>WNFY01000451.1_pt1 | contig 59615 bp, 55 predicted proteins | sample 5400091 | NCBI WGS metagenome assembly WNFY01 (sample SAMN13153364, study PRJNA577476) | soil metagenome | isolation source: 60 cm soil or saprolite under grassland replicate 1 | place: USA:California | collected 2016-06-15
TATCCGGCTAGAAACCTTCTTCACGCCCTGGCACGCCGTTCTCTACTCAGGCCTTCTCGCAGTTTTAACGTTTCATTTTGGAGCGCTCATGAGAAACCGGCTGAAAGGGTACTCATGGCGTAACGCCTTACCTGAGGGATACGGGTTGTCGCTAGTGGGCATTATCGGTTTTGCGGGCGGTGGTGTTGGCGACATGATCTGGCATATTCTTTTTGGGATCGAATTAAATATTGATGGAGCACTCAGTCCGACGCACCTGGAACTTGCTCTCTGTATTGGATTGATCGTTGCAGGGCCATTTCGTGCTGCCTGGAAACGCTCAAACGATCCCACAAACCCCAGGTTTGTGCCATTCCTTCCCACTATTCTCTCCTTGGCATACACCTTATCGGCCATTACGCTCATCTCGCAATTAGCCCACCCCTTTGTATTTCTCTGGCCCGCAGGTACGCAGCAGGACCCATTCTCCTTCCAGGCTTTGGCCGTTGTGAGTATAATTCTTCAGAGTATTTTACTCATGGGAGTGTTCTTCCTGGCTATGCGGCGGTGGAAGCTGCCTTTTGGGACATTCACAGTTATATTGACGTTGAACATAACTTTGCTCAGTTTTATGCAAGATCACTATCTGTTGATCCCAGCGAGTGCCCTGGCAGGCTTCCTTGCTGATCTGCTGTATTGGAAGTTAAAGCCATCGGTATCGAGACCAGATGCCGTACGTCTCTTTGGCTTTGTTGTCCCATTTGTTCTTTACCTGCTATACTTCCTGACCCTGATGTTGACCACGGGTATTTCCTGGACAATTCACCTCTGGTTGGGGTCAACGGTGGTAGCAGGCATTGCGGGATGGCTGCTGAGTTATATGTTGGTACCACCGAGGATACCGGGGGAGGTGGCCTTTAAATAAGTCCACAGCTCAGGAACCCATCTTTTCAACTTTCCCCCACTCCTTTCGTAGATGTGATAAGGTATTCTTAAATAATCTATTCATATGAAAGAACTGAAGGACGAGGGAGTATATGGAGGAGTCACTCAAAACGAGTAGTACTGAACCTGCTGCATCAACCCAGGGAATCACGAGCAAACTCCCAGCGGAGAGCGCTTCCACGAACACACAAGCCACAGAGAAGAGCGGGACCAATAGCGACGAGCAGGATTTAGCTTCCAAAGTAATCGATAGCATGCAACTTGTGGTGTTAGAGGGATTTCAGGTCGGGCGCGGCGTTGCACGTATTGACCCGAGCGATATGGCGCAGATGGGCTGCCAGCCGGGTGATATTGTGATGATTACCGGGGGGCGAACCACGGCAGCAAAAGTGGTGCCGAGTGCGATAATTGAGCGTGGTCGCCAGACGATCCAGATGGATAGCAAAGTGCGCCAGAACAGCGCGTCGGGCCTCGGTGAACGGGTTATTGTACGCAAAGCGAGGGTGAGCACCGCAGAGAAGATTACGCTTTTACCCCTGAGCGGCGGCACACCAATTCAAGAGAGTGACCTGCAATATATCAGCCGCTATATGATTGGCCTGCCCGTGACCATTGGAGACTTGCTCCAGGTTGGGACGCCAGGGATTGCTCCACGAGAATTCCTGATTATTAGCACTACTCCCGCCACTCCGAGCTATGCCCTACAAAAAAAACGCAGCACCGGGGATCTCAGCGCGGTCATACCTCCGGCGATGCCACAACCCGTGATCGAGACCGAGGCGGTGGTCGTACAGCAGGGAACGGTTGTCAAAGCGCAGGCAAGAGGCGCGACTCATGGAGCGCCAGGACGTGTTAGCTATGAAGATATTGGCGGCTTGGGCAAGGAACTCCAGCGCATCCGGGAAATGATCGAGCTGCCTTTGAAATATCCTGCCGTCTTTGATCGTCTAGGAGTTGAGCCGCCCAAGGGGGTATTACTGTATGGCCCTCCCGGCACTGGTAAAACGCTGATCGCTCGTGTCGTGGCAGCAGAAACGAATGCCTTCTTTTCTATTATCAATGGCCCTGAAATCGTGAATAGTGTTTACGGGAAGAGCGAGGCACTGCTGCGCGATGTTTTCCAGGAGGCCCAGCGGCGCGCGCCTAGCATCATTTTCATAGATGAACTGGACGCGCTAGCAGCGAAACGCGAGACATCAGGTGAGCTGGAGCGCCGCATCGTGGGGCAATTGCTGACGTTGATGGACGGCATGGCCTCGCGCGGGCAGGTGGTGGTAATTGGCGCGACTAACCAGCCCAATTCACTTGACCCGGCATTGCGACGCCCAGGCCGCTTTGACCGCGAGATCGGGTTGCGTGTCCCCGATGTACGCGCGCGCACTGAGATACTGCGTATCCACAGCAAAGACGCAGCGCTGGCAAACGACATCGACTTTGCGCGGCTGGCACAACTGACACCAGGTTTTGTCGGAGCAGACCTGGAGGCTCTCTGCCGCGAGGCAGCGATGATCGCCTTGCGCAGGGTATTGCCGCATATCGATTATCAGCGTGGCTATATCCCTTATGAGACGTTGGTAAACCTGAATATTACTATGGCGGATTTCCAGGCCGCTTTGCGTGAGATTGAGCCTTCAACCACCCGCGAGGTCTACGTTGAGGTCAGCGAAACTACCTGGGATGATATTGGAGGTCTGGAGAAGACCAAGGACCTGCTGACTGAAGGGGTTGAGTGGCCTTTGCGCTACCCCGAAGTCTACGCGAATGTCAAGGCTGAGCCTCCACGCGGCGTGCTGCTGTCTGGCCCTCCCGGATCAGGGAAGACGCTGATAGCACGAGCATTGGCGAACCAATGTGAGGCAAGCTTCATTTCTATTAAAGGACCCGAACTACTTTCCAAGTGGGTCGGCGAGGCCGAAAAAGGGATACGCGAAGTTTTTCGGCACGCCAAACAGGCCGCACCCTGTATCGTCTTCTTCGACGAAATCGATTCACTGGCCCCAAGACGCTCCGGTGATGTTGATAGGAACTTCAGCAACGGTGTGATAGCCCAGCTACTGACAGAAATGGACGGCATAGAGGGGCGAGAAGGGGTCATCGTGCTAGGCGCGACCAACCGACCCGAGTTGATTGATCCAGCCTTGCTGCGGCCAGGTCGTTTCGACCTGGTGGTTGAGTTGGAGTACCCAGACGAGGAAGAACGGCGGGCTATCTTTGCCGTCCACACACGCGGCAAGGCTATCGCGCCAGATGTAACGGTGGAGGAACTGGCAAGCCTCACGCCGGGACGCAGCGGTGCGGACATCGAGGCCATCTGCCGACGCGCCGCGCTGCTGGCTCTGCGTGAATGGATTACACCAAGGCTGAGCATACATCGTGTTCAGGTCACTGAAACAACCGAGGAGGGGGAACCGCTGAACACCCCAAAGAGTGAGGCCGTGCAGGAGGATGCTTCTTTACCCGCACTCCCCGCCGCCCGTTTCCAGATTCGCGCTGAGCACTTTGCACGGGCGATTGATGAGCAACGCGAGCGTTATGCAATTCAAGAAGAAGCAGAGGAGAGCATTGCCAGGCAACAACAGGGACGTCGACGATTGATAGAGATGGCTACCAACGTGGACGCCAGCGGGCAACCGCCATTGAGAGGCTTCCGTCTCTGGTTGGCGCGTCTTTTTGGATTGGTTCCCCGAGAAGCATAATCACCATGATATGAGGAAGAAGGGGTCCGTGACACAAATCACGGACCCCTTCTTCCTCATATCTTACGAGAACCACCATGTAGCCACTATGGTATGAATTGTGACAACACAGGCATGATAGCCGTTCATACAATATGAGCAAAAAGGTTATTCAAGAGCTACACAAGTACAAAATCAAGTAGTACCTACTTACACTATACTATAGAACTATGTTATAATAAGTTACGAAGAGACAAAGCCAAATAAGTGAAGGGAGAAACATATGTCGAATATGTCCGAACACTCCTCTTCCAACTCCCGTGAACAGGTTGCAGAGGCGTACCTGAACGCCCTACGGTTGATTGACGTCAGGGTTACCCCTTTTCTTGGAAAAGTCACAACGCGTGTCCTGGTGCAAGGTGCCGCCAAAAGAGTTTCGCGTACTTATCCATTTCTTCATTTTCTTATCAAGATGCCTTACACTGATGTTGTCCCAACGGTGATGCAAGAACAACTGAGTGGAGTCTCCACTGTTGAACTGGCAGCCGCATTAGATGCGTTGTTACAGGAGTGTTTTGTCGGTCTCAAGGAATTGACCGGCGATCTTATTGCGCCCCCCATTTATGATGAAGTTACACGCGAATTAGAACAGTTGCAATAGGCAACACACATGGAGAGCAGCGTGCAATCACAGACAAGGCCAACAGAAAGCGCGTATCGCTCATCCCACATCCAGAATGGTGATCGTATAGCAGCTATCCGCGAAGAGATGGAATACCTCAATACCATCGGGAAAAGCTTCGTAGCTGCTATCGATCGCTTTCAGGTTCACCGGGCACTGCTAGCTGCTTTACAAGAGCTTTACAGTTTTGCCGCCTGCTCCATATTACTCAAAGGTGAGCCTTTTGAGTTATCAATTATCCCCTGCTATCCTCTCAATCAAGCGTTTTTAGCAGCCATGATCGAGCGTATCGCCAGTGCGGCCAGCGTGATGGACTTTCCCCCGGTGTCCGTCAAAGAGTTGGCAATCACCTCTTATCTCGATGCTCCCGATGAACTCTCCATCACGCAGGAGCAGGATATGATAGGAGGAACCGAGATAGGTTCCTTTTTAAACATCCCTCTTACCGTAGAGAACCGTATCATCGGCATGCTGAGTTTATTTGATGAACGCGTAGGAACGTTCGATTCTGAATTACTTAAACTGACGACAATGATTGCTGACTACGCGGGTGTCGCGCTAGAGAATGTCCGTTTGCGTGAGCGCGAGACTGCACTCTGGAAACAGGCCGAAATAGGTCGCCAGCGCCTTGAGCTGATTATCAGCAGCATGGCTGAGGGCCTGCTGATCACCAATGAACGAGGCGGAATTACGTTACTCAATCTATCCGCGAAGCATTTACTGGCACAAGCACGGGTAGATCTCAAGCAAGAGACTCCATTACGCGAACTGGCAGTGAGTAGTAACGTGAGCTGGCTACCAAGGCTGGTCGAGATCATCGACCAGGCCCTAAAAGGTGAGATTGTTATGAACCAGGAGCTGATCGCAAGTGAGGCAGATGAATCCGTTCCCCTGACACTCAGTATTAGCGCAGCTCCGCTTCATGACACCAGCCGGTCACAATCACGCCCCGTAGGTGTTGTTGCTGTGCTCAATGATGTGACGGCTAACAAGCAGATTGAAAAACTGAAAGATGAATTCGTTTCAATCGTCTCGCATGAACTCCGCTCTCCTCTGACCGCGATTAAAGGTTATACGCAGCATCTTATTCGACGAATCGATCGACGATTACGCAAGACGCTGCAAGAGCATCTCCAACAAGGCAAGGCTATTACAACTGCGGACCTCCCCGAGAGCTATGACTTACGAAGCCTGAGCATAGTGCAGAGCCAGGCTGACCACCTTGAACGGCTGGTTAATGACCTGCTTGATCTCTCACGCGTTCAGTGGGGGAAATTACATCTACACTTTAGCAGCTTTTACCTGGTAGATGTACTCAGAGACAGCGTGCGGTCAGCTCAGGCCAGCGCTGAACAACATACTGTCTACCTCGACATTGCAACGCAAGACACGAGCATCGTGGCCGACAAAATGCGCTTGAGCCAGGTGATTGGGAATATCCTGGACAATGCCATCAAATATTCGCCACATGGCGGTCAAGTTATGGTCAAATTAGAGAAACAGAACGACGAGTATCTTGTGAGCATTACTGACCAGGGAATTGGTATCAGCCCGGAGTATCTGGACCATATTTTTGAACGCTTCTATCGAGTGCGTAACACGGCCAGTCTTCAATACTCTGGAATCGGATTGGGATTATATGTCACCAAAGCCATTGTCGAGGGACACGGTGGACGTATCTGGGTTACGAATAACGAAGGCCTTGGTTGCACGTTTTCTTTTACAGTGCCTGCAACAGGTCGGTCGGACTAGAACCAAAGCGATCGCGCAGGTAAGTGAGGCCAAAGGGCGTAAAGTGGATGGCGGACCAACTGGCGCGTAGATATTGGATGCTCCGCAGGATTCGCGCCTCGCCCCATAATGGATGACGCAGGTCACGCAAAGCATTGAAGAAATCAATGGAGCTCGAGAGAAGAACCCCGAGCGAAATTACCAGTACTGTTATGAGAGGTTGATGCGGTATAGCAACGGGCGCGAGGGATGTAAACAAACCAACATACAGGACCAAACTAGAAACGAAAGCGGGGAACAGGACATTTAGCCAGATGTAAAGCGTTGAAGGTTCATATAAGTACATCACAGTCACACCCAGGGGGCTGACAGCCCAACCGATCAGGGGACCATTGCGCAGCAGGGTCACCAGCACATGGGCACATTCAAACAAGATAATCCACAATACGACGAATCCTGCCAGACCCAATGGGTTGGATATGTGTATGCTGGTCGATATAACTGGCATAGATACCTGCTCGCCTCCCTATACCCTGGTCAGAAGAGTACAACTACTGCTTGTTATAATACTATTCTTTTTTAGCCAAAAGTGCAATAGACCAGTGCGAAGGTTGCCCCAGTGCCATTCACTGCCTCCAGGGCAACCATGAAAATTGCCCCTCTCTGATTTGAGATTCACTCGCTCCATCCTTTTTCGCCGATGAGGGGAACGAAAACGCAACCGCCTAATGAGCGTATTTCAGGACCCCATGGAGCGCGGTGAACTACAAGTAACTCCTGTCGTTGATGACCACCCACAGGTATGACTAAAATCCCCCACGTCACAAGTTGATCTACAAGCTGCTGAGGCACCTCTGGGGCAGCCGCTGTCACCAGGATACGATCATAAGGGGCGGCCGCAGCCCAACCGAGCGAACCGTCGCCAACATAGAGGGAAGCGTTCGAGATTGCCAACTGCATGAGGCGCCTGGCCGCCTGGTATGCCAGTTGCTGAAACCGCTCGATGCTATAGACATGGGCGGCTAAGCGCGCCAGGATGGCGGTCTGGTAGCCGGAACCGGTGCCTATTTCCAGCACGCGTTCTTTTCCACTTAGTTGCAATGCCTGCGTCATCAAAGCGACCATCAATGGCTGTGAAATGGTCTGACCCATGGCTATAGGAAGGGCACAATCCGAATAGGCCACTTTGCGCTGCGCATCATCAATGAACAATTCTCTTGGCGTGGTGGCTATGACCGAGAGAATTCGTTCGTCACGGAAGCCCGCATTGCGGAGTTCGAATATCAGTTGTTGGCGTTGCGTCTCGATATCATTCGCCATATGTTTACAATGGTGTAAAAGAATAGGGAAAGACGAACTATAAGATTTGCCGTACGACAACCACTACAGGGATTGTATCCAATAGTAAGTATTCTTCAAGGTGAGGGATATCATTTGATGTGTGTGATGGGCGCTACTGGGCTCGAACCAGTGGCCTCTTCGGTGTGAACGAAGCGCTCTCCCACTGAGCTAAGCGCCCTTGCTATCGTTGACAGAAGCAACTATAGCATTAGAGGTAGAGAATGTCAAGTATTCTCTTGTTCCGTTGCAGTCTTTCTCATGGCCGGAAAGAAAATGACGTCGCGAATCGATTCCTGGTCGGCCATCAGCATAGCCAGGCGGTCGATACCAATGCCAAGTCCCCCGGTGGGGGGCATTCCAACCTCCAGGGCCTCAAGGAAATCTTCATCTAAGACTTGCGCCTCTTCGTCTCCCTGCTCACGTTGACGCATCTGGTCCTCAAAACGGGCCCGCTGATCGAGCGGATCGTTTAATTCGGTGAAGGCATTCCCAATTTCCAGGCCACCGATAAAGGGCTGGAAACGGTCAACCAGGCCCGGTACCGTGCTATGATCCTTGGCCAGCGGCGAGACATCGCGTGGATAGTCAGTAAGAAAGATAGCCTGGCGCAAGGCAGGAATACCCTGGCGTAACATTGCTCCCTTGAGGTCATCGATCAAACGGCCGCGTCCGAGCTTTGGATCAGCCTCATAGCCGTTGGCGCGCATCGCCGCAGCTAGGCTCTCTTTATCAGAGTAAAGATTGATATCAATGCCTGTAAATTCCTCAATAGCATCGAGCAGGTGATAACGCCGCCAGGGAGGAGTAAGGTCTATTTCGTGGCCCTGGTACGTGATACGCGGTGTTCCCTTCACTTCGAGAGCGATAAAGTGTATCATCTCTTCAACGAGCGTCATGATATCTTCATAATCAGCATAGGCCTGGTAACATTCCATCATAGTAAATTCAGGATTATGCGCGCGATCGATGCCCTCGTTGCGGAAATCGCGTCCAATCTCATACACTCTCTCGAAGCCGCCCACAATCAAGCGCTTTAGATAGAGTTCATCAGCGATACGCAGATAGAAATCTCGATCCAGCGTATTGTGGTGGGTGATAAATGGGCGCGCGGTAGCACCACCATAGAGCGGTTGCAGGATGGGGGTCTCAACTTCCAGAAAGCCCAAAGAATCCATATAACGCCGCATAGCCGATACGGTACGGCTGCGGGTGACGAAGACATCCTTGATATCATCACCATTTGCGATGAGATCGAGGTAGCGCTTGCGCTGTCGTATCTCCTTATCTTCTAAGCCATGATACTTCTCTGGCAGCGGGCGCAGTCCCTTGGATATGAGGCTGTACTCGCGGACATGCAGCGTGGGTTCACCTGTGCGGGTCAAAAAGAGAAAACCACTCGCCTGGACAAAATCGCCCACGTCTAGCAACTTTATCATGCGATAAGCATCTTCACCGAGGTCGTTGATGCGAAAGTAGGCTTGAATACTGCCGGTGCCATCCTCAATTTTTACAAAGGCGACCTTGCCCATTTCGCGCATCAAGCGAATGCGGCCAGTGATGGTAAATGAGCCTTCCGGGCCTTGCCATTCATCAAAGTGTTGCAAAATCTCCAGGATCGTATGTGTACGCATCACGCGATTGGGATACGGGTTGATGCCTTGTTCCCGCAAGGCGTGCAAGCGTTGCAAGCGTATTTCTCGTTCGTCTGCCATGGATTTCTTTTTCCTCCTCCAACAAATTTTGCGGATATATTGTAACATTGATTTCATTGAACGAATAGTCGCAGAGACATCTTCATCATTGGCAAAAACAAAAACCGGCCTGCGGCTCCCTATTCTGTGGGCCGCAGGCCGGTCGATTGCTGCTACTTCTTGGGAAGATTATGAGATGGAAAGAATGATGTACTCCTTCACTCCGCCGGGCGTAGAAACTATGACCAGGTCACCTACTTTATGGCCCAGCAGCGCTTTCCCGACTGGAGACTCGTTGGAGATGCGACCGGCACTTGGGTTTGCCTCGTATGCTCCAACAAGCTTATAATTGTACTCGCGGCCATCACTATTACGCAGGTGCACGACAGAACCGAGGGAGACAACGTCTGTGCGTACCTCGCTGATCAATTTCGCCTTGGCGAGTAACTGTTCCAGATACTGGATTTTTCCTTCAAGAAGCGCCTGTTGATTCTTTGCATCTTCATAAGCGGCATTGTCGATGACATCGCCGGATTCCTTGGCATCATACAGGTATTGGGCGACTTTAGCGCGCCCAACTGTTGACAAATACTCCAACTGACTTTGTGCGTGGTGTAGTCCGTCACTGGTAATGACTTCCTGTGTCTCCATCTCTTTATCCCTTCAAAACTCTGGCAGAGAAAACATATCCGCTGTTCTCTGCCTATTCCTCGTTTACCTATCTTGTCTTGTGCAGTGAGAAAGGTAATTACCCTACCGGATATCCAACATCTCCCCAAGTGATGTTGACTAATTCACCTGAATGAGAACGGAGTAACAGCTCCCCGCTCTCATTCACATCTTCTGCCACACCGTTTATTATGGTGTTGCCCTGGCGCACCTGAACTAGACGGCCAAGAGTTGATAGTTGGCTACGCCATCGCTCCCAAATTGCGCGAGAGACTGGGCTATGACCATATACTGTGTAAAAAGGCTCCTGAGCCTCCTGTTGCAACGCTAGATAATCAGCCTCGACGTGTTGCAACAGGTGCGCAATGAACACCTCTCGACTTACCACATGTCCACATTCTGTTTCCAGGGTTGTCGCTGTTGAACTCAGCGATGCCTGCTGTGATCCTCCCTGTGTATGTCCATCTATAGAGAGGGAACCTACCAGTGTCACCTCAAGAGGCACGTCCTGGATATGCCCGTTGACATTGACGCCAATACCGAGGATAGCAACCAATTGACTGGAGCGATCTCGCTCCGCTGCACCGCATAGAACATGGCTTGTCTCTATCAGGATACCTGCAACTTTGCGCTCTCCGATGAGCACATCATTCGGCCACTTGATAGTTGCGGTTACACCACAGGTCTCGATGATTGTATCCACGATAGCAAGAGAGGCGACCATAATCAAGAAATGTGGAGGGAAGTGAGGTCTGAGCAATGTAGATGAGAGTACATTGCAGCCAGCTACATCCACCCATCGTCGGCCTAACCTGCCCTTGCCGGCAGTTTGACTGTCGGTAAGTACCACCACCCCTTCATCTGGCCGCTCATTGGCCAGTTTCATAGCTAACGAGTTCGTTGAATCCACAGTAGGTAGGTAGAGCAGTTTATCGCCAATCCCGAATACACGGGTCTCAAGGTAACGCCGTATCTCAGCGACGTCGAGTTCTTTGCTCTCTGAAGAGACGTTTAACTGCATACGGTTTCAATTATCCTACCAGCCTACATTGCGAATAACGTAGGAAGCCAAAAATAAGAAAAACACTCTATCGCGATAGCACGCGAGAAGGTCTATGCCAGGTCCAGTACAGTACTCAGTGGAAACATCAATTCCAGCTTATGAGGCTAAAAATTGATAGGTAGAACGAAAATAATGTATAAAAATCCCAGAGTGAAGGCAATTTTTGGGAAGCCAACACTCTGGGGGGACGCTGCACAGGCAGGAAGCATTAACCACCTACCAGTGAGCTTGAGGCGGCACTATGGCCGACTACCTCTCATCTGGAAGGTGTGGAAAATCATTTTGCTGCCTGTGCAGCGACTACGTTCATTCATTACACACCACCTCCTTTCATTGCGCATATTGTACATTGCAATTCGTATGCTGTCAACCCTTTTTGAAAACTCGCAATAACCTGACATGTCTTGAAAAGAGATAAAACACTATGAAGTAAGGCGTAGCGAGATATGAATAGATGAATCGTTTTGTGAAAAATATGTGAATGCGGATTTATGGCAGTTGACGCATGAAAGTACTGAGGATACACTACATACAGAGGATACCCTAGACAGTGTGAGTATAGCATCCGAGGAAGGAGCCTCTGCCGTTGTCTATCGAACGTACAGCGCACCCTTACATTGTCCGCGACTCGGCCATCTATGGTGGGGAACCGATTGTCGAAGGTACACGTACAGGAGTACGCCATATCATTCTTCTCTTCCAATCGGGTAAAGACCCAGAAGAAATAGCTAATTCTCAACGCATCACCCTGGCCCAGGTTTACGATGCTATTAGCTATTTTTATGATAACGAGGCCGAAATAACACACTATATCCGCAATGAATCGTGGGAGGAAAACTAACTATCGCACGAAAGCTTTGCATTAATCATTGCTACATGTAGCAACGCCCGATTCATACATCCACTTTCCGACGCGGCATATCCCCAACGCTATGATACTTCTTCTTTACTATGGTATAGTAAGGTAAAACGTGTAGAGGGAGAGCGCGAGTGCAGTATCGAGACCTGATCTATCGCATTCATGCACGCCAGTCTATGTTTACACGCTCTATTTCTGACGAGTGCGTAGAGTATATCTTACAGCATGGTGAAGTGTTCGAAGACTACCCGCACGCATTCCCATATCCAGCTAAGTTGCTGCTGGGGAGGTATAACGAACGCCCCATTCATGTGGTCGCCGCAGAAAACAGGGACAAGCAACAAGTGATCGTGATAACAGCATACGAGCCGACCATTGATAAGTGGGAATCGGATATGAAGACCAGGAGGAAGCACTCATGAAGTGTGTCATCTGCCAATATGGAGAGACTGAACCAGGGACCACAACGGTCACGCTCACCAGAGGTGAGACGACTATTGTTATTCGGGATGTCCCCGCGCAAATCTGCACGACCTGTGGCGAGGAATATGTGGACGCAGGAACGGGCAAGCGGCTTTCCGAGATCGCGGAAACAGCCGTGAATGAAGGCGTACAAGTGGATGTACGACGCTATAAAGCCGCATAGATCACGAGTCTGTCAATAGTTTTGTGTAAATAGCTCTGACTCATTTGGGGAACCGCTCCCCAAATTCCAAAGCAAAGCGATTGAGTGCCGGTTTCCAATATCGAATGCTTAAAAATGCCGTCATGAGCAGGTACCGTCAAATCTGATCTTCGGCATTGTCATGAATGATAGCCCTATTGAACAAAAAACATCTGTCAGGTAGTAGTATTACCTAAGACAAGAAAAAAACATAAAAGAGTGAACGACTATTACGAATTTCGCAGCCAACCAGCCCTCTTGACAAACCAATTCGCAGCAAAAACGCCAGACCTTGCACCGAGATACTATCATTCGCTATAATTTGTATAGTAGCATCCTTGGTGAAAGTGTTGTGATTGAGTAAGTGCTACGCTCCGTGTTTCACCAGTATCCACTGTCGTATACTACCAGGTCACAGTACAAGCTAGATTCACATTTGTTGCACCGCGGCATATGTATCTATCCAATTTCGTTTGAGTGTATGTTTGTTCATCTGTCTGGACATTTGTTAGAGGGAGGACATTGCAATGCAGCAATATATTGACCTGCTCATCGACGCCCTCCTAGATGAGGGCTTTACGGTTGAGGAGGCCAGCAGACTGATTCAATTGCGCGAAGAGTATGAAAAGAGGCAGGCAACCGAGGAAACGAATTATCATCGTTTTGTTCGCTGGCTTATCGAACACGGTCGGATAAGCGATTGGTAGAAGGGTGGAAGGAATATCCCAGTTTGCTAGGAATACCCTTCTTATGATGAAGCACAGAAGGGAAACTCGCATTGCTTATTCGTTCTTGCGACGTTCTTTGTCAATGTAGTACAATATCAAAGCAACATTGCATTTGGAACGGCGTGGCATGTTGTGCTGCGCCGTTTTCACATTACATTCCTTTCATTCTGCTGAGCGAAGCTAGACGCGCTAGCGAACTGAGCTTGCCCTGAGCGTAGTGAAGGGTTGCAGAATGTCTTTCAATACGTTTGTAACTGTTTATTTACCTGAGTTCCACCAGGCGATACTTGAAGCCTGGGAACGTCTAGTCTGCCAGGAGGCCTCCATGAAAGCGGTTGTTATGGCCGGGGGGGAAGGATCGAGGCTAAGACCATTGACGATCAGGCGCCCAAAGCCTATGGTTCCTATTGCTGGCAAACCAGTGATGGAACATATCCTCAACCTTCTCAAACGTCACGGTATTACCGAGGTTGTAGTTACTGTTCAGTACTTAGCAAGCAATATCGAAGATTATTTTGGCAATGGTTCGCAATTAGGTATGCGTATTACCTACTCACGTGAGGATGTGCCGCTGGGAACTGCGGGTAGCGTAAAAAACGCAGAGGATCAGCTCACTGAGCCATTTATAGTCATCAGTGGTGATGCCCTGACCGACTATAATTTAACAGACATTATCAAGTACCACCATGAGAAACAAGCCATGGCTACTCTCATGCTGGCGCACGTGCTCAACCCACTGGAGTTCGGCGTCATTATCACCAACCAGGATGGTCATATCACCGAGTTCCTGGAGAAACCAAGCTGGGGAGAAGTCTTCAGCGACACGATTAATACGGGTATTTACGTCCTGGATCCGAAAATTTTCTCGTACTTTGAGAAAAACAAGCAGTTTGATTTCAGCCAGGAACTCTTCCCAATGATGCTGAAAAATGGCGATCCTCTTTACGGGTACATTGCGGAAAAAGGCTACTGGTGTGATGTTGGGAATCTCCCCGAGTATATGCGGGCCAATGCCGATGTGTTACAGGGACGTGTCGAAGCAGAAATTTCCGCGAAGAAGATAGGCGGCCATATCTGGTGCGAAGAAGGTGTTGAGATTGCGAATGACGCCCAGTTGATTGGACCGATCTACCTGGCTCACGATTGTAAGATCAAAGCTGGAGCAATTATTCACGGTCCGAGCACGATCGGTTCCTACACCATTATTGACGAGCGCGCGCAGGTAGATCGCAGCATCGTCTGGAATAATTCCTACATCGGGGAACGAGCCGAATTGCGAGGCGCCCTGGTAGGCTCATCTACCGGTATCAAGAGCAAGGCGGTTATGTTTGAAGGGTCGGTGATAGGAGATAACTCCATTATTCAGGAAGGGGCAATCATTCAACCGGACGTGAAGGTTTGGCCCGATAAAGAGATCGAAGCCGGCGCTGTAATCAACACAAGTATTATCTGGGGTTCACAGGGACGCCGTGGGCTATTTAGCCGCTTTGGAGTTACTGGACTGGTCAATGTTGATCTGACCCCTGAATTTGCCACGCAGCTGGGAGCAGCCTATGGAGCGATTCTCCCCAAAGGCTCGTTCGTGTGCATCAATCGCGATTCATTTCACCGCACACCACGCATGATTAAGCGCGCCGTGATTGCTGGCTTACCCTCGGCAGGAGTCAATGTGCATGACATCAACCAGGTTCCCATACCTGTGGCCAGGTACATCATTCGCCATTCCGATGCCGTGGGAGGCATCCACGTTCGTCTCTCACCGCATGATAAGCGGGTGATTGATATCAAGTTCTTTGACCAGTACGGCCTGGATATCAACAAAACCACTGAACGCAAACTGGAGAATCTCTTCTTCCGTGAAGATTTCCGCCGCGTTGACGTGGATGAGGTAGGCGCGATAGAAGTGCTTGAAAACGCAGAGGTACTGAATAGTTACCTGGAGGGTTTTGCAAAGGTTGTTGACCACGAAGTTGTGAAGAAACAGAAATTTCAGCTCGTGGTAGATTACGCCAGTGGAAGCACCATTCAATTACTACCGGGCATCCTCAATCGCCTGGGATGCGAACTGGTGCTTTTGAATACAAGTATGGAGGAGGCACACTTCTCGCGTTCTATAGATGAGATAGAGAAGGACTTGCAGCGCCTGGCGAATATCACTGCCAGTGTAAACGCCGACATGGGGATACGTATTGACCAGGGTGGAGAAAATATCTCGGTCGTAGACGACCGGGGGCGTATTCTCGAAGGAACAAAGATGCTGGCCGTAATGACAAGCCTGGTCCTGCGGCAGCATCGCGGCGCGACTGTGGCAGCTCCTGTTACAGTGCCGAGCGCTCTGCAACATATTGCCAAGCGCTATGAAGGGAATATACTGCACACCAAGGTATTACGACACGCGTTGATGTCCGCGGCCGGACGCGATAGCGTCGTGCTGGTTGGTGACGGTCAGGGTGGTTTTATTTTCCCCATTCTTCACCCTGTCTTTGATGGGATGCTGGCTATCGCAAAATTGCTGGAGCTGCTCGCAACCTTCCAGATGCGGCTTTCGGAAGTGGTCGATGATTTGCCAACGTACTATATGAGCAGCACGCAGGTGACATGCCCTTGGGAACATAAAGGCAAGGTGATGCGTATTCTGAGTGAGCAGTACAGAGAGCGCCGGACCAAGCCAATTGACGGCATCAAGATTGATCTGGGCAAAGAGTGGGTGCTCGTGCTACCCGATGCTGACCGGCCCCTTTTCCATGTGATTGCGGAGTCTGTTTCAAACGACCAGGCGCAGGCGCTGGCAGAGAAATATGCCCGTGTGGTGAGTGGTTTGCAGCAGTAAAAGTCTGAAAAGCCACCTCCTCTCTTCGCTCGCCCCTCGATAATGGTCATGAACAAAATAATCGGGACATCTGTAGGTGTATGGATTCCCCACATCGTCAGTGGGTAATCCATACAGTAGGGACCGATTTATCGCGCCCACCGCCGATTTATCGGCCCTCGATATCCGTATTATTTTGTGAAACCTCATAATTGAGGGTCTACTGTTTCCGACCTGGCAACTTACTATCAGAATAGGTATCATTAAGAATACAAGGAAGTACCAATGCCCGATATTATATTGATTTTGAGTGATCTTCACCTCGCCAACGGTCAGAGTATTCTCGATGGCTTTGGCGATATACAGCAATCGGCTTTTGAAGGGTTAACGAACGCTGCATGCGGTGCCGGGCCGATGGGACACGCTGACGAAGTAGAACTCGTCATCAATGGTGATTGTTTCGATTTCCTGGTAACAGCACCTTACGATACAGGTGGTGTAAGCGATGTCTCTACGAGCCTGGAAAAGCTGCAGAAGATCATAACTGCCCATCCCAGCTTCTTTGAGGCGCTGCGCAGCTTTATTGAAACGCCCGGACGGCATGTAACTTTTATGACCGGAAATCATGATATTGAACTACGATTTGAAAAGGTGCGGGAGCTTATATATACAGCTATTGGTGGAGACCTGGTAAAGGAAAGAGTATGCTTCTGTCCCACCCGCTTCTATCGACCATTACCGGACATCTATATAGAGCACGGGAATCACTACGATTTCTGGAATCATGCTATCCGCGGCCTCTGGAACGAGGCCGGGGAACCGTTGGATCTCAATCCAAGCAGCATTGTTTTACCTGTTGGCTCATACTACTTCCAACACGCGGCCCATCTTATCAATACCAAATATGCCTACTTCGATCGTTTTGAACCATCAATGAACAGTATGCGGCAGATAGCGCTGCTCTGTCTGCTGGATCCTGCTATTATTATTGAAACAGCACAGTTAACAATGGACATGTTTTCCGAGCCACGCAAGGCATTGGCGGGCCTGGCTCCAGGAGAAGAACGGATTGCTGCCAGGCTTTTTGAGGAGACGATGATCGATTTTGCTGCTTTCCAACAAGAAATGCAGCTCCACAAGCCCGATTGGGTTGAGCCTGCAGGACTGAGCACTGAACAGATGCAGGTAACGACGATGATAGAATTCGATATGATACGAGATGCGCTCAAATTACCTCTTATTGAAGCTGTTGCAGCAATCTGTACTCCGACAACGTATGTGATGGCAGAAAGGGTAGCGGCAGGTTTGCAGGCTGTTCTAAAAAATGATCCGGCGTTGCGCTATGCTTTCGCAGGCCATACGCACATGGTGCGAATCGATCCCGTCAATAATGGAAGACAAAGCTATCTCAACACGGCTAGTTGGACGATGCGATTGGCGCTCCCCGCTCCCGGTGAGGTCAATGCTGAGTTGATTGAATGGTTTCGCCGGCCTGACTGGGAACACGTGCTATTACCAGATGAGACACAATTCACTTTTGCCATGGTTAACTCCACACCGGACGGGGCGTCGAGTGCCAGTCTCTGTGTTTGGGAAGGCGGTTTAAAGGGGAGCTATCGAGTGCTGGCATAGACTGGAGCAAAGGCGCCAGCTTGGCTCAATCGATGGAGCAAACCGGGTTTATGGTACATACGAAGGAACGAGAGCATGACAGCACAATTTGAAATCCATCACCACAACGACGCTGCTGCGTCTACCTACGGTCAGCAGCGATACAGGGAAGTATACGCTGGAGACCAGGAGTCTCAAGTGATCTCCGCAGAAGCCTCACCTACTTCCGCAACGAAGCGCAAGAAATTGGTATTGATTGATGGGCACGCCATCATTCACCGGGCCTTTCATGCCGTCCCGGAAACGCTGACGAATAGTAAAGGAGAGCACGTCAACGCCACGTTCGGCTTCACCTCAATGCTGATGAAGGCGCTGCTAGAGGAGAAACCCGATTATATTGCAATGACTTTTGATCGTCCTTCTCCAACCTTTCGGCACCTGCAATTCAGCGACTATAAGGCCCATAGACCAACGTTGCCCGATAATATGCGGCCGCAGTTCGCACGTATCCGCGAGGTTGTCGAGGCATTTGGCATCCCTATCTACGAAAAAGACGGCTTTGAGGCAGACGATGTGCTAGGGACCCTGTCAGTGCAGGCCACGCAACTGGGGGTTGAGACGATTATCTACACGGGCGATATGGATACGTTGCAGCTTGTCAATGAACATGTTGTGGTTAAGGTAGCAAAACGAGGCATCACTGAGATCACGGAATATGACGAAGAGGGCGTTAAGAACCGCTATGGCTTTGAACCAGAGAAGTTGCCCGACTTCAAAGGACTGGTGGGAGATAAATCCGATAATATACCCGGTGTGCCTGGAATTGGCGAGAAAACGGCAAGCAAACTCATCGCAGACTATGGAAGCCTGGAAAATATACTGGCGCATGTAGACGAGTTAACACCGAAAGAGCAGAAATTGCTGCGTGAGAAAGGCGAGCAGGCCAGGCAGTCTAAAATGCTCGCCACTATTGTGTTGGATGTGCCGGTACAACTCGACCTCGAGGCCTGCCTGCTCAAGCATATGAATCGCGAAAATGTGCTGGCAATCTTTCGTGAGTTGGAATTTCGCACATTGGTGGAGAAGGTACTATCACTCCTTCGCGAACTTGGTGTAGCTCAGGGAGAAGAGGACAAAGAGACTTCCAATGGCCACGAGAGTGATACGGCGTCTAAAGCAGTAGTACAAGAGAAAGCTGAGCCAATTCTCGGACAGGAAGAAGATTTATTACTGGCTCCGCCAGTTGGTATTGTCCCCATTTCGGCACCGCCTCCTCCGCCAACGGCGAGTGACTCAGGTAGTCAAGCCGGTACGCCTGCTAAGATGGAAGTGGGCGAAAGAAGTGTGGAGGGAGAGGGAGCTGAGGCTGGGCAGGCACAAAGAGTGGATGGACCTGAACAATTGAATCTCTTCGGATCGGATGTACCAGCGCAGGAAGTTGTGCGAAAATTGCGATTACCGAGCCTCCCCAGTACCCCCGGAGAGCCACGAGGAACGCCCATCCACATTATACATGAGGAGAAGGTGAAGTCGACCAGCACGATGATCGTGAACAGCGAAGATGCACTGCAGGTGCTCATCAAGAGCATATACGATGCCAGGGCCGTCGCATTGGATACGGAGACGACGTCCGATGATCCATGGCATGCAGAGCTCGTTGGGATTTCGTGCAGCATGGCGGCTGGCGAGGCTTACTATATCCCTGTTGGACACACGTACACCATTGAAAACCAGGCTCCTGGAGCTCAATTAGCGAAGCCGTATGTACTGGAAAAGTTACGCCCGGTGCTTGAAGATCCAACAGTAAAGAAGTACCTGCACAATGCAAAATACGATATGCTGATCCTGGATCGCAATGGGATCTCGTTGCGCGGGTTGGCTTTTGATACGATGTTAGGAGCCTATTTAACCGATCCTGGAAGGCGTGGGCTAGGATTGAAAGACCAGGCTTTTCAGCGTCTGGGAATAGTGATGACACCCATCTCAGAGCTTATCGGCACTGGCAGCAAAATGATCAGTATGGCACAGGTTCCGATACGCCTTGCAGCAGACTACGCGGGTTCCGATGCTGACATGACATTCCGCCTCGTCGAGCCAATTCAAAATGAACTCCGTCGCCACGGCTTATCAGACCTCTACTATAATATCGAACAGCCACTCCTGCCGGTCCTGCTAAAGATGGAAATGTATGGTGTGGCGCTTGACGCTGGCTTTCTTACAGTTTTGGAGAAAACACTTGGCGAGCAGATTAGCCGGCTTGAGCATGAGATTTATGACTCTGTAGGCCACCAATTCAATATCAACTCAACAAAGCAGCTTGGAGAGATCCTTTTTGGTGAGCTGAAACTGCCTTCTGGCAGGAAAACGAAGACGGGCTATTCGGTTAGCGCGGATGTAATAGAGAGTTTACGGGGCAAACATCCAATGGTCGATTCTTTGTTAGAATATCGCCAGTTGTCCAAGCTCAAATCGACGTATGTTGACGGCTTATTAGCCTTGATGGACCCCGTAACGGGCCGGGTACATACGTCTTTCAATCAGACTGTGGCTTCTAGCGGGCGTCTCTCGTCAAGTAACCCGAACCTGCAGAACATTCCTGTACGGACAGAGGTTGGGCGGCAGATACGACGCGCCTTTATTGCCGACCCCAGCTATGTCCTGCTCACCGCCGACTACTCGCAGTTCGAACTACGAATCCTGGCGCATATTACCCATGAGCCACGTTTGGTCGAGGCTTTTAGCAAGGGCGAAGATATTCATACGATTACAGCAGCCTCCCTCTTCAATGTTCCCGTTGCAGAGGTAACGAAGGATCAGCGCAGGTTGGCAAAAACGGTCGTGTATGCGGTCCTCTATGGGCAGTCGGCCTTTGGCCTGGCTCAGATTACAGGCATGAGCAATGCTGAGGCAGCAGAATTTATTAAACGTTACCATGAAACTTTTCCCAACATCAAGGGATATGTGGATAGTACGCTCAACCAGGCCCGTATCCAGGGTTATGTCAACACACTTTATGGACGGAAGCGCTTCTTCCCTGAGATGCAAAGGCTTCCTTTTAACGAGCGGCAGGCGCTTGAACGTGAAGCCATCAATATGCCCATTCAGGGTGGCAATGCCGATCTTATCAAGATTGCGATGATTCGCATCCAAAACGCACTCGAAGAGAAAAAGCTGAAGACGAGAATGATTTTACAGGTGCATGATGAACTCGTCTTCGAGGTTGCTGTCGAGGAGCTTGAGCGAGTAAAACGTACGATAAAAGCCATGATGGAAGGGGTAGCTGCATTAGACGTACCGACACGTGTTGAGATGAAGGTCGGAAAGAACTGGTACGAAGCAGAACCAATGGAATAAATTAAGGAGCATTTTTCATGCGATTATCGCGTTTAATACAACAATTACCACCGTACCATTTTGCCGATGCGAAGAAGAAGATTGCGGAACGCAAGGCAGCAGGCGTTGACGTCATCAGTCTCTCAATGGGCGACCCAGACTTGCCCGCGCCCCAGGCAGTAATTGACCGCCTGTGCTATAGTTTGCAGAATCAAGAAAATACGCGCTATCCAGAGTATTTTGGGATGCGCGCGCTGCACGAGGCTATCGCGGACTGGTTTGAGCGACGATTTGCGGTGCGCCTGACGCCAGAACGCCATATTTTGCCACTGCTCGGCTCAAAGGAGGGGCTGGCTTATGCCGCTGCTGCCGTGCTCAATGCGGGAGATATAGCATTGATTCCAGACCCGTATTATCCTGTGTATATCACTGCAAGCACAAGCGTCGGCGCCCAGCCCTATATGCTGCCTCTACTGGAAAAAAATGGCTATCTTCCAGATCTCGAGCAGATCCCAGCAGATGTCCTGGCGCAGTCCCGTCTCTTGTGGTTAAACTATCCCAATAACCCAACGGCGGCCAATGCCGACCGCCGTTTTTTTGAGCAGGCCGTTGCCTTTGCACAACGCCATAACCTGGTGATTATTCATGACATGGCTTATGCGGAGGTCTTTTTTGATGATTTCCGTCCAATGAGTATCCTGCAAATCCCCGGGGCCAGCGAAGTAGCGGTTGAACTGCATTCGTTGAGCAAGACGTATAATATGGCTGGATTCCGGGTAGGGATGGCTATAGGCAACGTGGAGCTGATTGAGGCTGTTGGACGTTTAAAGAGTAATATTGATAGCGGAATGTTTCGGCCTGTGCAATATGCAGCAATTGAGGCGCTCCAATTGCCGGTGTCGTGGATAGAGCAGCGCAACGCGCTTTACCGGCGCCGTCGTGATATGCTTGTAGCAGGGTGTAATGCGATTGGTCTGCGCACACAGACACCAGAGGCCGGACTTTATGTCTGGGCAGCAGTACCCACAGGATTTACATCGCGAGATTTTGCCAACTGGCTCTTTGACAAGACAGGGGTTTTTGTGACGCCTGGTACAAACTTTGGGGATGGCGGTGAGGGTTATGTGCGGATCTCTCTTACCGCGCCTGATGAGCGAATTGCAACAGCCTTGCAGCGGATGAAAGCAGTCCTGGCAGATTTGTGACACAGCAGGAAGCATCCCCTGTGGATAGCTCTGCCAGTAGAGAACACCAGGAACATTTCAAGGGGAGTTCTTCGTATGATCAGTGAACAAGGTACGGGAGAAATACAGGGCGCTCCAACCAATGCCTGGAATCTGTACGTGGGGCGGAACGTTTGCGCCGATGTGCAGACAGGACTCGACCATGAATGGCTGGTCACAAACGGTTTAGGGGGCTACGCTGCTGGTTCAATCGTGGGAGCAACGACACGCAGCTACCATGGACTCCTGGTGGCGGCACTGCGTCCCCCTGTCGAGAGATTTGTGTTGGTAACGAAGATAGATGAGACGATTGACTTTCCTGATGGGCGCAGCCTCAAGTTGGGGGTTAACGAGTACCAGGACGGCACTATCGATCCTCAGGGGTATACCTATTTGATGAAAGTTGCGCTCGAAGGTGATATTCCCTGTTTTACGTATGCCCTGGGAGATACGTTGACCCTGGAGAAACGCGTCTGGATGGAGTATGGCCAGAACATGACATATGTGCAGTATATGTTGCACGGGGCGTTCGATGAAGATAGTGAGAAGAGCAATCATACATTGACACTGACATTATACCCGTTCTGCCCTTATCGCGACCATCATAGCGCGACGCATGGTTCCTCTGATTGGCATTTCCTGGTGGAGAACGAGGGGAACCGCTGCTGTGTGCGTGCGTATGAGGGAGCTGCCACTCTCACGATGATCGCCGGCCCAGCAGCGACTTTTACTCCCGCCGATGTGTGGTATTGGAACGTGCAACATCGTCGAGAGAGAGAGCGTGGGCTGCCCGACCACGAGGATGTCTACCAGCCTGGTTATTTTCGCATGCACCTTGCGCCTGGCATGCGTATGACCCTGGTACTCAGTTCTGAAACTGAGTTGCCTGGTGAGTTTGGTAGAGCACAGCATGAAGAAAATGTAGCCCAGGCACTGCTCCGTCATCAACGCCGTATCCGACAACTTCTGGCAATAGCTCATCGCTCAGTCACCAATCTCTCACAACAAGACCCTGTCCTGGCGCGCCTGGTTGTTGCCGCTGACCAGTTTATCGTGGCACGCCCGGAGCAGGCAGCAGATGAGAAGACGAGGAAAACAAGTATCCGCCTTTCGCCCAATAGAAAAACGGTGATTGCTGGTTATCCCTGGTTTACGGACTGGGGACGAGATAGCATGATTGCGTTGCCAGGATTACTGTTGAGCACAGGGAGATATAGCGAGGCGCGCGGTCTATTGAAAGCCTTCGCATCGTTTGCCCAAAATGGGCTTATCCCAAATCGTTTTCCTGACAGTGGTGAAGCTCCAGAGTATAACACGGCTGATGCGACGTTGTGGATGTTCGACGCGCTTCGTACCTACCTGGCGACAACAGGAGACTGGTCACTCTTGAAAGAATTCTTCCCAGTGCTGCGCGATATTATAGATTGGCATGTTCGTGGGACAAGTTACGGAATAGGCATCGATGCTCATGATGGCTTGCTCCATGCTGGAGCGCCAGGGGTGCAGTTGACGTGGATGGATGCCAAGTTTGACGATCAGGTGGTTACGCCTCGCCGCGGGAAACCCGTTGAGGTCAATGCCCTCTGGTACAGTGCACTTAGCTTTATGGAAAGCTGGGCAGTACGCCTCTCCACCGATGCCACACAATACAGTCAAATGCGCACCAAGGTAAGACAAAACTTTGCTGCGCGCTTCTGGTACGAAGATGGGGGGTATCTCTATGACGTAGTCGATGTTGAAGGAGAGGCAGGAAAAAATGATGCTGCGCTACGCCCCAACCAGTTGTTTGCCGCGTCTTTAAACCGCGACCTGCTTTCTGAAAGGCAGGTAATGAGCATATTCCAGAAAGTGACCGATCACTTACTCGCACCCGCAGGTCTGCGTTCGCTGAGTCCCAGTGACCCGGCATATCATCCCCATTTCAACGGGAGCCGCCAGGAGCGCGATGAAGCGTATCACCAAGGCACCGTCTGGCAATGGTTGATAGGCCCGTATATTGATGTTCACTTACGCATTCATAATGACCGCAAAGCCTTACAATTGCTGTTGCAGCCGATGATAGATCAACTATGGAAGGCATGTCTGGGGATGATCAGCGAGGTTGCGGAGCCAGAACCTCCCTTTACACCCGCGGGATGCTTTGCACAGGCCTGGAGCATCGCTGAGATATTGCGCTGCTGGCTGCTGGCTGCTGACAGCTGAATGACGGCTTTCTATACCTCTATCCTAACAGGAGCTAGAGGAAACCAGCAGAGCAGAAAAAGGTAGAACAGCTATGACACTTTCTTCTCAACTCTACTGCAACACCTGTGGTGCAGCCAACCAGGACCAGGCAGAGCGTTGTTTCGTCTGTGAAGCACCTTTGCATGCCCCTTCGAGGGAACCATTGCTCAAAGAGCGTTACCGGATTCTCGTCCCGGTGGGACAGGGCGGCTTTGGGGCTGTCTACAAGGTAGAAGATATCCAGGGTGGAAATCGTCTCCTCGCTATCAAGGAGATCAATTTGAGTGCTCTTACCGCCCAGGAGGTGATTGAAGCTACTGATGCATTCAACCGTGAGGTGCATTTGCTATCTGACCTGACACACCCCAATCTGCCACGTATTTACGACCACTTCACTGATAGAGAGCATTGGTATCTCGTGATGGACTTCATCGAGGGTGAAACGCTGGAGCAGTACCTGGATAGAACACGGAGTGGACGCCTGCCGCTAGAAGAAGTCCTCGATATTGGGATCCGGCTCTGTACAGTGCTTGACTACCTCCATACTCGTGAGCCATCCATCATCTTCCGCGATCTCAAGCCAGCCAATGTGATGCGAACATCTGCCGGTCAACTCTACCTTATTGACTTTGGCATTGCTCGCCACTTTAAACCAGGGCAGCCCAGGGACACTGTCCCTCTTGGCTCCCCAGGCTATGCCGCCCCAGAACAATATGGAAGAGCACAGACAACTCCTCGGGCAGACATCTACAGCCTGGGAGCTCTCCTTCACCAACTTCTGACAGGGAACAATCCCGCGCAGAATCCTTTTCGCTTTGAACTATCGCCACTGCAAGGTCAATCGATTCCTCATAGGCTCCAGTCATTGGTGATGCAGATGGTCGAAATGGATGTAAACAACAGGCCGTCCAGCATGGTGATTGCCAAGCAAGAATTAGAGCAGATTGTTGCAACCTCACAGCCCGTAGGGACTCTCCTCTCCATTTGCAACCACTACAGGCTCGTACTGACTCTGGCCTGGTCGCCAGACGGCACCTATATCGTCTCTGGCACCGCTAATAACGCCCTCCACATATGGAATGCTACTACAGGTTGCCATATGTTCACCTATCGTGACCCCTTCAAAACGTATGCATGGACATCTTCTCTAGCGTGGTCTCCCGACGGTGAGCATATTGCTTGTGGAAACGATGATAGGACGGTGAGGGTATGGCAAGTGGAAAAGGATGTCTCTTTCACGATGAAGCAAAAGTTTACCTATCGGGGTCATGCAAACTGGGTCAATGCTGTGGCATGGGCACCTGATGGCAGGCGAATTGCTTCTGGAAGCGACGATAAAACTGTACAAGTGTGGCAGATGGGCAGTACTGCTACAGTTGCTGAGACTGAGACCTATCGCGGCCACTCCCTTTGGGTGGTGACCTTAGCGTGGTCGCCCGACGGCACCTACATTGCTTCTGGTGGGAATGATGCAACCATCCATATCTGGGATGTTGGCAGGAAGGAGACGGCTCTCACCTATCGCGATCATCCCTTTGGAGTCAATGCCCTGGCATGGTCGCCTGATGGAACGCGTATCGCCTCTTGCTCCTGGGATAACATCATACGAGTTTGGGATGTAGTCACCGGAAACACACTTTTCACCTATCACGGTCATTCCAATTGGGTCAATACCGTAGCATGGTCTCCCGATGGCACTCGCATCGCTTCTGGAGGCCGTGATAAGACGGTGCAGGTGTGGGACGCAGTCACTGGCCACGTCATGTTTACCTATCATGATCATTCCAGTTGGATATATACTGTAGCATGGTCGCCCGATGGTACACGCATTGCCTCGGCAGGCAACGACGGGACAGTGCAGGTCTGGCAGGCCGTTTGACAGGTTGTGTTGCAAAAACTCAGGGGGAACGCGATGGGCGTCAAGCCCCACCTCCTGCTCAGCTTAGGCGGCCACTCCAAAGATGCTGGCGATGAACGCCACTTGCCCCAGGATGTCTCCTTTTTCCACGCCACGCCTTTGCCCTTTCCTAAATCATTGAGGAAAGTGGATAAAGAAAAACAGTGTTCAACAAGAGAGATTCGGAACCTCTCAACATATACAAGTCGCATAGTCTGGCTCTGTATCTCGTTTCATAGCTGCCCATAACCTTCAATTTTTTTCGCTGACAGCAAATTTGACAGCAAAAGCTGGAATCACCCTTGAAGCGCATCGTTGAGTTTGCTCATCGCTTCTTGTTGCATCGTCGGTAAGACATGAGAATATACATACGAGGCATTGGCTCCCGGTGGCAGTTCTGAAGAACTGGAGGCCCGTCTGGAGTTGATGGACTCAGCCCAGGTCCAGATGCAGGTGCTCTCAGTATCTCCGCAGCTCCCTTACTTTGAAGATGAGACCCACGCGGTAGAGGCCGCCAGGGCGACCAACGACCTGTATGCAGACCTGGTGCGGCGCTATCCCACCCGTTTTGCCGCGTTCGCCGCAGCCCCTTTACCCCAAATCGATGCAGCGCTCGCGGAGATAGAGCGAGCGCTTGACCAGCTCCACATGGTCGGGGTCACGGTGGCGACCTCTATCCTTGGCCGCTCGCTCGCCGATCCGGAGTTTGAACCGTTGTATGCCGAACTCGACCGGCGAGGAGCAGTGCTCTACATCCATCCCGCGGGCGTAAGCGCCTGTTCGCCGCTGATTGCGAACTACGGGCTGACCTGGCCAATCGGTGCCCCCATCGAGGATACTATCTCCGCCACGCAACTCATCTTCAAGGACATCCCGGTGCGCTACCCACGCATCAAGATCATCAATTCACACCTGGGAGGAGCGCTGCCGATGCTCCTGCAACGGCTGGATAATCAATACCGCTGGGCGGCCCCGCAGATGACGGAACCTCCAAGTACGCAGGCCAGGCGTATGTGGTACGATACGGTCGGTCACTTTCACGTCCCGGCGCTGCGCTGCGCCTGTGAGTCGTTCGGCGCTGACCGTCTGTTGCTCGGCACAGACTTCCCTTATCTTTCAGGCGATGGATACAGGCGCTCGGTAGCCTATATAGAAGATGCCGGGCTTTCCACGTCCGAAGCGCACCGGATTCTCGACACCAACGCAGCATCCTGTTACAACTGGAGAGGAGGTAAGCAATGCGCACCGTCCAATTTGGCATCTCCCTTGCGCCAAACATCGCAGACATGAGGAAGCTGCGCGAACTGGCGTGCCTGGCAGATACGCTTGGACTCGACCTGCTCGGTATACAGGATCACCCCTACTTTTCGCGGTTCTTCGACTCCATGAGCCTGATCTCGGTGCTACTGGCCGAGACCACGAGGTTACGCATTTTCCCGAACGTGGCCAGCCTCCCGCTGCGTCCTCCCGCCCTGCTGGCCAAGAGTGCCGCCTCGCTGGATATGTTGAGTGGTGGGCGCTTCGAATTGGGGATTGGTTCTGGAGCCTCCTGGGAAGGGATCGCGGCGATGGGCGGGCAGCGGCGCACACCTGGCGAGGCTATTCAGGCGCTGGAGGAGGGTATCGCGATCATGCGAGCCATCTGGAACGGGCAAGGCAGCCTGCGCTATGACGGGAAATACTACTCGCTGCACGGCCTCCAGCCAGGTTCCAGGCCAACCCATACCATAGGAATCTGGGTCGGCGCGGTCGGTGAAAGGATGCTGCACCTGACGGGGCGGCTCGCCGACGGTTGGGCGGCCCCTATCGTTTCCTACCTGCCCTACGAGCGCTGGGGATGGGCGCAGGAGACGATTGACTCCGGCGTTCGTGAAAAAGGGCGCGACCCCTCCAGCATCGTGCGCGTTGCAAACCTCGTAGGCAGCATCACTCATCGCCAGGGCGGTGGTCAACCACATGGAAACACTCCCCTCGAGGGGAAAAGCTCGTATTGGATCGAGGTACTGACGTCGCTGGCACTTATGACAGGCTTTGATACCTTCATTTTCTGGCCTGAGATACCAACGAGCGAACAGATCGAGCTTTTTGCCCGCGAGGTAACTCCCGGCGTACGCGAGGCGGTCGCCAAGGGATAGAAATCATAGCGAGGAGGCTAGGGAAGAGATCAACCTTGATCCCGACCTGGGAGACATCTATTGGCAGGGACCCAATGCAGGTACAACCCTGAAAACAAGTCGGTGACTTGACTCAAGAATCGTTGTAACTGAGGCAAACGAGACCCGTGGCAACATTGGCCCGTGCGCTCATTCCCACCTTGGGCACAGATCAGTTCTATGAACTCTGGTGAGCCAGCGAACTGGCGACGGACGCAAGAGCGACAAAGCACCTCACAGAAGGGATCTTCTGGGACGTGAAGCTCTAGCTCGAAGCCTGCAAAAAGCACGAAATGCTCTCTTATTGTTTCCAGTTCGGCCTCTTGACAAAGAGAAAATATGTGTATATACTCCTAATTATGAAAGAGCAACACCATCAAGAAGTGAATATGGCGAAGGTACTCGAAGTTGCTTCCTTCTGTGCGTGTGCCAACCTGCGTAAGGCCTCGCGTGCCGTGACACAACTCTACGACGAGTCACTCCAGCCTACAGGCTTGCGAGCAACCCAGTTTACATTACTGGTGGCACTCTCAGTGACAGGTTCGATCTCCATCACTGATCTCGCTCAGCAGTTGGTGATGGACCGGACCACGTTGACGCGGAACCTCACCCTGCTTGAACACCGGGGGTTGGTCGCCATCGCGAAGGGTGACGATCAGCGAACCCGCCTGGTGACACTAACCAACCAGGGGCGCGAGGCTTTGATGAAGGCGCTTCCGTTGTGGGAACAGGCGCAGACGCGTATCGTCTCAGGATTGGGACGCGCACACTGGAACACGCTCCTCGCGGATTTGTCGGACGTGGTGTCGCTGGCTTGTGAACCGTAAATTTTTTGTTATAAAGCGTGTATATACACGAAATAGGGAGAGGTTGAAGCTAAGGAAAGGTGAACTCATATGACCACATCACGTGTCGCCCTGGTGACCGGGGCCTCATCTGGCTTTGGCCAGGCTACTGCCGCTCTACTGGCGAAGCACGGCTTTCAGGTGTTCGGCACCAGTCGTACTCCTATAGACCACCCTGCTGGAAGCTATGAAATGCTTCCGCTCGACGTCTGCTCGGAGATCTCTGTCCAGGCATGCGTCCAGACCATCCTGCAACGAACAGGGCGCATCGATCTGCTCGTGAACAATGCGGGCTACGCTCAGGGAGGTGCGCTCGAAGAAAACAGCCTGGATGACGCGCGGGCACAGTTTGAAACGAATGTGTTCGGTGTCCTCCGCGTGCTCAAGGCGGTCCTGCCGGCCATGCGTCAGCAGGGTGGCGGCCAGATCATCACCGTCAGTTCTCTCCTTGGGATAGTTGCTATGCCCTACCTCGGCCTCTATGCCTCCAGCAAATTCGCACTGGAGGGGATGATGGAAGGGCTGCAGGACGAATTGCGTCCTTTCCATATCAGGGTGTCCCTGGTGGAACCGACGTTTTTCAGAACACACTTCACGGCACAGCCTCCCGCGACACCACTTGCGGTGTATGAGTCCGCCCGCCAGTCCATGCTGCGGTTCGTCCAGGACGGAGTGGAGCATGGGCCAGACCCCGAACTAGTGGCCGGGCGCATCCTCCAGCTTGCCAGCAGTGCCAGGCCTCCGTTGCGCTCCTACGTTGGCCCGCGCGCCAGCCTGCTGGTGGCGCTGCGCAATTGGTTACCGCCACGCGTGTTCGAGCGGGTGCGGCGTCGGGTTTTTCAGATAGAGAGCGTGCCTGCTTTCGACGAGAGGATGGAACCGGCAGCAGAAAGGAGATAAACCTGTGAACATGCCTGTTGACGCTTCTTCAGCAACCAACCGTTACGTTGCCGAGCATACGCTCAAGCAGATGGAATCTCCAGATGAAGCACAGCAGGAGCGCCCACAGCAGCGCAACACCCACAATCGCAGCAGTATCGAACAGTGGCAACGCTCCAATTTCAAAAACAGCGCGACCCAGGGGAACACTGAGGAGCACCGTTAACCCTCCCAGCAGCACCGCAGCCAGGATTGTGGGTCGCCAATCCCCACGCGGGGTATTTCCTCCAGCCAGAAAGCGTGTGGGGGGGGCGACGAACACCAGGAGGAGAACCCCGCAGACCGTGGCAAAGACCGTAATGGTTGAACGGGCCGTCGCGATCACTGTTGCTTCTGGCAGTCCTTTAGAGATGGCAATCGCTACTACGAGCAAGAAGATGAACAGCGTCGCGAGGCTCCCCGTCAGGATGGCCGGGAGCACAAAATGCACCAGGCGCAGGAGCAGCTTGTTGCCTCGTGTCGGGCCAGGTTGCGCCCAGGCTGCCAGCGCGACCGTGGGGGTGCCCACCGTCAGCAAGGTGACCAGGGAAGACTGCCGTGGGCTGAAAGGAAACCCTGGAATCAGCAGGATCAACAGGGTGAAAGAGGCCACGCGCGTCAAAAAGAGCGTGAGGATCTGTTGCATGCCGTTGACCACGCGCTGGCCTTCTTGCACCGCGCGTGGCAGGGCAGCAAACGAGTCACCCAGCAGCACCAGATCGGCGGCACTGCGGGTCATCTGGCTTCCGCTTTGCATGGCGATGCCCAGGTTGGCGCGTCTGAGGGAGAGCACATCGTTGAGACCGTCGCCCACCATCGCGACATAGGCACCCTGAGCACGCAGTTCCTGCACGATGCGCTCTTTTTGCTGCGGGGTGATCCGTCCAAAGACCGTGGTGTCGCGCACAACCTGGGCGAATTGTGCTGGTTCCATCTCTGAGAGGTCCAGCCCGGATACAGACTTGAGATCGGAAGCAAATCCCATTTGCTTGGCCAGGGCCGCAACCGTGTGCGGGTGGTCACCAGAGATGACCTTCAGTTGCACCCCTGCCTGGCTGAACGCTGCCAGGGTTGCGCGCGCCTCCGGGCGCAGGATGTCACCCAGGCTCACCAATCCCAGCGGGTTCAAGCCTGGCTGCAGACGAGGTTGCCCGTCTGCGTCGTAGAGACCCCTGATTTCGTCGTAGCAGGCAAAGAGCACAACGCGCAGTCCCTGCTCTGCCCAGGCTGTTGCCTGGTCTCCCAGCCGACTTTCAGGCCGCAAGAAAGGCTCGAGCATCTCCGGGGCTCCCAGCACATAAACCTTCTGCGTCTCAGCCAGGGTCAGAGCACTCCACTTGCTGGCCGAAGAGAAAGGGACTTCAGCGCTTGTCGGCTGCGCCTGGGCCAGGTATGCTGTCGCAATGGCCGCAGCGGTGGCGTTGCTGACCGAGACGCTGGCCGCATAGACTCCCAGCAAGGCACACAGCTCCTCCTCGCCGATGCCGAATGGCTGTACGGCGTGCACTGACAACCGGTTTGTCGTCAGCGTGCCGGTCTTATCACAGCAGAGCACCGTGACATTGCTCAAGGACTCGACGGCGTTGGCCTGCTGGATCAGCGCCCCTGTGTTGGCCAGGCGCACCGCAGCAAGGCCATAGGCCACCGCGATCGCCAGCAGTAAGCCGTTGGGCACCAGGCCCGCGATCACCACCGCCATCTGCACTGTCTGGAGCAGCGGGGTCTGCCGTATCGTGGTGATCATCAGCAGGGCAAGGCCAAGGTAACAGGCCAGGACCAGTAGGATGCGGATCACCGTCGTGGCCTGTTGCTGCAATGGCGTCAGGACCCGGCGAAAGGTGCGTGCCCCTGCCGTGAGTTTATACGCGGTGCTCTGGGTTCCCACCTACAAGGCTTCGTACACAGCGCTGCCATTGACGCAAAAGCTGCCCGATGAGACGGGATCGCCAGCACACTTGCGGATCAGGTCAGACTCACCCGTGAGCAGGGATTCATCGACATCGATCCATCCTTTGCCTACCAGGCGACCGTCGACCACGATCTGGTCGCCCGGTCGCACCACGAGCAAATCCCCAACGACCAGGGCACTCGGATCAACCGGTTGCTCGTGGCCCGCCCGGATCACAGTGGCGGTGGGACGAGTGAGCAGGGCGATGCGGTCGAGGGCGCGCTTGGCACGGATCTCCTGGACGATCCCCACCACGAGATTGAAGGAGATGACGGACACCGTGGTGATGGCATCGAGCGGGTGACCGAGCAGAATCAGGACACCGCTCAGCGCGAACAGGATACTATTGATCAGGGTCAGGATGTTCTCGCGCAGGATCTGGCCGTAGGAGCGACTGGTCTGGAGCTTGACATTGTTGCCCTGACCACGAGCCCGGCGCAGGCGCACTGCATCTTCTGACAACCCCTGTAGAAGCGTAGGAGGTGCGCCATGGCTGCCCGGATGCGGCTCTTCATTGGCGGTGGTACGACCTGTCGGCACATTGGCATTCCCCGCACGACCAGAATCCTGGTCAAAGCCCTTTCCATCGGCTGTCACGATATCATGCATACGATGTTCCTCGCTTCCTTTTGATCAGGATGCTGCTCAAAGCTCCTGGCGTGAGCGATGGTGCACCTCCTGGTACACTGCGAGCAGTGGCAGGACGAGCGGGACGAGCAGGAGCATGGCCGTCTGCAGCGTATACTTGCGTGCATAGGTTTCTTTATGTGCCAGTTCGAACGCTACCTCCTGATGGGCACTCTTCCGCCTCACGATGCTTATCGCATAGAGCAACAGCGGCACGTAGTTGAGAGCAACCCACAGGAAGAAACAGCCGATGATGATCATGAAGGGCGAGTGGATGGGGCTAAGGAAGCTCCATAGGCCAAGGATGGCGCACAAGACCATGCTAAGCGCAAATTCGGCCAGAATAAGCCTGGGCCCCTGGAAGACGATGTCCAGGGCAGCAAGTTTCCGTACATCTATAAATTTTTCGCTTTTCATAGTGTTTTCCTCCGGTTGCGCCATAAGATCCTCCATCAGTTGTTTTTCTGTAAGAGTTTCTGATCCTCCGCACACAGCTTTGATACGCCAAGTATACCTGGCGTGGGGTGGGCCCTGGGAAAGAACGGCAGGACTGATCATTTTACTGAGCATCGTACAGATCATGCTCGCAACATGAGCGTGATCTGCAGAATGATGAGCACAATGATCAGGAAAATGATCAGTCCCGCCGTTCTCTCCGGTGACCGACAACCGGTATACTCCCCTCGATGAAAACACAGAGAGAGAAAGAACCCCAGGAACCTGTTGTCGAAAGGTCATCAATAGAGGTGGCCAACAGATAGGGAGAAAAGCTATGGCCGTATTTCAGGTGTCATCGAGAAGCGTGCAGCACCCTGGACCACCAAGGAAGCGCACTCGACGCTTCCCCGCTCAGTGGTATGCCGTCGCGCGGGTTGTCGGGAGCGGGTTCATCGGTGGAGTCTTCTTCACCCTGCTTGTGCAAGTCGGACATAATACGGTCTTCATCCTGCTTCCCGTGATGGTGAGCCTCACCTGGGCACAACCCCAGCGCTACAACATCAGCAAGCTGCTCCAGAGTACGCCGCTCTACCTCTTGCTCACGATCTGCCTGACGATCATCTACTACGGCGCGCTCACCGCATCGCAACTGCTGCTCTACCAGAGTCCCGATGAACCTCATATCATCATTGTCACTTCCACACTCGCCTTTGCGATCATCTTTGATCCCGCGCGCATGTATGTCCAGTCGCTCATTGAGCGGCGCTTCAACCTGCGTGATCGGGAGAAAGCGATCGAGGCATTCACCGCGACGCTGCGCGAGGAGATTGATCTCGAGCAGTTGCGTGAGCGCTTCCTCACCGTCATCCAGCGCACCATGCAACCGTACTCCATCTCCTTTTGGATACACACCTCCAATGACGAGCCTGCGCAATCCGGCTCAACAGAAAAGATCATGGTTGCCGACGATGATCCGCTCCTGGCCTACGTGCTGCGTCATCCCGGCACCCTGGAGATTGACCGTCTGCACCTGGATTCGCCGGCCTTGCAGGAGCTCTCGCTCCGTGCGGCAGAAATTCTCCTGCCCTTAGCCAGTCAGGGAGAACTGCTTGGGCTGCTTATCCTGGGAACGCATCTGAAAGGCGAAGCCTATACCCGCGAGGAGCGCACCCTGCTCGATACCCTCGCCCCCCAGGTAGCACCTGCGCTGCACGTAGCCCAGATGGTAAAGGCGCAACAGGTGCAGGTGCGCGAACGCGAACGCATTGAGCAAGAGTTGCGGACGGCTCAGGCTATTCAACACGCCTTTTTGCCCAAGGACGTGCCTGCGCTTCCTGGATGGCAGCTCACGCCCTACTACCAACCCGCGCGCGAAGTCGGTGGCGACTTCTACGATTTCCTCCCGTTTGCAGATGGCCAGCTGGGGATCGTAATTGGCGATGTCACCGGGAAGGGAATGCCAGCCGCCCTGGTGATGGCAACGGTTCACACCATGCTGCGTACGGCTGTGCAGGGCATGAGTGCTCCAGGCGAGATCTTAGCGCGGGTCAACAACCTGCTCTATGCAGAAACGCCATCCGGGATGTTTGTCACCTGCTTCTATGCGCTGCTTGACCCCAAAAGCGGGCGACTGCGCTATGCCAATGCGGGACAAGACCTGCCGTATCGACGTCACAAAGATGGCGTTTCTGAACTCTGGGCGACAGGAATGCCTCTTGGGATGATGCCAGGTACGCGCTACGAGGAGCAGGAAGTCATCGTCGCACCTGGAGACAGCCTCCTCTTCTACAGTGATGGCTTGGTAGAGGCTCATAACTCCAGGCGCGAGATGTTCGACACTCCTCGTCTCAGCTCGACTTTGTACATTTTGGGGAATAGACAGGGCATGACGCCTCCTTTGAGGTAAGATAGAAGCGAACCAAAGCTCATCTTACCAAGGAGGAAGTTCATGTCCCCTTCTGACCCCATTATAGCGATTCTCGCCCAGTTTCAACCATTGTTCACCACACCGACCTGGAAGAAAATGATGACCCTTCTGACTGGAACACTCTTGGCCCGAGGACGCCGAACGGTGACAGCAGCGTTGTGGCAAACTGGCCATCATCTGGATAGCAACTTTAGCAGGTTTCACCAGGTGCTCAATCGAGCGCGCTGGTCTCCACTGGAGCTAAGTCGGCAATTGCTCTCACTCATCATGGAGACCTTTATCCAAGCAGGAGGCGGGATCGATGTGGTGATCGACGAAACACTCGAACGGCGTTGGGGAGCCAAGATTAGCAAACGTGGGCATTACCGCGACAGCGCCCTCTCCAGCCGCGAGAGGTCGGTGAGCAGTCCGGGCTTGCGCTGGATCGTGATGGCCGTGGTCGTCACGCTGCCCTGGACCCAGCAACGCTGGGCCTTGCCCTTCTATGTGTCCTGGCGACGACTCCTGAAGTAAGCGAGAAGCTGGGAAAACGTCACAAGACTGTGGGTATGCGGGCACATCAGATGGTAAGTCTACTGCGTCGTTGGCTTCCCAACGTGCCTATCAAGCTCATAGGAGATACCGCCTACAGTATTCTTGAACTGGGACTTCATTGTGTCGCTCAACAGGTGACGCTGGTCGCTCCTTTTCGCTTGGACTCGGTGATCCACCAACCTCCCGAAGTGCGCACCAAGCATACGATTGGTCGTCCGCGTGTGGTTGGCAAACGATTGCCATCGCTCGAGACGGTCTTGCATGACCCCAAGACGGGGTGGCAGCGCATCACGGTGGACTGGTATGGGGAAGGCAAACGCGTCGTGGAGATCTGCACGGCCACGGCGCTGTGGTATCGCTATGGCTCTGATCCTTTGCCTATCCGGTGGGTGCTCACCTGTGATCCTGAGGGCAAGCGTCCTCCAAAAGCGTTGTTTTCAACCGATCAAAGCCAAACAGCTGAGGAGATTGTCCTCGATTTCATGAAGCGGTGGAGTCTGGAAACCACCTTCGAGGAAAGCCATGCCCATTTAGGGATAGAGACGAGAGCGGCAATGGTCGGATCTGGCGATTGAGCGAACCACGCCTCTTCTCTTTGGTCTCTACAGTCTTGTGGCCCTCTTTGGGCAAGCGCTCTATCCAGATGGACAGCTTCCTCTCAAGCAAGCTGCCTGGTATCACAAACAGGCTGCGACGTTTAGTGATGTCTTGGCAGTCGTGAGGCGGCATCTGTGGGGCAATTTTACTTTTCCCACATCACCCACTGATCCTGATGTGGTTTTAGTCCCCAGCTCTACGCTTTCTCGGCTTGCTCATGCTGTTTGTTACTGAGGGGAATTGTACAAAGTCGAGCTTAGATCTTGCGGTTGCAGCCCACGGCGGCCTCGATCGCTTCAACCAGTTCAAGACGGTCTCCGCGCATTTGGTCCTCGGCGGCCGCATGTGGGCGCTGAAGGGCCAGGAGGGAGTAATGAGCAACGTGCGCATCCGCGTCTGCACCGGGAGCACGCATCACTCGCGCCGTTCCAGCTTCCGAACCAGCGCACGGCCTTCACACCGCAACGCGTTGCGGTTGAGACCACCGAAGGAGCGGTCGTCGAGGAGCGCACCAATCCCCGTGCCGCTTTCGCTGGCCATACCCTGCAAACCCCGTGGGATGATCTGCATTTTATCTACTTCGCAAGCTATGCGATGTGGACCTATCTGACCGTCCCCTTCTCCTTGACCTGGGCCGGATTCGAAGTCACCGAGATCGAGCCGTGGCAGGAGCAGGACGAGACCTGGCGGCGCCTCAAGGTGAAGTTCCCACCGCACATCGCCTCGCACAGCACCGAGCAGATCTTCTATCTCGGTGACGATGGATTGTTGCGCCGGCACGACTATGATGTAGAGATCACAGGCAACACTCCAGCTGCCCATTACGTCTCTGACTACAAGGACGTGTCCGGCATCATGATGCCGACGAAGCGTCGTGTGTTCATTCGTCAGCCGGACAACACGCCTGCGCTTGACCCGGTGCTCATCTCGATCGATCTCAGCGACATTCGCTTCGCATGAGGCTTTCGCACGGCGGACACTCACGACCACCACATCTTAGTGATGGGGTGGGCCGCCATTGGGTTCTAAGAAGGCGGTGGTGGACATTCTCACAATCAGACATAGGGAGGCAAAAATGACAGTCGATTTTCCAACCAACACAGTTATCATACTTACCCTGGCGATTACAGTGTTTACTGCTGGTGCATGGGTCGGCCTGTCGGTGGCGATCAGACGCTCACCCATCGCCCCGCAGGCCAAGCGTAGATGGCGTTGGGGTGCAGGGATTGTGCTGCTCACGTTGCTGCTTGCCCGTTGGGTGTTAGCGCAGAGCAGTACGGTCTTGGGACTAGCATTCGTCATTCCGTTCGCCGTAGTGAGCCTTTTGGCAGGTATCCTGCCGCTGCTGCTCTCGCCAGTTTTTCGGCAGATCGTCCGGTCAATCCCCGCAACGTGGCTTTACGGTTTACAAGCCATCAGGGTGTTCGGCGGTTTTTACTGGCTCGCCCTGGCGGATATGAAACTGCTTGCGCCTCAATTTGCACTTTCTGCCGGTTATGCCGACATCGTCGCAGGGGTGTTGGCGCCCGTGATGATTTACCTCCTGTCAACGAGAAAACCATTTGCCCGTGCGCTCGTGATTGCTTGGAACGTGTTCGGCCTGCTGGACTTCGTAAACGGGTACACGACCACATTCGTGTTCAATGCCCGGTTTATTGCCCAGCTTGCAGCATCCGGGACATCGGTGCATTATATGAACTATACGGCCTTCATCTCAGCCTTTGTCGTTCCATTGCTTATCGTGTTGCACATTTATTCGTTGTTCCAATTGCTGGGACCGCGCGCTGACGAGATGAAGCAGCGGGTAAAAGGAGCTGCCGGAGATCCAGTTTTTGGAGAGAACAACGCTCCGTCCATTTTGAAAGTACATGACTGACAGCTTTGCTTGGCACCATCATTGCTCTTCCTGGCGTTTGTTTGGAAGGCAGCGACACCTCCAGGTGTGGAAAGGCCTAAGGAAAGGGAGGTACAATGAGCACTACAAGCATATCGACCAGGCACCCTTCGCTGGAGGCGCAGGAATTACAAGAATAGCTCTCAAGGAGAAAAGTATGTCATTCGTGATTCAAGGGGTCCACGTCTACCTGACAGACTGTGGGTCTGGTTCCCCTCTTCTCTTCCTTCATGGTGCTCCCGACTCGGCTGAGATGTGGAGAGGCGTGATAGAGCATCTGAAGGATCAACACCGTTGTTTCGCTCCTGACCTGCCGGGCTTTGGGCGTTCTCCTGCCCCGGCAGATTTCAACTGCTCTCTCGAGAACATGGCTTATTTTCTCGACCAACTCATAGAAGAGGCTGCCATCCCAACACCGCTCAACCTCGTCGTCGCAGACTTTGGGGCCACGTATGGTCTGTCTTGGGCCGTGACCTATCCTCACAAGATAGGGCGCCTCGCCATTGTCGGCGGTTCCAACTTTAGCTCCCGCTATCGCTGGCATGGAGCTGCTCGCTTGCTGCGGATACCGCTGCTGGGAGAAGTAGCCATGGCAACGGTGACCCTTCCTTCCCAGGAGAAGATGATGCGTCACCATGCTCCGCTCGTGAGTCCAGCGTATGTCCGGGAGTCCTACACCCTCTCGCTAGCAAAACCTGAGACCCGCCGCATGATGCTGAAATTGTACCGCAGCGTCAATCCGAAGGATTTCGTTGAGCGGGAAGAGCGTCTCCATCACCTGACAGCTCATGTCCCTACCCTGGTGCTCTGGGGAGACAAAGATCCCTTTATTACACCAGAGTATGCCGAACAATTTGGGAGCGCACACGTTGAACATTTTCCTCAGAACGGTCACTGGCTTGCAGTTGAGTCTCCGGGGATCGTCGCACAACGACTGGCTACTTTCTTTGCTTAAAAGAACACGATGAGATGATGAAACGCATTGAAGGACATAAATGATGATCAGTAAAATGATCAGCTTTGCCATTCTCTCCTATGGCCTGTGCCATGTATACTTGTCTCTGTACGAGACGCATCGCCCTGCGATGAGCGGGGAGTCAAGGTAGCACCAGACACTTTGTCGTATCGTCGTATCCATGAAGAGAAAGAGGACAAGTCAATGATTGTTGAATACACGCGTTACCAGGTGGCCGACGAGCAGCGTAGTGCCCTGGAGAGGGCGTATGAACGCGCTCAAAGCGTGCTCATCACCTCCCCTCACTGTCTCAGTTATGAGTTGTCCCGCTGCGTCGAGGACCCCACCTCCTATATCCTGCGCATTGAATGGGACTCCTCGGATGGTCACCTGAAGGGGTTTCGTGGAAGCCCCGAGCTCCAGACATTTTTTGAAGTAGTGCGCCCATTTTTCAACGCCATCCAGGAGATGCGCCACTATGAGGTGACACGCGTAACGGGGAAGAAGGAGTGATCAGACATGACACAGACAACCCCTGACCCCACGTTCGACCGCTCACCTGGTAAGCCAGTGACCACGCGCGAGGAGCTGATCTCCCTGCTAGCGCGCGCCTCCGAACTCGAACATGGGCTCGCCTGTGCCTACTGGTTCGCAGCGTACTCACTCAAGAACGACGCGAGCGAGGGAGGATTGAACGAGGTACAGGCAGAGATGGTCCGCCGCTGGCGGCGACGCCTCGCGCAGGCCTCCGTGGATAGGATGGGCCGCCTGGCCCAGCTCTCGAACCTGCTGAGCGCGATCGGTGGAGCGCCCCACATCACACGCCCAACCTTCCCCATGCCGGCATCAGCCGCTTCCTCGGAGGTCGGGCTCACATTGGAACCGTTTTCTCAGCGGACGATCGAGCGGCTCGCCGCATACGAGCGTTCAGACACCCCAATCGTGGCAGCGGAGCCGCGATCCACTGTGGATGCCGGTCACACCCCGAGCCTCGACGCGCAGGCAAGCAGCGGCAACAGCGGGCTCCTCTTGCCTTTCCCGATTGACTCCACCACCGTCAAAGACCTCTATGACAGGATCGCGACGGGCTTTCGGAGCATACCCATAGAGGAGTTGTATATCGGCCCTCCAGAGGCGCAGGCGAACCCGCGCTTGCTCAATCTGGGCAACCCACTCATCGTCGTCGTCGATAAGGCATCGGCCTGTGCCGCGATCGACAGGATGGTTGGGACGGGTGAGGGGGCGACACCGTCGGATGTCGATGCAGGCTCGGCTGTCTGTGACACGATCCGCAGCGAGTATGCTGCGGCCGTGGCGGACGTCCAGCAGACCGGCATTCCGTTCGAGCCTGTGCGATCGGTGGGAAGCAATCCGAGGACGCGTCTCTCCCAGGAGACAGCAGGCAGCACGCGTCTCGTAGACCCACTCACCGTTGGGGTGGCTGACCTCTTCAACGGTGCCTACGACACCATGCTGCTCATGTTGCGGCGCTTCTTCGCCCATACGGAGGAGACCGACGCCGATCTCGAACATCTCGCACGAGCCGCCCTGCGGCTTATGAACTCGGTCATTCGCCCCCTGGGCGAGGCGCTGACAAAGATGCTGGCGGACAGTGCTTCCCTCCCAGACAGGTGCGCTGGCCCACCCTTCGGCGACAGCGGGGATGTACCCGAACTGCTGCACCAGCCGTCGGCCTGGGCATGGATCGATGAGCGGCTGTGGCAGTGTGCTGTGGCGGCCACAACGCTGCGCGTGACTCCCGGCCTGCCGACCGAAATCCAGGAGGCCACCGCCGCGCTGCAAGAGCTGACCTGCCTATTCGCCCCCGCGGACGGTCCTCGCGGCGTGGAGGCCCGGGTAGCCACCCTGAAACAGATGCAGGCCGGGCTGGAGTGCGCCATCCAGGCCTCGGTCAATGGCCCTTATCTCGTGACCAACGCCGAAACCCTGCGCAACTGGTTAGGAGAACTTATTCCGGCACGTCCCCAGATGGCCCTCTGTCGCTGTGGTGAGTCAGCCAACAAGCCGTTCTGTGATGGCACTCATGCCCGTATCGGCTTCACTGGTCAGAAAGATCCGAAGCGCGTCCCCGACCGGCGTGATACGTACGTTGGTACAGCAATCACCGTGCTAGACAATCGAGGGATCTGTGCTCACTCCGGCTTCTGCACGGACCGGCTCGCTTCCGTGTTCCACGTTGGTGATGAAACATTCGCTACTCCCAATGGAGCAAGGATGGACGAAATCATCCGCGCGGTACGCGCCTGCCCCTCCGGCGCGCTGAGCTATGCGCTGAATGGGGTCGAAATCCGCGACGGTGTGGATCAGGTGCGCCCACCCAGCATTGAGGTCTCCAAGGACGGACCCTACCGGATTACCGGTGCCATCCCGCTCAAGGATGGACAGGTCAACGCTGAGCCGCGCAATGCCGGTGCCTCGCGGGAACACTACAGCCTCTGTCGCTGCGGTCACTCCCAGAACAAACCATTCTGTAGTGGCATGCACTGGTATGTCAACTTCCACGACCCAGAGGTTGCTTCCGATCACGAGCCGACCGTGTTCGAGTGGGTCGGTGGCCTGCCCGCTCTTCTGCGCATGACGCACCTCTTCTACGACAAATACGTGCCGCAAGACCCGCTGCTCGAGCCGCTCTTTGCGGGGATGTCTCCAGACCACCCGGAGCGCGTCGCCGCCTGGCTCGGTGAGGTCTTCGGGGGACCGAAGAGCTACAGCGAGGTCTTCGGCGGCTATTCCCGCATGATCTCCCAGCATGTCGGGAGGGGCCTCACTGAGGCCCAGAGAGCACGGTGGGTCAGCCTGCTCTTGCAGTCGGCGGATGAAGCCGGCCTGCCCGCCGATCCCGAGTTCCGGTCTGCCTTTGTGTCCTACCTCGAGTGGGGATCCCGCATTGCGCTGGAGAACTCCCAAACCAACGCCCGCCCACCCGAGCATATGCCCATGCCGCGCTGGGACTGGGGCACCGCGGGGCCGCCCGGATCGAGGATCTCGGCGCTCGCCCAAAGGTCCGAGCAGGAAGAGGAGGTCGCGCTGCCCGCCCCCGATGAGCCAGTGCACTTTGCCCAGCACATCAAGCCGCTGTTCCGCCCGATGGACCGGCAGTCGATGAAATGGGCCTTCGACTTGTGGTTCTATAAAGATGTGAAGGAGCATGCCGACGGCATCCTGCAACGCTTGCTCAACGGGTCGATGCCCTGCGACGGGGCCTGGTCCCACGAGAAGGTGGAGGCCTTCCAGCGGTGGGTCGAGTCCGGCATGCAGGAGTAGGTTGTTTAAAAAGTCTGCATTTACACTCCTTTTCCAAGCACCCCTGGGGAGAAATGACGTATGAGTGAATCGAGTGAAAACAGGCCGGTTGCTGGTCTAAGCACCAACCGCCTCGAAGCGTTTAGTGATGGCGTCTTCGCGGTCGCCATTACCTTGTTGGTACTCAACCTGCAGGTCCCGCAGATAGCCTCGGCGAGCGAACTCGTGCCCAGGCTGGGCGCGTTGTGGCCCAAACTCCTGAGCTACGTGCTGAGTTTTGTGATCGTTGGCATCTACTGGGTCGCTCATCACAATACCTTCCACTACATCAAACGGTCTGATCGCACCCTGCTTTGGCTCAACATTCTGTTGATGATGTGCATTGTATTTATCCCCTTCCCCACAGCACTGCTGGGGCAGTATCCAGAGCAACGAGTCTCCGTCATTATCTATGCTGGCACGCTGGTGATCACGGGACTGGTACTCCAATTACTGTGGTGGTATGCGACGAGCGGATACCGCCTGGTGGACAGGAATATCGATCCACGCCTGGTGCAGCGGGCAACCCGAAGAAATCTGACGGCACCACTTATCTACCTGCTGGCAATAGGCATCTCGTTGTTCAGCGTCCCGGCCAGTTTCGTCTTGTTCATTCTGGTCCCGGTGTATTACATCCTCCCAGGTCGGATTGATCGGTACTGGGCTCATCGACCCACTGACAGGGTCGATGAGGTGTAGTTGTCCCGTTTTGGTGGAGTCTTATCTCGATTCCTTTTTGCTCGATTCCTTTTTGAGAGAGGCAACGAATGTAATCATGAGAGCTATCGTACCTGAAGTAAGCAGAAGTTGCATCATGAAGACTTCTCCTTTACAAAAATGCTGGCAATAGATTCCATCCTACGAATTCATGCACCCTGCCGCTGACGAAGTGTCTCCTGTATTACAGGATACTCATCGCAGCAGTCGCCTCCAGGTGTTGTTTGCCTATGACACAATCTCTTATGCAGAGAGGATTGCTGTGAACAAGCGTTGCTGTTCAAAACGACGAGCACCACCGCCCCCGCATTGTCCAGAATCAGCGTCTGGAGCCACTGCGCGACGGTCTGTGCAAGCCACCCTTGATCCAAGCTCTCCTGTTCAGGAAGGTTCAGCTCATCCTGTCCGCTGTTTGCCGAAACGCTGGGGAGCGCCACCGTTGTCTCTGGTCGAAACAAGGCGCGTACCTGCGCCAGCAGATCCTCATGGCCTGTGAGGAACGGGTTGTTGCGGGGAAACGTGTTCCAGGGGAAGGAGGCCGCCAGGGCCGAAGCCCGCGTGTTGTGGCTGAGGGACTCGTCGGACTCGTCCCACGTCAACCCCAGTTCTTGGGCACTTCTACCAAACAGTTCACAGAGCTTGCTGCGAAAGTAGGGACCCGGTGAGGTGAGGCCGCGTTCCCAACGGCTCACATTGCCGGGGGTGGTCCCAAGCTGGTCGGCCACCTCCAGTTGCGACCAGTGGCGGCGCATCCGCTCTGCACTGAGTCGCTGTCTGGGGAAAACCTTTATGGTTGTATTCATAACTGCACTGCTTTCTCCTGTTGCTCGGTCAACCGAGCACAGGTGTGTTATTCAATCGCTCTTCTTGCTGTCTTGCCACCAGGCAAGGGGAGAGCAACACGAGCCACTCCTCTATGAAAACATTTCCTTGCATCGTTCCTTAAACGCCACACATGCTCACCGTGCTCCCTAGTACGTCTGGTTCTTACCGTGAACCGTCAGGGGCCCGGTCCAGGTGCAGCAACTCGGTTCACCGCGAGCAGCGGCAAGGCTAAGTCGCGCACTTTGATCAGCGCCCCATGCAGCGCGGCCTCATCGACAAGCGAGCCACGCAGCAAAGTGATGTCCTCACCCTCGTAGCTGATCGTTAACCCGTCGAACCACGTCGACCAGCGTTGATCGAGGCGTCCCTGGACGCGAATTTCGTAAATGGGCATCGCTTCTCCTTCTCCGTGATGCTCTTCATCGACACATCATGGTGTCTGTGTCTAGTATAGCTGGTGGGATGGGTGAGAGACTGCACACCAAAGTTGTAGCTGCGTGGTGATTTTTGCAGGGATCATAGGTGGGGAGCGGCGAGCTACAAGAGGTTGAGATCCCTGGCACGGATGATGGCCTGCGAGCGGTTCTGCACCCCCAGCTTGCCACAAATGTTGTAGACGTGCCGCTTCACCGTATTCACGCTCAGAACAAGGCGATGGGCGATCTCGCGGTTGGAGGCGCCCTCAAGCAGCAACCGCAGCACCTCGCGCTCACGCTCGGTCAGCGGTTCCAGGAGCGCACTGGGGCGAGCGGCGGGAAGAGGAAGATCCGAGACGTTCTGCTCGCCAAAGGCAGAGAGCAGGGTAGCGACGTACCACGGTACCGCGCTACGCCCGCGGGCGTGGCGCAGCAGGGCCTGCATCGATGCACCCTCGTCCACGAAGAGACGGATGTAGCCCTCTGGTGCGGCGAGCACGAGCGCCCGTTCCAGAGTGGAGAGGGCACTCGTCCGATCCCCTTGTGCTTCCAGGGCCAGCACCCGCAGCACGAGGATTTCCAGCACACTACACAGGCGCGCTTTGGCCTCGGCATCCCAGAGCAGCCGCGCCAGCAGGCGCAGGACATCCTGGAGGAAAGGACTTGCCAGATTGTCGTGCGCCTGCGCGATGCGTACCCGTGCCAGGGTCAGGTACTCGCCCTCGTGAGGATAGCGCAGGTCCTCATCCTGGGCGGATAGACCACTGGTGTCCGCCCAGTGAATAGCTGCCGCCATATTCCCCTGTGCCAGTTCCAGCTGTGCCCGCACTGCGGCCTCCCGGGTCATCAGGTGCGGAGCGAAGTGGCGCTGCTGTGCCAAACGCGCCAATGCATCCAGTGTGGCAAGGGCTGCAGTGGTGTTGCCTTGCGCCTGCTGCAGGCGGGCCAGGGCAGTGTAGCCGAGCATGGCCGCAGTGGGCTCCACCGTCAGCGTCTCGTTGACCAGTGCCATGCCTTGTGCCAGGTGCCGTTTAGCCACATCCAGCTCGTTCCACTCGCGCAACAGGTCGCCCAGGCCAAAATAATAGAAGAGGCTGCTAGGCGTGGTTTGCAACACCTCCGGTCGTGGGATCACCTGCACCACCCGTGCATAGGTGGCCGCAGCTTGCCGGAGCCTGCCCTGCAGGATGTGCAGCCGCGCCAGCAGGCAGATGCTGCTCACCGCTGCAAACGGGTTGTCCGAAGTGCGAATCAATGCCACGGCTGCGGCGACCGCGTGTTCGCTGGCGGGGGTCACATCCCCACTCACCAGGTAGGCGCGGGTCGTGGTCGTCAGGGCACTCGCGCGAGGGATGACCTCAGATTCCGGCAACAGCGCGAGTGCTTGGTGTGCAAGGGAGACCGCCTGCGGAATATCACCAGAGAAAAGGAATATGCCTGCACGGGTGTCGAGCACCCAGCCTATGATGATCGGTGCCAGCGAAGCCGATTCCTCCTTCTGGATACCCTCTTCTGCCTCCTCCAGTCGAGCCTCGGCCGACTCCAACTGATTGGTGAAGGTTAGCAATCTCGCGTGGTAGACGCACAGCAAAGGGCGTGTGCGCACCAGTGCCTCGGGGAGGGCCTTGATCCATCGAAGCACCGTATAGAGCTGACCCTGGAAGGCAACGAGGAACGCGATCGGTTCGATCAAGCGGGCAGCGAGCTCGACATCAGGAGCGACCAGCGCGTGTTGCACCGCTTCGATCGGCAGATCGTGCTGCTCGTACCAGGCGCTGGCTCGACGATGCAAGACGGGGGGCAACGTGGGTTCTGCTTGCAGCAGGTGGCCGTGCAGCACCTGGGCAAACAGGTGATGGTAGCGGTACCAGCCCCGCTCGTCGTCCAGCGCAACCACAAACAGGTTCGCCCGCTCGAGCCCTTCCAGCATAGCCTGGCTCCCCTCCTGCTCTGTCACCGCATCGCAGAGCGGTCCGCTGAGGCGCTCCAGGATACAGGTGTGCAAGAGAAACTGCTGCACCGAGGCGTTCTGCCGCGCAAGCACCTCATCGGAAAGGTAATCGAGTACATAGCGATGGCTGCCGCTGAAGGCAGCCAGAAATGCAGTGACATCGGCTCTGCCTTGCAGCGAGAGCGCGGCCAATTGCAGACCGGCAATCCAGCCTTCCGTGCGGCTTTCGAGGGTGGCGATGGCCTCGGGAGGAAGGTCCAGCCCCATCACGGTCCGTAGAAACGTACTCACCTCGGCGGCGCCAAAGCGTAACTCGGTAGCACGCACCTCGGTGAGTTGTCCTTGGGCTCGCATCCGGTGGTAATGGTGGGTCGGCGCGGATGGCCAGGAAGAGATGCAGCTGCGGGGGCAGGTGCTCAAGCAGGAAGCTCATCCCGCGCTGAATGGACTCGGCGGTGATGACGTGATAGTCATCCAGCACGAGGGCGACATCTCCGGCACTACGGCTGGTCACCTCGCTGACCAGTACCCCCAGCACCGCCACGGGCCTCAGGGGCTGCGGGGAGCGTAGCAGCTCGAGGGCGGTTGTCCCAATCTGTGAATCAAGGGTCTGCAAGGCGGCAATCAGGTAGGAGAGAAAGCGCGTGGGATCGTTGTCCTCCGCTTCCAAGGAGAGCCAGGCGACAGGTATCTCGCTCTCCACGAGCCACTGGACAAGCAGGGTGGTTTTGCCGAAGCCGGCGGGGGCTGAGACGAGGGTGAGTGCACGTTCCGCTCCTTGCTGGAGTCGCTCGACGAGGTGAGCGCGGGGGACCAGGTGTGTCCGCGGGCGCGGCATATGGAGCTTGGTTGTCAGCAGGGGATGGAGCGAATTGTCCCGCCGGGCCAGCAGGGGATGTTGAGTGGTATCCGCCTCCTTGTCAGCACTTGCTGAGGCCAGCGTTTGGGGAGGTGGGAGCTGGGTCTCGCCCTGAGCACGCAGTATCCCTGCGATGTGCTCCAGCCGTGCCATCGTCAGGTCAGCGGTCTTGCCCAGATACTTTTTGGTGAGCTGCTCGCCCGTTGTGAGATAGGCGTACCAGTAGCGGTCACCGCGCTGTCTGGCTTCCTTGCGTGCGGTATAGTGGCCGCTCTTGCCTGAGAAGGCAAAGAAGGACACCTGATCGAGCCAGGCAAACCAGGCAGGGCTGTCAGGGACAATCCCGAGCACCTCGCGGTCACGCGTCTGGTAGAGTTCGTAGGCCTCTATCACGGGCGACCACGCAAGCGTATACATGGGGATTTTCGGCATCGCATCCCCCTCGTGCGATGAGCCACGGCATGCACACCCAACGGGTTCTTACCCAACAGTCATCGTCGGTTCTAGTATACCTGTTGGGTAAGAATGCTGCAAGTGCAGCATCCATCCACCTCTCATCGGCCCAGTGCACATACCGATGACCAGGATGATCAGCAACATGACGAGCAAAATGACCAGCCATGCCCTTCTCTTCCCCCTTCCCCTTCGGGCATACTTCTCTCTAGAAGGAACGCTACAAACGATCCTGCGCGACTTGCACTGTGTCGTGCGAGCACATAACTATCGGGTGATCATCACCAGCACCGACATCAACGTATTCACTATCCAAATGCTTCGATATACTCTACAGTCAGAGGAACATTGAGCAAGGGAAGAGGCAAGGTAAACACTGAAAGGAGTACTAGGATGATGTTCAACAACTATCTGTACGAGAAGGCAGTACACGAGCGCCACAAGGACTTGCAACGTGAGATGGAACAACTTCGTCTGCTGGCACGCCTCCAGCGGCCCAGGCACAGCTTGAGACGACACATCGCCGAACGAGTTGGTATCTTTTTGATAGAACTCGGGATGAAACTGAAACACGGGGCTCGGCTCGAAGCTGACACGCAATGAATTGAGCACTCGCCGCAGATTCTCTAGAGCGCGCCACCAATGCTGTCACCATCGTTGGTGCTTGTAAACGTCAAGTGAATAGTGAGCCACTCCTTCGGGTGTGTCACAAAAACGCTGGTGGTATGGTAAACTCTGCCGTATTCCTGAAGAGCAAAAGAGAAGTAGATCAAAGCGTTTTCTTCTTGTTGCGTATCGATTTCGCCTGCTCCTCTAGTTCCTTGGCCTCCCACTCGCGTGAGGTATTGTGTAATAGACTGGCCAGGTTTTCCAGGACGGTAGCAACATCGGTATTCGATGACCCTAAAGAGACCTCCCGAATATGCAAGGCACGCCGCAAGAGCGGTTCGGCCTCAGCATAGCTCTCCTGAACACAGTAAAGCTCGCCCAGATTGTTGAGGCTAATGGCGGTAAGCGGGTGCATCGAACCAAGGACCTGTTCACGGATTGTCAAAGCACGTAGGTGGTAGCGTTCAGAGGACTCGTAGTCTCTCAGAAACTGATAGTTGCGACCCAGGTTGTGCAGCGCTGTTGCCACGTTGGGATGCCGTGCTCCAGAGAGTTTTTCCCAAAGCGTGTGGGCACGCAGATACAAGGGCTCGGCATCCTGATATCTTCTTTGAATATGATAGAGTACCCCTAAGTTATTCAAGGAGCTTGCGAGCAGGTTGGTTATTTCTGCATGCCCGGTAAATGCCCCTGCTAAGGCTTCCTCGCAAAGCAGAGCGGCCTTCTGCAAGAGAGACTCAGTCTCCCCAAACTTATACTGCCACAGGTACACTACCGCTAAATTATTGAGACTGGTAGCCTTTTCCAGATGAGAGACGGACGCCTGTTCGCGTAGCGCCAGGGCCCGTTCAAGCAGTGCCTGTGCCTCATCAAACTCACTCAGTTCCCAGAAGAGCAACCCCAGGTTATTGAGACTGTGCGCCACCAACGGGTCAGCGGGGATAGTTTACAAAAGGGAGATGTATGATATGAAAAGATTTCATCGCACCACATTCGTTATCCTTGGGAGTGTATCATTCATTTTGACTTTCGGTCTGTGTTTGCATGTACCCCTGGTGACCAGCCTCTTGCCCAGGACAAGTTCATTCCCGACGTACATCTTTCTTGCTTCAATTACTGCCTCCATAACCGCGTCTCTCCTCTGGATTGGTTTCTCAGGTGAACTTGGCGCAGTTGCTGGTGGAGCCATCGACCTTGCAGTCTTTTATGCTGGATTAACGATCTTCCAGCTCCTCACTCCACAGCATGGTAGTCAGCGTCTGCTGGCGGGAGTACTTCTGTGCCTGGCAGGGGTCATCGTTTCCCTGGGCATCTTTCTGCGGTTCAGCCGGTATCCCACTGAGGATCTCCGGCCAATGCCCTTGCCCGTACGCGTCTCTTTTGGAGTGTTTGTCGTTGTGCTCATACTCGTGGGTAGTGCTATCCTCTTGCGGGTGCCCAACGTGTTTCCCTGGACGCTTAACCCCATGTCTTCAGCGCTCCTGGGGTGTTTTTTTCCTCGGTTCATCTTGCTACTTTCTGTACGGCCTCATTTTTCCGCGCTGGCAGAACGCCTGCGGGCAGTTGTGGTCGTTTCTCGCCTATGACCTGGTGCTCATCGTCCCGTACCTCTTCCATTTCGCCAGTATCAGTGCTGCACAACTGCCGAGTCTGCTCGTCAACACCATCATCCTGGTGTATAGTGCTGCCCTGGCTCTCTACTTTCTGCTCCTCAAGAAGCAGACGCGCTTCAGGCTAACAGTAGCAAGTCTGTCATCGTAGGCAAAGCCATTCGAGTGGAGCAGCTAGCTTCCAGTTGGTGGAGATCATGTCCCTGTCAAGTATCACGTTCTCCTGCAAGATGCAGCGCAGAGAAGGAGGAAATTGAGATGCGCGCGCTCTATGAGCCTACAGCTGAATCCCTCAAACAGCATCAAGTGGTGCATGGAAGGATGAAAGACTCTTTCATGTCCCTGTACCAGACGATCCTGAGTTATCATCGGTTGTTCATCCTGAACTATAGTGGCGGGGCGGCTATTGCGCTCCTGTGTGCCTACATCTGCTACGTAGGAAACCTGCAAGCGAGCGACGGATTACAAGGGATGCCGGGAATGCTGACATTGGGTCTCGTCCTGCTCATAGCGGTCAGCCTTGACGGCTCAGCGCTCGTTTCCAACAGGTACTGGCGTAAGGCGGTCATCTACGTCCGTACTGGTCGTGTGCCAAATCTGCATGAAAAGAAGGTTCCCGAACATGTGCTATACTGTTCTGGAATCGCTGTCCTGGAAACATCTGGGGATGAGCATGAGGAACGATGACCACTCCACTCCTGTCGTACAAGGTGAGACGCTGATCTACCTGAGCGATGGGCAAGACTCCCGGCTGACGGTGGGAACACCCGCCTGGTATGCCTGGCTGGGTACCACCACCCGCTTCGCCTTTCGCAGTCCGTTCGGGACCTTCACCGCACGCAAAGAGTGTGCGGGCAATAAGCACGGTGACTGGTACTGGCGAGCCTATCGCAAACGCGGCGGGAAACTCTACCGGGCCTATCTTGGCCAGTCCGCTGCATTAACATCCCTTCATCTGAATGCCATCGCGGCCAAACTGTCTGCACAATATGAGATGAGCCTTAAGGACTCTGTCAGGCTCGGAAGTGTCTATTCAGCGAAAAGATAAAGATACGAGATGGAGAAAAGCTGGAGATGAAATCAATCAACAACTATAGTGGTCAGGATTTACAGAGGGTCCATCCCAACGTGCTGAGGTCTGAATACGAACTGCGTGCAGGCGATGAACTACTCGCCCGCCTCTCCTACAAAGGAGCGCTCACATCCCAGGTCCGCGCTGAGACCGCCGATGGCAGCTGGGTGATTGAGCGGAAAGGCCTGCGCCAGGCCATTACTGTGCTGCCTCTGGGCGCACACATAGAACTGGCCACCATCAAGCGCGGGATGAGCGGCCAGGCCACACTCCTCTTTCCCGATGGTCGCGAGTACGCATGGCAGTGTACCAGCTTCTGGCGCGATGTCTGGACTTGGCTCAACCACGAGGGATCTCCTCTGCTCCATTTGAAAAGAGGGGCGCATGTGCAGCTCGAACCGGCCGCACAAGATATCCCCGAGCTTGCCCTGCTCACTATACTCGGCTGGTACCTACACAAGCAGCAGGAAGAAGAGGGTGCTTTTGTCGCTACTATTGTCCCTATTATTGGATAGCTCGCGTTTGGTCTTTTTTACCTCTTGCACCAACAACTGATCTTAACCTTACCGGCACTAGGTTTGATCTGCAATTTTGCGATGATGATCATTTTCGTTATGAGGAGCAAAAAGGAGGACAGACATGACACACAAGGCGTATCAAACCGGTGTTGCTCACGTGAACAACACGGAGTTGTATTACGAAGTTGTAGGTTCTGGGCACCCGCTCACCTTAATTCACGGGATGTTGCTTGATCGAAGATCCTGGGACGATCAGTTTGAGGTGTTTGCCCGGCAGTATACAGTGGTTCGCTACGACATGCGGGGATGGGGAGACTCGGCACAAGAACAGGCAGAGCCGCCGTTTTCGCCGCGCCAGGATCTGCTGAGCCTGCTGGACTACCTGAACATCCAGAAGACCTCTCTGCTCGGCCTCTCGGGCGGAGGTACGCTCGCACTCGATTTCACGCTGGAGCATCCAGACACTGTGGACGCGCTGATCCTGGTCGCATCGGGACTCTCTGGGTATCCGCAGCGCATGACTGAGACCATCCGGGCTTTCATCGGTCAGTATTATGGGGCGTTGCAGCAGAAAGATATTGCGAGTGCGGTCGAAGCCACGGTGCGCTTCTGGACCGATGGTCCCAGGAGAAGGCCCGAGCAGGTGAGTGCGCAGGCACGTGCGCGCATCACTGCAATGTCAACGCAGCATATACAACGGCATGGCGACCTCATGGCGCACCAACAGCACATGCTTCCGCTCGAGCCTCCCGCCCTCAACCGGCTTGCGGAGGTTAAAGTGCCGGCTCTGATCGTGGTGGGAGATGTGGATATGCCAGAGACCCTTGAGATTGCCGACACGTTGGAGCAGGGCATTGCCGGCGCGAAAAAGGTGGTTATTCCTGGGACGGCTCACCATCCCAATATGGAGAAACCCGAGGAGTTCAACCGCGTCGTGGTGGATTTCCTGAATAGATCGCAGCGCTAGCTAACGCGGGCATGGAGGGCGTTCGTTACTGGTTGGAACGGCGAATTTTCGTCTTGAAATCCCTTGACCCTGCCCCAGGGAAAATGTCCTACCATAAGAAACGGAATAGCTGAAGCAAGAGCAGTTCAGGAGATGTATCAAGCTTTCATTTTCCCATGAATGCCTTGTTGCTCGAATTGCGTTTTCAAGGGGTAGGAATAGATCGTTGTTTGTGCTAGTCAACCCGATGTGCACGTTTTTTGCGAGATAACCAGTCTGAAGAAAAGGAATGAATCATGAAGACGAGTTTGTACCGAGTCGCCGTGAGAGGTATCCTCTGTTCTCTACTACCGTTATTCGCGCTACTGTTCACGATGCTTCCTGTCGCAGCTGCACGGGACGGACAGAACACCGCCGGGGTTGCCCCTCTATCCGGGCCGGATGTTTCCAGCATTGATGCGTTCGTGTCGTCAGAGATGCTGGCGAATCGGATTCCTGGGTTGTCGCTGGGTATCGTGCATGGCACGCAGATTGTTCACCTGCAGGGCTTTGGCGCTGCTGATGCGACGGGGCGAATGGTCACGCCCCAGACCCCGTTCATGATCGGCTCCATGAGTAAGTCGTTCACCGCGCTGGCGGTCATGCAACTTGTCGAGGCAGGCAAGGTAGAACTGGATGCTCCTGCGCAGCGCTACCTGCCCTGGTTCCGCGTAGCTGACCCGACTGCATCAGCACGCATCACCGTGCGCCAGTTGTTGAATCAAACCAGTGGAATACCGGCGAACTCAGAGAATGAGCTGAAGGAGGGGTTCCTTAGCACAGGCAATGTAACGCTAGAGCAGTATGTGCGCGGCCTGAAGACCCTGGTGCTTGATCGGCCGGTGGGCGCCTCTTTTGAATATGCCAACACCAACTATAGTGTGCTGGGACTGATCGTGCAAACAGTCTCCGGCCAATCCTATGAAACCTATATTCAGCAGCACATCTTTTCGCCGTTGCAAATGTCCCATAGTTTTGCTTCAGAGCAGGATGCCAGGCGGGACGGGCTGGCACAGGGCTATCAATTGTGGTTTGGCTTTCCGTTTCCTACTTCTATGCCCTACCTGCGTGATCTGTTGCCTGCTGGCTATATCATCTCCACTGCCGAAGATATGGCTCATTATCTCATCGCTCAGATGAGCGGCGGGCGTTTTGAGAACGCTTCCGTGCTCTCATCAGCAGGAATGGCCACTATGCATGCACCTGCAGCCGTGATGTTTCCAGGCACCTCGTATGGCATGGGCTGGGCCAATGGCCCAATCAATGGCGTGCCAACAATCTGGCACAATGGGAGCACGGGGAATTTTTACTCGGACATGATTCTTGTGCCGAAAAGCCAATGGGGTATTGTCGTGCTCTCAAATGAGAGTGGGCTTCCGGCACTCCTTACAGGCAGCGTAGAAGCTATTGCTGGCGGAGTGATGAATATGCTTGTAGGTCAAAAGCCTTCACCTTCTGGACCTGGTGTGGGCACAATCTATCTCATTCTCGATAGTATCTTCGTGCTCATCTCGGCCCTCGTGCTGTGGTCGACACTGCGCTTACCACGTTGGTACGAGAAGTTTGGACGACGTTGGCGGCAGCCCGGCCGTTTGAAGCGAGGCTTCAAGTTAGGGCGTGTTGGCTTGCGGCTCACGTGGGAACTGATCCTTCCCGCGCTCTTGCTTGGACTGCCAATTCTGAACGGCTACATAGCCTGGCGTACGCTGTTTTTCAACGCGCCAGATATTGTCTCCTGGCTGTTGGTGATCTTAACACTCTTGCTGATCACTGGTATCATCAGGGCAGTGCTCATGGTCCGTGTTCTGCGACGAGCAAGCGTGGACAGACCTGCGATGACACCTTCGCCAGCTCCAAATCCCGCGCAGCCCTTTGTGTGATTTTTCCGAACCATTGTTGCTACTTATACAGGAAGTAACTCGACGTGCACGTTTTACTTGCCAAAGAAAAGGTTCAGAGCGCCTCCTCCTCTCAGAATCGACAATGGCAGCGGGGAGCTTCTCCTTTCGGCTCAGAAAGGTAGTGACCCCCTCCTCCTCTCTGTCCTATTCTCTTGCGGAAGAGTATTTCCGTTTACACGCCCACCTCGTAACCTGTATGCCCAATTTGGTCGCCTCTGCAAGGTGAGCTTGCATACCTGGCAAACTATGGATTCACCGAGCTCTCACGGAATTTCACGATGTCCTCACGATCAGGCCTGCAGTGGTTATACGTTGGATGTCGTGTTTGTGCCTGTGCATGTGTTGTCAGTAGCGATATAAAATGGCTCATCGCTATTGACAATCCGCCACCCCTTTCCGCCATCCTTCCGCTATCCTTCCGCCACTTCCGCCAGCTATCCATACCTCATTCTCTCTGAGAGATCCCTTATCTGTATTACGAAATGGCCTGCTATCTCCGTTCATGGTGGTAAGCCCGGCAATATCTTTGGGGTTGAAGACTCTACTCATAGGGTTGTGGGTGTGCCTGATGAACGTATTGGAGAAACAATGGATGTCATTTTACGAGCTGCCCGACAGGTGATTAAGCCGGAGCTTGTGCTAGACCCTCCTGAGCCTGAAGTCTATGTGTTGGCCGACAAAAAGCTGCTCGTTGTTACCATACCCTCAACAGATGGTCCAGTATATCAAGCCGGAGGCATTTTTTGGATAAGGCAGGGAACCCAAACCAGGGCATTAAGTATGAGTGATGTCGCTTAATGGCAATGGCTAGCCATACATGAAAATATCCACTCCCTATCGGACATCTATCGGACATCTATCGGACATCCCCTATAAGGTGCTGAGCATGTATGCTACAATGAGGGTGCTTCGGATCATGACAGGAATGCAACGAGGACGGTATGGTACAACTGAGTGAGAAGGAACTGAAGAAGCTTATTCAAGGTGGAGAGACGAATACTGTCGAGTTAAAGGTAGCTGCCCCCAGAGCAACAGAGATGGCTGAACGTTTATGTGGCATGGCGAATGCTCAGGGTGGCATGGTGATTATCGGTGTCAAGGATGCTCTTCATGAAATTGTGGGCGTGTCGTTAAGTTTGTCGGAATTGCTCGAAACGGCCAATGACCGAGGTTTAGTGGATTGGGAACATCAGCCTGCTCATAATGCGACCATGGAGGACATCGACCTGGAAAAAGTCAAAGGGTATTTAACACGATACTCGGCGGATACTCGCCAGGCCAGTCATTTCAAGGATCTAGAACGGGTATTACTTGGGATGGAGTGTGCGATTAGGACGAAGAACGGCAATATGGTACCCACCAATGCGGGATTGTTGTTCTTCGGGTATCATCCTCAAGAGCACATTATACAAAGCGATGTGGCCTGTGTGTTGTTTCGTGAAACCGTTGGCGCGAGTCGATATGCCGATCGCAGAATGATTACCGGAACACTTCAGGAGTTGATCGATGGAACGGAATTGTTCTTGAGTAGGTATATTGCTGTGGGAGCGAAAGTTGAAGGGTTTAAGCGTATTGACATACTAGAGTACTCTCTTGAGGTATTACGCGAGGCCGTCATCAATGCAGTAGTGCATCGCGATTATAGTAAGCGCGGTGAGAGTGTGCGTGTGTTTTGTTATCCTGATCGGGTGGAGGTCCATAATCCTGGCTTACTGCTGCCAGGGATAACGGTTGAACAAATGGAACGGGGAGAAGTGCAATCAAAGTTGCGTAATCCCACACTGGCGAATTTGCTCAAAAATATTCCTGGGTACATGGAACGTCTTGGAAGTGGGATCAGGTTTATGTTGGACGAGACGAAACGCATGGGGCTTCCTGCGCCACAATTTCGAGAAATGAGTGAATTTGTGGTGACCTTTCATAAAGCCCCAGCCCTGTTATCTCCGCCACCGAAACCACAGTATACAGAGTCGCTCTGGGGAGAGGATGAGGATGCTCAGCCTGAACTACTGGCACAGAGTCAGTCTGAACAACGGGAGCGAAGGTTAACAAAAGCACTAGAGTATGTGCAGAAATATGGCTTCATCACGAATAGCATCTACAGGCAATTAACAGGGGTTACAGAGAGAACAGCCCATAGAGATTTAGAGACATTAATAGAGCGTGGGAGGCTAAAAGGCACAGGCCAGAAAGCCGCGCGGCGCTATGTGTTAGCGTGATAGTTTTTACGGCGAAATCACCGAGTTCGGGAGAGTCGAATTTCTCAGTCTTCTGTTAACATTTCAAACTTCTTCTATGACTGGGTTGCGTTCGTTTCTGTCAAGACATGCCCGTTACTACAGAGGGGAAAATAGCAGCAAAAGGCCAGTAGCTCAAGCCGCATCCCTGGCCGTTCGAGCCGTTTTGTTTAGATGAGGTGCCGAAGGTATGCCGATGGAGAGATTCGAACCCTCAACCCTTGCGGGACTTGTTTTTGAGACAAGCGCGTATACCGTTCCGCCACATCGGCTCGTCAGGCCCGCTTAGCATATTACCCTGTACTTGTGAATGGACTGAAAACACCAGAACAAGCGCAATGAACACTAAACAAACCGTGTTTATGGACGCAATGATAGCATACAGCATGGTCAGCGTCAAGTACGAACTTGAACGGTTCTTCAGAGTCGAGATGAAAGGCTACCTGGCATCTTCCTGGCATAAGGTAACAATGTGCACACGCTGTTAATTCTTCTGGGTAATGTGAGCATGTAGATCACTGAAGCCTATCTAAGAGCCGTAAAGGCAACCCAGGCGCAAAAGACAAGCAAATCAGTACAGGACAACCTGTAACGACTCATCCGCACAAATGTGACGCCTATTCTTCATCATACCAACCTGTCTGCTTGGTACGCTCATGCTGCTTGAGCTTAGCCTCCTCTTTCACTTTCCACCGATTGGTCCACCCGCGTTTATAGGCCTTGCACATCTTGCAGCAACATTTTTTGTTTTTCAGTCGTTTTCTCATGTTAGTCATCCTTTCTGCATGCCGCCTTCTCTCAGACGGCTAATGCTTCGGGGGATGACTCCAACCCAATTCCATCATTCGTATTCCGTCATCGTTCAGTAACATTTTCTTTTGACAAAACCTTCATCGTTCGGTATCATTTCATTTGTCTTGACGCGTAGCTTTTTTCGCCCTGAGGACTCCCAGCCTATGCCCAGAAAAACACAACAGCAGCTTGACCCACTCATGACCATCAATGCCTACGCCCAGGGCATTTTCCCCATGGCAGATCATGATGGCACCATACACTGGTACGCACCAGACCCCCGCGCCATCCTCGAACATCACAACCTGCGCATTTCGCGCTCACTCCGTGCCACCATACGCAAGAATATCTACGAAGTACGCATGGATACAGCCTTCGAAGCCGTGATGCGCCACTGTGCTGCCAGGGAAGAGACCTGGATCAACGAAGCCTTCATCGCAACCTACACCCACCTGCATTTCGCCGGTCTGGCACACAGCGTAGAAGCATGGAAAGATGGTATACTCGTCGGAGGACTCTACGGCATATCACTCCGAGCCGCTTTTATGGGCGAAAGCATGTTTTCTCATGCCACCGACGCCTCAAAAGTCTGCCTCGTCTCCCTGGTGGAACACCTAAAGGCCAGGGGCTATGTCCTACACGATACCCAATTTCTCACCCAACACCTGCAATCGCTAGGCGTAACCGAAATACCCCGCCAGCTCTATGAACGCCGTCTGCGCCAGGCATTACAAATACAATGCAGTTGGGAAACATAATGTCAGGGTTGATCTGGCGCAACTCTTAGGCATCTCTCTTCCTGAGAAGTCGAAAGCACAGAAGCACCCTCCCCGCCTTGTACGACCAGTACAGCATATTCGTGACATCCGTGTATGGGACACGCCTGTTGGGGGATATACTTCTAGTCTTAGCCCAGACCTGTGAAATCATTATTTGATGATAATGGTCGCGGCAGGCGAGGAGGTAAAGCAAAGAAGAGAGCAAGAGCGAAACTGGCAATAATCGTCGCGGGTGTACTTACAAAAGCCAGAGCGAAGGCAATCAAGTAGACAAGCGGGCCGAATAAGTACTGCTTGCTGATAGCCTGTATAGCACGAGAGTCTGCATCTTTGCCTACGAGTCGATTGTGATAGGAGGCGTAGCGCCAAAACAGATTAAAGCAGCAAGCCATCAGAAAAAATGTGCCGCTGTAAACGATAGCGGCTGTATGTTGATCGGGACGTTCAAGATACTCAGCCAGCATTGCAGTGGGTACGGGTACGAAGACGATGAACATTAAGAGTAAAAGATTAAGGAGTACCAATACGGTATTGATGTGCTTAATGTGAGTAAACAGCCTGTGGTGATTTAGCCACATAATGCCGATCGTTGCGAAGCTAGTTACATAGGCAGCCAGCATAGGCCACTCCTCACCCAGTGTGCGCCACAAATCTGCATCGCCCGGCAATTTACTCGGAGGCAAATCTAGCCCAGGTATCCTAATATTTAAGACGAGCAAGGTAATCGCCACAGCAAACACACCATCGCTAAATGCTTCCAGGCGACTGGTCTCTTTTTCATCCATGTAGGCCTCATCTCCATTGCTGTACAAGATATCAGTGTACACGGTGGGAGAAGCGATATCAATAGTAGTATGGACAGTGTAAACGCTGAAACACCGTTTGTTCCTGTTCCTGCAGCACTAAGGCGAGTAGAGCACTGATTTGCGTGATCCCGGCCACTCCCGACAACGCGATTCCTGCGCTCCAGAGGACCAATCCCGACATTTGCGGTTTGCTCAGGTGAGAAAAGGTGGTTGACACTTCTTTTGTCCATTGCGATAATCGATCCGAGCAAGCCATGTTCGTTCTCCTGCTTTTGATGCATGCTTGGTGTTTTTCTCATCTTAGCAGATAACGGCTGCTTGCCGCTTCTTTCTCACCCTTCTTTCCCAAAAAATCTATACTTGTAAGGGGCACCCTGGGGCGGCGGGCTGGGGATACGATCACCCACTCGGCGATGCGGTCAACCTTGCTGAGGAGCTTCCATCTGCGCATCCTCTTGTACATCCTCCGCCTCCAGCCTGGCTGCCTCAGCCTCCTGTTCCTCCTGTCGTCTCTGGTCGGCAATCTTCGCCTGTAGCTCGATCTTCGCCAGCCAGCGGAAGAAGAGCGGGGACATCACGACCAGGTCAACCAGCCCCGGTATCAGGAGAAAGGCTCCCCCTACCGCTTGATCCGCCACGGCAGAGTAACCATTTTGTAATAACTGCTGCGGTATAACATACTGTTTGTAAAACACAGTCCCCGTAAAGACCAGCAAAAAAGCGAAGATATCTACTGGTTGCCCGTCAAGAAAGGCATAGAGCATCTGCACCGGATAACTTAAATTGCGTAACTCGCGCAATGGCCCAATCAGCGGCCACCAGT
>WNFY01000425.1_pt1 | contig 59417 bp, 45 predicted proteins | sample 5400091 | NCBI WGS metagenome assembly WNFY01 (sample SAMN13153364, study PRJNA577476) | soil metagenome | isolation source: 60 cm soil or saprolite under grassland replicate 1 | place: USA:California | collected 2016-06-15
ATCAATCATCTCAATCAAGAACCTCACAAACAGAAGGTCACAAATGAGGATCTGCACGTTGTGGTAGAACAGCTCATCGAAGCAGGCTCTAACCAGAACTTCGAGTTTCATAATCAAGAGCTCCAAAATGCCTACGAGTTTCGTATATTAGAAGGCATCGTTGAACTTACCAATCACGCTAAACAAGCAACGGTATCAATGAAAAAGCTGGCAGGCTGGATGGAAGTAAGTAGTAAAGCTATCAGACCTCATCTGGAGCGCCTGCGCAACGGACTCATTCTGGAAGAGTATGTCTCATCTTCCGCCAACCCTTATTATGCTTTTAAAATCGAGCTGGTAAAGCGTTGGATGACACGGAATCGCTGGTTTTTCTCGTTTTATATATAGAGGTTTCTAGCAAGGCCAGGAGTATCTGTAATGTCTGCACCACAATATACATGGCGTACACTGCCTAATCCATTTCTTAACTTTCCTGACTCTGGTGAGACGATCAGATGCCGTATTTCAGGAAGATACACGGATATTCTCAATCTCCTGACAGCTGGGAGCGGTGCCATCATTTTAGCGGGTGCTCCACGTATTGGCAAATCAGGACTGGTCCACTACTTACAAGACACCTTACATCCCGAATGGTCATGGCGTAAGGAGATAGCAAGCCGAGAAGCAGGTAAAGGACTACATTTAGAGAAAAAACACTTTGTACAGGTTAATTTGCGGTCCCTGAAGACTGCCGAGAAAGTCGATGAACTATTCGGCCTTTTTGTAACTCAATGTGCCCTTGCATTACAAAAAATCTATCAGCCAGATACACTGGTCTCTCCAACAGACTTGAAGGGTTTACGCGAAGTTCTACGCTCGCTGAACCAGAGTTATCCTGACACCCAATACTTCCTTATGCTCGATTCAATCGAGCGCCTGGATAGAGCAGATTTGTTGGTCTCCGGACTAGAGATGAAAGATGACAGGACAGCAACAGAGCGGGGCCTTGCACTTCTCAATGAATGTAAAGCGATCCGTGTCCTTATCGATCTCATCGATGACTCTAGTAATATCAGTGTGATTCTCTCGATAGAGAGCTTACCCAGTCCCACAAGCGCCGACCAATTTACACATGTCTCAGCAGATCTGGCACGTTTTACAACGATGCCACTCCAGGCATTTTCATGGGATGATACAAAGCAGTATTTAGCCCAGGAAGTACAAGATTTTGACCACCACTGGGCACAGCAATTTCGAGACCTCGGAGGTGAGCACATCTTTACGCCAGGTGAGCAAGCATGGATACTTGAACAGGCTGGTACCCATCCTTACCTCTTGCAGCAATTTTGCTTCAATACCTTCGACTTTAAAAAAGTCTATGCCAGCATGTATGGATGGACAGAGTTGCAAGAAAATTATAAGGGACAAATTATAGAAGTCGTCACTGAACGTATCAGCACCTTTCTAAGTGGCCTCCGGAAACGTCTACAGGAGGCTATGAGTAAAGGAGGTCCAGAAGTACAGGACAAATTTAACGAATTTATAGATCTACTCACCTCAAAACAAATGCACAAGGACCTCCCATATGAAAGATGGCAACGCTTAGGAGCAGAGATGCACTATATCCTGCGCAGCGAGGGTATTATACGTTATGATCACCTTCAGCCTATCCACGTGCCTGGAGCGATCCTGTGCAAATACCTGATACAACAGGGAAGTGGAAAAAGTCCTGATACGGCGCGTAACTTCCAACTCACCATTAATTACCCCGGCAAAGAAAAGGAACAGCTCATACTCTCTGAGCTAGAGTATGGTCTTATCAAGACGTTGATGCAACACCCCAGACAGTGCCAGGAAATAGAACTCATGAGGGGTGCATGGGGTAAACCCGTTGGGCACTCAACATTTACACAACGGATGTACCATCTGCGTAAGAAATTGGAAGATGTTAGTGGGGGAACAGAAATTATTGCCAATCAATATGGAGGTTTGTACTCGCTAAATCATCCGGAATGGCTTCATGTTGAGTGATGACCCATCACACAGTAGATAATTCCTTCTTGTTAGAAGATAACTTCCCAGAGGGATGCAGACGCCGCTTCAGTTTTTGCATGTACGAAAGCCCGATATCAAGGTATTTCTCGGCAACGCTCATAGGAAGATTATCATAGAGCACACTTATGTACGCAAAAACAATAGCTTTTTCAATCAGATAGTACTCCAACAACGGCCAGGCTACAACACGCCTTTCTTTTGTCTCCTGGAGATATGTTTCCAGAAAAAGGTGAACAAGATCTTTTCCCTTATCTTTTTCGGGATCAGACCAGTTGGTTACATACATTTGTATATCAATAGCGAGCATGGCAACATCACTCAAAGTATCAATATAGCAGAACTCTGGCCGATTAAAATCAACACAATCAAGCACATAGAGACGAGGTCGCTCTCGAAAACCATCGGGTTGTGGCCCACCTACCAGTTGGACCCAGAGATTCGCTGTTTTGAGATCTCCATGACAATACCTGACATGCCTATCTCTCTGGCGTTGCTCAAAGTTTCTCTTATACTTTTCTCCCGCGGATCGCATCACTTCCATCATATCCTGATATTCCTGGTGACGCACCAGTTTCACCGCATCTGAATGTTGAAGTAACTTTTCAAGTATTTGCAAATTTAAGTTCAACTTCTCTAAAATATGATCAGGTGTTCCTTGATCTTTTGTAAATTGTTTTGATTGTTCTTTGTGTATTTTCGCAATTTCTTCTGCTAAAAATTTCATACCAACTTCCGTACCTAACCCACCTTTGCTTAATTGATAATCCAGACGCCAGTCCTCTTCGAGGTATTTCATAACAAGCGCGTACTTCACATCAGGCTTTAAATCCTTTTCATCTGGATCTTCAATAAGTTGCCCCAGTCGCACATACCTCTGTCGAATGTCCTTTTCGTTCACAATAATAGGAGCTATACCCAGATACACATCTTTGACGAAACAACGATTGCGATGCAGGCCCTCATACACGTAACGGTTACACAACTCCAGACTATTGGCACGATACAAATTAAAATCGTCTGTTGAGGTTTGCCATACTTTCAGACAAATCCGCTCATCTATAGTCTTATTACGGCTAAGAAAAATCCTTGTGACAGATGATTTAAACTGCCGCTTATCTATAGGATAGAGAAAGTACTCATCAGTCTGATTGGGCAAGGGCTTGTTGGCAATTTGTCGCGAAGAAACTGAAGAGAGTAACATAAAAAGAGGCGTAAACCGCGTAAGCAAAGTCTTTAAGAGTGCAATACATCCAGCCTTCTCCTCTTGATATAATCTTGGGCGAAAAATAGGAATTGCAACTTTATCTACATTATTATACATACGGCATACTCTTCAGAAACTATCACACAAAAGGCAATAGTTAATTACAACTATGTTGTTAACATCGTTAATATTGCGCCGTCACATCGCAGACTCATATAACAAAGCTACAAAATATTACGAAAAAGTTCTGTTATCGATCTTCTTTACAGACGGACACACTTACCATCTGACGCAGGATGGACGTAGTGTAGCAGATTGAAAAGCTAAATGCAATAAAAAAACATGTAAATGTTTGTATGTAAAAGATTAAAAGTTATCGTAAATGTCGTAGCAATGGGGCTCAAAGATAGAATCATGAAGAGCACATTGTATAATAGAGAAGCAAAAGCAAGGACTATTTTAGCTGGAGAGGGTACAGGTATGTCTTCACAAGAGGAAGAGGCAGATTGGGAGATCACCCCACAGGGGCTCTATATGGCGACGCGCGGATTTCTGATACGCAGAGGCTACTGTTGCGCAAATCAGTGCCGCAATTGTCCATATATTAACTGGCGTCACCAGTTAACGTGGCAGCCGATCCCGGCGGAACGTGTGCAGCATGCGCAGGTTACAGCGAATGCTCTGGCTGGTGCGGAAGCGTTGTTAAACTATCATGAAGAACAACTCGCGCAAGGTGCACCGGGAAATATTAACTATCACCAGGCAATGATTGAGCACTATCTCTTGCTACTTGAGCGCTGGGAGACGTAAAAAATAAAAATCGCCTGCTAATCATTTGTAGGGGCGCGATTTATAAGCCCGGTGCTACCAATGTGGAACTTTCCGAGCGGGCTTATAAATCGCGCCCCTACAATTGAGGGATGGTTCCCCTCACAGGATTTGCTCTTATGGATGGTATACGAAGCTTACACCGGCACCAGGAGAGAAGGTTACAAATGTCTCGACTGCAAAGTTACCGGCCCAGTTGTAGTCGCTGGTAACTACACTACCATCAGCGTTGATACTCTCGACGACGGCAACGTGCCCGTACCAGCCAGCGCCCTGCACACCTGCTTGCAAGACAATGATCGAAGGAACAATGGGCTTGCTGGATACCACCCAGTTATAGTTATATGCACCCTGAGCCCATTGATTAGCATTCCCCAACCAGGGAACCCAGTGGCTTGTCAGAGCTTCGTAACGCCTGTTCGCCCAGTCAGTACACTGACCATAGAAGAAGCGGCCTGGACCACCAAGACCATCACCAATAGGACTGCCACCGCCACCCATGTTGGGAGGAGCAGTCGGGACATCAGCATACGCCTGGCCACCACCTGGATCATACCCGTCCTGTGTCACTGCTGTGGCAGTAGCTGCCTGCTGAGCAATCATGTCAGTATTGTTGCTTTTCGTATTGATAATATTCATTCCACTGGAGCCACCAGTAATCAATTTAAATAAGCTGTTATGGCTACCTTCACCAACAGGCAACACTGCAAACAAAGCACTGAACACGATGAGTGCAAGCACTACTGTTACCGCAACATGTACGACCAGCCTGCGTCCTTCAGGTGGGCGCAGACTCGAACTCTTTTTTCCCGTACCGCGAATGAGCACAGGTTGACGCGTCGTGTTGCTTTTCTGAGATACGGCAGAAATTGCACCTGTCTGCACTTCGGATAGTTCGCGCGTTACTGATGGGATGGGGCCGATCAGTGATTGCGTTGTGACAGGTGATAAATCAGGATCAGATACAGGATATGGCACATTGGACGTAGAAATAGAAGCATTCTGTTGACGTGTAATGCCCGGTGCCACGGGGATTTGATAATCGGAAGCTTGAGGGTTGTTGCCAGATAACGCAGAGTCAGTAGAGAAAGGTAACTGTTCATCGGGCTGCGTCATCGGGCCCGGTACCGGTAATGGATTTGTATGAATCTTTTGCCGATCTTCCGTAGTATTACTATTCTGTCGATGATCTATAGACGACATACGTAATTTCCCTCAATCCTATAGAGTTGTGTTACAAGGCCACAGTTCCGACACAGCCCACTCCGCACACCTACTTATTGAATGTACCCAGTATGGCCCGATAGGTCAACAAATCGAGCCACGCGGTAGGACTATAGGACTATGGAGCACTTGCTTCCTCCACCACAATCTACACCAATACAAAATGATAAAAGATGTGTTATCTTGATCTCAGATCACGTAGTATGATGTACACATGGTAATTGTTTGTGGCAATTGTTTGGTAATCGTTTCAAAGTAGTAAGGGGACTCTCAGGGATGCCTAAGATTGAAATCAAGGCTGCTATTACACCAACAGAGCAACGTTTTCGTAGTATAATGGAGCAAAGAATGATACGTTTTTCGCGCTATATTCTCCCCGTAATGCTTCTATTTATCTTGCTGATGGGATGCAGTCCCACCACAGCGGATGCCCGTCCAGAAGCAACCAGCTCATCGACACACGCCGTAACACCAACTCCAACGCCTTCACCAACACCGATACCTGTGACCACATGCCCAACTTATCTGAAAACAGTTCCGGGCTGTTATACGCCACAGTTATTTCGCGAGGCCTATGGAGTTGATAAACTTATACAAAAGAACATCACAGGCAAGGGGCAAACAATCGTTGATATTGTATCGTTCGGCAGTCCCACGCTGCAACAGGATATGGACATCTATGATAAGCAATTCAATCTACCTCCCGTCAACTTGCAGATCATTGCACCGCTCAAGGAGCCGATCTACGACCCAAACGGCGATAGAGGTGGTTGGGCGCAAGAGACAACGCTGGATGTAGAGATCATCCACACTATCGCGCCAGACGCAAAAATCATCGTTCTGGTCAGCCCCGTTGCAGAAACCGAAGGTACGATTGGACTCCCTGAATTTCTCGAGTTGCAACAGTATGCGATCGATCATAAGCTGGGCAATATTGTTTCACAGAGTTGGGCCGCATCTGAGCTGACACTGCAGGACCAGGCGGGACAACAAGAGATTCAGAGATGGGATACCTTTTACCAGCAAGCGACGACACAAATGGGTATGACCTATCTTTCATCATCAGGAGATAATGGCGCCACCGACTTTACCGATCTGCGGGGCAGGCAACTTGCTTCAGTACAGACGACAGCCTTCCCGACCGACTCTCCGTGGGTCACTAGCGTTGGTGGTACGACATTGAGGCATACCGGTTCGACCTTCAGTGAACGGGCATGGAATGGTAGTGGCGGAGGCTTCAGCCGTTTTTATAAGACACCCTCATATCAGCAGAGTTTGCCAGCAGCAGCACAGAGCCAGTTGCAAAATCGACGCGGCGTTCCTGATGTAGCTGGCGCGGCAGATCCACGTACAGGACTGGTCATCTACATAGGTGGACAGTGGACGGTTGGTGGCGGCACCAGCGCTAGCGCTCCGTTATGGGCTGGAATCGTTGCGCTCGCGAATCAGATGGCAGGTCATCCACTGGGTTTTATCAATCCGGCACTCTACAAGCTGGCCGCATCTAAGAGCTATGAACAAGATTTCAATGACATAACGATTGGTAACAACACGAACAATGCTGCACAGGTACAGGGTTATACTGCCGTTCCAGGTTGGGACCCGGTCACCGGCCTGGGTTCACCTGAAGCGCAGAATCTTGTGCCGGACCTGGTTGCTGCAATGAAATGATGTAGCACACAAAATTGTCACAATTGCCTTGATAGCACGTCTTAAAATGTAGATAACACGAACTTCGTGATGCATACGCTCATAGCATTACTATAGAGGTGTGCATCACCTTTTTGCGATGAGATAACCAATCGAGACCGGTTGGTTGCGAAGCCACAGTCAGAAACATACACAACCAGGCAAGGAAGTTGGTGTAAGATGATCCACAAAATCTTTGGTGCATTGGCGGCGCTTATTCTATTGCTACTGATTCCACGTGTTGCAACTGCGCAGACGGTACCAACCAAAAGCTATAGTGCAGATCGCTTCGATGTAGCGATAGCGACCCAGCACGACGGTTCGCTCCTGGTGACAGAGACGGTCGTCTTTAACTTTGTGGGTGGTCCCTTTACTTCCGTCTCACGCGCTATACCAACCACTAAAACAGATGGTAGTACTATACAGTCTGCCAGTATGGACGATAAGAATATGCCACAAGGAACAGGAGAAGGGCAACTCGAAGTCAATACAGGCGATCCGATTCAGGTGCTCTGGCACTTCGCGCCTACATCAGACCAGAGGCATACATTTGCGCTGACGTACCATGTGCAAGGCATCGTCCAGAAGGCACAGGACGCGGATATACTGGATTGGAACGCTCTGCCCAGCGACTATCAATATACTATTCGTTCTTCCACGGTCACTGTTAGCTATCCTGAACAGGCAACGCTACTGGGAACGCCGAGCATCTCACACTACGGATCGCAGGTGCAAACGGCTCCCGGCAAGACCATTTTCACAGCCAGCAACCTTGCCCCTGCCAATAGCATGGAGATTGAACTACAATTCCGTCCCGGCAGCATAATTAGCCAGCCACCACTCTGGCAGCAACAGCAGGAGCGGGCCAGTCTGCTCTTACTCCCCATGCTCCTGGGAGGGATAGCGATCTTCCTGCTGGGTACGTTCTTGTTGATCTGGTACTACAGGAGATATCGCCGTAGCACCACTTTCCCGGCAGTCGAGACCTATCAGGTCACGGCACCCCCAGCGGACCTGGCACCCGCCATCGCTGGTGCGCTTACTATGAGCGATCCGAACCTGAATACAGCTCTTGCTACGTTGTTCGATCTGGCCGGGCGCGGCGTGCTGCGCATCGTGGAACCCGCTGGCGAGAAAAAATGGTACGAGAGCAGTAAAGAATACCTCGTTGAACTGCAATACCAGGCACCAGATCTGCTGCCGCACGAACAAGGTCTCCTCGCATTGTTGTTTAAAGACAGCAGTGATGGAGCACCGGCGATCAAAGTCTCACGTATCAGCCGAACCTATAGCAGCAACACGAAACTGTTTAATGAACCTGTGCGACAGGAATTGGAGGCATGGGGCTTTATTGACCCGGAACGGCGGCACGTCCGTACAAGGATCGGGCGCACCAGTGGCCTGCTCTTCGGGCTCTCGCTAACGGGCTTCGTCGTTGCCTTGATCATTGGCATACCATTGGGAGCATGGCCGCTCATCTTCTTGCCTCTGGGACTCGTGGGCACCAGCATCACTGCGCTTGTACAATGGGCGACATACTCTCCACTTTCAGATCAGGGCATGGGCGCATCACTGCAATGGCAGGCATTCTCAAAGTACCTGGGCAATATCATCTCAGGAGAAGAGCCTGTTCCTTCGCCCACAACATTTGAGCAGTACTTACCATACGCAACAAGCTTCGGGCTCATGGAAAAATGGGTCAAATTCTTCCAGAGTCAGGGACTGATTGCCGTTCCAGCGTGGTTCCGCTCATTAAGCAACGCAAATAACAACGATTTCTCTTCCTTCACCCATATGATGATTTATGTCAACACAACAACGAGCAGTAGTAGTAGTTCGTCTGGCGGAGGGGGAAGTAGTTTTGGCGGTGGTGGTGCAGCCGGGGGTGGATCGAGCGGCGCAAGTTAGGGGGTTTCCGTAGAGACAATGACCAACCACCCGCTGTAGGGGAGCGTCCCTACAGCGGGTGGTTGGTCATTCGGCTTCAGACCAGACCTTTGCTCACACACAGTTCCGCATTCAGGATAGAACCGCCAGCGGCACCGCGAATGGTATTATGACCCAGCATGACGAACTTGTAGTTCAGGATGGGACAGCGGCGCAATCTACCGAGGGTGACGGTCATACCATTCCCGGCATCACGGTCACGCAACGTCTGGGGCCGATCGGGTTCGGTACGATAGAGCAGCGCTCGTTCGGGTGCACTGGGGAGCTTGAGCTGCTGCGACTCGGGAATGTAGTCCTCCCAGGCTGCGATGATCTCTTCGGGTGTGGCATCGCGTCCCAGTTCGATGCTGGCACACTCAAGATGACCCTCGCGGGTGGCGACGCGGTTACAATGTGCACTTACTACGAGAGGTGCATCAACAAAGCCACGACCCTCTTCCCACGCACCAAGCATTTTGAGCGTCTCGGTCTCCAGTTTCTCTTCTTCGCCACCGATATAAGGGATAACGTTGTCAAGAATGTCGTACGAGGGCAGGCCGGGATAGCCTGCACCCGAAATGGCCTGGAGTGTGGTGACCAGGACTTTGCGCAGGCCAAACGCTTGCTGCAAAGGCTTGAGTGCCATGACCAGCGGAGTGGCACAGCAGTTGGCGTTGGTGACAATGCAGCCGGACCAGTTACGTTGTTTGCGCTGCTGCACAATCGCGGCAACGTGGTCGGCATTCACTTCTGGAATGAGCAGCGGTACATCGGAGTCCATACGATAGTTTTTAGCGTTGCTAAAGACGGCCACACCTGCTTGCGCGAAGGTTGGCTCGATCTCACCTGCGATCTCAGCGGGCAGAGCCGAGAAGACGATCCTGACCTCGGGCAAGGCTTCTGGTTGACAGGGCACAACAGGTAGTGAGGCTACAGAGGCCGGCATTTCACTACCGGAGAGCCGCCAGCGTGTTACCTCACCATACGCCCGCCCCCCGTGCCTGTCTGAAGCCGCCAGCGCGACCAATTCAAACCAGGGGTGTCCCTGCAACAGCTCAATAAAGCGTTGCCCAACCATACCGGTCGCGCCCAGGACGGCAACCGGTATGCGTTTTTGGAGATGCGTAGACATAACGATAATTCCTTCCTACCTGGCGTGCTCACGCCTCTTCTCATGCACAGGATGAGGATGGCGCACCAGTGGAATGACGGGTGCGATCAGATCGCGATGCAGGCAGCGCAGCGCACTTTCGCTATCAGAATCTGCCACGATCAGCGTAATACCCTGCTCGGATGCTCCTTGTGTGATGACAGGGATGTGTTCGTGAGCCAGGGCAGTGACGGCGCGGGCAGGACTCATGGGATCGGCGACAAAGTCGGAGCCGATGCAGGCACAGGCTGCAAGGCCGCGTCTACAACGCACTTGCCAGTTCTCCATATCGTGATGCAGCAGCGAGATCACTGAATCAGCGGCCTGTTCCTCGACCATAAATGAAAGATGATGCCCGGATGATGAACAGATTGCTACAGGTGCCGCACCAGCGCCAGCAGCCAGGGCAAAGACCTGTCCGGCGTTTTCGGGCGCACCAAACATGTCGGTGCTTTCTACGGTAATCAATGCTAATTTGCGCCGAATAGTGATGGCACGCGCTCCAGTTTGTCCATGTTGTGCAGGGCCGACGACGGTACCGCGAATGTGTGGCCGGAACGTATTGCGCACACGCACAGGAATATTGCGATGAGCGATGGGGATAAGTGTACGTGGATGCAGCACTTTCGCACCAAACCAGGAGAGACGCGCAGCCTCGGCATAGGAGAGATGCCGCAGTAAACGTGCATTGGCAACCAGGCGTGGGTCAGCCGTCAGAACACCGTCTACATCGGTATAGATGGAGACCTCAGCACAATCCAGTGCTGCGCCGATGACTGTCGCAGAATAGTCCGAACCATTGCGACCGAGCGTGGTTACAAAACCGGTGATCGTACGACCAATGAAACCGGCGGCAATAGGGACGATACGCTGATCTACAAGAGGCGCGATCAAGGCACCAGCATTAGCACGCGTCTCTTCGGACAGAGGTTCGGCACCAACTACCACGCCAAAGGGTTGCGACGGGTCAGCTTTGGGATGACTGGTAATAATGACTTGTTGGCGTACAGGTTGTGCTTTGATACCAATAGCACAGGCAGCAGCAGCCACCAGCAATATCGAGAGACGCTCGCCCCAGGAGGCAACAGCCGCTGTGCGTAACGATACCTCCTGTCCTTGCTTGGCAGCCTCACGCAATACCCTTACATCCTCAGCTAGCGCGGTCAGGCCTTGCTCAAGTTCATGCTCTAGTGTTGCAGACGCCTCACTGTCACGCGCCACAACCTTAGCAGTTTCAAGATGTTTCAGGCGCAACAGCTTGAGTTCGCGCTCACAGGCTTCATCTTCGCCTGAGCAGGCATGACGTGCAATGCGCAAGAGCTGGTCGGTCACACCCGACATAGCCGAGACGACCACAACCGGGAAAAGTTCATCGGATACTTGATATTCTTGCAGTGTGCTTGCAAGAATCGTTGCCACCTGGCGAATACGTTCGCCACTGCCAACAGATGTTCCTCCAAACTTTAAGACACTAACATCACAGTGCATAAAAACCACCACTATTTCACTTTGTGTGTTAACCCCGTAGGGACCGCATTTATGCCGTCCGGCGATTCATCGCCCTGTCGCCTCCCTTGCGGGGACCCTGGGAGCTGATCTATTGGCACCCCGGACCCCCCGCAAGGGAGGCCCCTACGGGAACGTGGCAGGGCGATGAATCGCCGGACGCGGTAAACCGGGTCCCTACTGTAATTACGATATTACCAGTAAAAACAGAATAACTAGGCGTTTGCTGGCTCACCCACGTTGATGGTAGCAGCCTTCAAAGCCTGGTCTAGATCATCAATCAGATCCTCTACGGTCTCCAGACCAACCGAGAGGCGGATGAAGTCAGGCGTGACACCAGTCTCGAACTGCTCGTCAGGCGTTAACTGCGAATGCGTGGTGCTGGCCGGATGGATAATCAGCGACTTCGCATCACCGACGTTCGCCAGGTGCGAGAAGAGTTCGATGTGCTGGATCAGGCGTTTGCCAGCTTCCAGGCCCCCCTTGATACCGAAGCCGAGGATGGCACCGTAGCCGTGCGTGCAGTACTTCTTCGCCAGATCATACTGCGGATGACTCGGCAGACCTGGATAGCTGACCCAGTTGACTGATGGATGACCCTCAAGGAACTCGGCAACACGCAGCGCGTTCTGGCTGTGGCGCTCCATACGCAACGGCAGCGTCTCCAGGCCTTGCAGGAAGAGCCAGGAGTTGAAAGGCGTTGTGGCAGGACCCAGGTCACGCAACAACTGGACACGTGCCTTGATGATATAGGCGAGAGGTCCGAGCGCCTCAACATAACGAATACCATGATAGGATGGGTCTGGCTCAATAAGGCCAGGGAAACGTCCGCTCGCCGCCCAGTCAAACTTGCCACTATCAACGATAACACCACCAATCGAGGTACCATGACCGCCAATAAACTTCGTGGCCGAGTGGATGACGATATCTACCCCATGCTTAAACGGTTGGACCAGGTACGGGGTAGGCAGGGTATTATCGATAATAACCGGTACACCATACTCATGGGCAATATCAGAAACCGCCTGCAGATCCAACGTGTCCAGGCGTGGATTGCCAACTGTCTCGGCGAAGATAGCCTTAGTACGGTCATTAATAGCGGCACGGAAGTTATTGGGGTCGCGGCTATCCACAAAACGTACGTTGATACCCAGCTTAGGTAGAGTGTAGTGGAAGAGGTTGTAAGTACCACCATAGAGACTTGCCGACGAAACGATCTCATCGCCAGCTTCAGCTATATTCAAGATAGCCAGGGTCTCCGCGGACTGGCCGGAAGCCGTCGCCAACGCGCCAACTCCACCTTCCAGGGCCGCGATACGGCGCTCGAAAGCATCCTGCGTGGGATTCATAATACGTGAGTAGATATTGCCGAACTGCTTCAGCCCAAAGAGATTCGCCGCGTGTTCCGGGCTATCGAAAACATAGGATGAAGTCTGGTAAATCGGGACAGCGCGCGCATTTGTTGCACTATCCGCCGTCTCCTGACCTGCATGCAACGAAAGTGTTTCAAAACCATAGCTACGATTGCTATTGAGCGCCATGATACTTACTCCTCCAATATACACTCGTAAAAGCTGTTTCTGGTAGATACAAGGTCCTTTGATTGCTTAACCTTCAGTATACCAGAGGCTTCCGAATGAACGATAATCATTCACTAAGCAGGGATAAAGCCGCGGCCATCTGCTCCCATTCCTTCAAGAAAGCATCGTGACCGTGTGGAGAATCCAGTTCCACATAGGTAGCATCGCCGCCCAGTGCACGCACCTTGTCGGCCAACCAGCGTATATGAGCAGCCGGGAAGAGAAAATCCGAACGGATACCGACAAAAAGCGCTTTACTACGCAAGCGACGGAGCGCAGCCTCCAACGAAGGATAGCCAGCGCTGACATCATACAAATCCATTGCGCGACTAACGTACAGGTAGCTGTTGGCGTCGAAACGGCTCGCCAGTGACTCCCCCTGATAATAGAGATACCCCTCAACGTCAAAGCGTCTGCCCAGGTCAGGAAAGCGGCTGGGCGAGGGGATGTTCGTATTATTGGCTGGCTTACGCGCAAAACGCAGCTCCATTGCTTCTTCGCTCTGATAGGTAATCATTGCCAGCATACGTGCTATTGCCAGGCCAGTGCGTGGTCCCTGACCAGGCTTATAATTGCCACCTTGCCAGAGCGGATCGGCCATAATTGCCTGCCGCTCTACTTCGCTGAACGCTACAGCCTGGGCGGTCAATGCCGCCGTGGCCGCAATGACCGCGACGTTGCGTACCATCTGGGGATAGGTGACCGCCCACTCCAGCGCCTGCTGACCGCCAATAGAGCCGCCAGCAACCATAGCCAGTTCATGCACACCCAGATGTTTCACCAGGGCATGTTGGGCGTGGACCATATCGTGGATGGTGATGATCGGAAAATCCATCGCGTAAGGGTATCCGGTGGCAGGATTCGGTGATGATGGGCCGGTGCTACCATAGCAACCGCCCAGGACATTCGAGCAAATAATAAAGTAGCGCGCAGTATCGAAAGGTCGACCGGGACCAATCAACGGGTTCCACCAGGCTGCCCTGGGATCATCGGGTCGCTCAACGTCATGAGCATGCGAATTTCCTGTCAGGGCATGCGTAATCAGGATGGCATTATCGCCCTCGGCATTGAGGGTACCCCACGTCTCATACGCCAGCGTCACAGGGGACAACTGACCACCATGTTGCAATGGTAGAGCATCAAACGTATACGTAAACATCTGCTTAACAGGGGTATGTTGGGAAAGACGAGCATAACAGGTATCCACGTTTGTGGATTGCTCTATCTGTATCACCATCACACACTCCTTCCTGAAAATTGGGAACAAAAAACCCTCACCCATACAGGGGCGAGGGGTAAACGTCTTCGCGGTACCACCCTGGTTTGTCGACGCCTCACGACGGCAACCTTTACGAGTATATTGTAGGCTACCATCTGGTCGATGTACGAAGCTCTGCCCTGTACATTCTATCCAGATCACAACATACTCTAGCTGTAACGAAGCCACACGGCCCGGTCTACTCGCCTGTGAAGGCATTCAACCTGCAACTCAAAGGCCATTTTCGGCGCTGGAACGGCGCTGACATCTCATCGTCGTCAACTCTCTGTAGCCGCCCATCACGCTTACTCTTCCTTATCAACGTCTTATGTTTATTTGACTTGTAATGTTCAATGTGCCCTGGTACATACAGGATAACAAAAAACCCCTGTTTTCAGGGGTTTGCTACTTCCCCTCATCTTGCGGAATATACTCCGCCGGAATTGGCACCCTGCATGCAACATTGCAGGCGGGTTGCCGGGCTTCACAGGGCCGTTTCCCTCCACCCTCTTGATGAGAGCAGTTCTTTACACTGCATGTATTCTGTTTTTAACTTGCTCGAACGCTTGCTTCAGGTAGGGTCGTTATATTAGTACTAAGTATACTCAAGTAAGCAAAGGGATGTCAAGGGCAAAAGATGATACTTTGATGTACAAAGTACACATAGTCCAATGTTTAGAACCATGCATCCATCGCTGCATGTGTCCATGCAGAGTTGCAGACGATCTGGCGTATTTCTGGCCTGTTTGAATAGGATGTGCTTTAATTAGGACATATCGATCAACCATGTAGGGGCGCGATTTATAAGCCCGCTTGCACCACGACGGGCCGGTCACGGGCTTATAAATCGCGCCCCTACATGGTTGATCGATCAGGGATAATGCCACAACAATATAAATAGAATGATTGGAAGGATACCACATGAGCACCTTTCTCGATGCAAATAACCGTTTGTTTGTGCTCGCACGTAAGAGCCGCTGGCTGCCAAACTGGTTGATTGCGATTCTTATGGTACCCATTTTTTTATTTTTACCAACCTTTACTATCATCCCCTTTTTTTTCTGGCTGGTAGGACACTTTTATCCGCTGGATAGCTGGCTGAATCAACTCGCACAGAGTCCTTATGCACTTGTGTCGGCATCTGAACTGGTACTGTACCTGGCAATTTCGTTTTTACCCTCCGTACTGCTGCTCTGGCTCTGGCTGAAGTTCGTAGAGAAACGACCTTTCTGGACATCTGGATTGGAGCGACAGGGAGCCGTAATCAAGTACCTGCGTGGCATACTCGTCGGCTTCATGCTGTTTGCAGCCGTTATTGGCATATTGCTTGTCTCAGGCGGCGTGACAGGCGTGGGAGGAGATCCTCGCCATGTAGGACTCGGCGCTCTAGCAGGCGTATTACTGACCTATACTGGCTGGACACTGCAAGGACCGACCGAAGAGCTTCTGACGCGTGGCTGGCTCTTACCAGTCCTGGGAGCCCGCTATAAGCCGGGTCTCGGCATCGCCATCTCTTCGATACTATTTGGGCTCATACACGCGTTCAACATAGGGTTTAGTCTATTTGCACTGCTTAACCTGGTCTTATTTGGACTCTTGATGGCCTTATATGCCCTTAACGATGGTAGCCTGTGGGGCGTTTTCAGTATTCACGCGGCCTGGAACTGGACTGAGGGCAATGTCTTTGGTACCCTGGTCAGCGGCTTTAACGAGCCCGGTGGGCAATTATTCGTTTTGCGTCCAGTTGGACCAGGCTGGCTGACTGGTGCAGCGTTTGGGCCGGAGGGCGGGCTGGCAGTTATGATTGTGTTACTCGCTGGTATTGCAGGCGTAATTTTGTGGGGCCGCACGAAAACTCTCCCCATCGTCCCGTAGAGGCAATGTTCATTTATGGAACTGGATGAGGTACAATCAGAGCACAATCGTAACCTGCAACTCATATGGACGTAGATACCATTGAGAAATCATCAATAACTATGTTTTATACTTAACATTACAAAGAAAACCTGGAAGAGGATAAAATACTTGGCCCGTTGCCTCAATCCGCGCTCCGGCGGGGGACATGAGAACCCGGACACCGCCGTCTGTTGTCAACGCTGCGACTTTCTGGTCCAGGGAGCGCATATCGGCATCTATGAAGTTGTTTCGTTTATTGGCGCTGGAAGCTACGGTTATGTCTATAAAGTCCGTGAACCAATGCCGCTCAGTCGCATTCTGGCTCTGAAGGTGTTGCGCCTCGATCAGTTTAATGCGAAGGCACAAAGCAATTTTTTCCAGGAGGCGCGCCGCATCGCCAGTATGCAGCACACAAATATCCTGCCCATCTATAATTTCGGTCAGTTGGCTGAGAGTGAGCAGCCTTACTTTGTGATGGAATACGCGCCACAGACAATTGTGGATCTCTTCCGCAAGTCTGATGGCAGCAGGCGGCTGGCGTTTGCCGAGGAACTGGTCCCGTATGTACAACAAACCGCCGATGCGCTGCAATATGTCCACAACAACGGACTGGTGCACCAGGATGTGAAGCCTGGCAACCTGCTGATCGGACGCAATGGGCAAATCTTGCTCTCTGACTTTGGCACGACCTTCTACCTGGGCATGCAGACGCACGCTTCTTTAGGTGAGGTGACCGGGACAGCCGCGTATATGCCACCGGAGCAGTGGCAGGGGAATCCACGGCGCGACTCCGATCAGTATGCACTGGCAATCTGTTGCTACGAGCTGCTGACGAGTCGTACGCCGTTTGTGTATAAGCGGTTGGAGGAGATGTGGAACGCGCATATCAACGAGCCGCCACCGTCTCCGCAGAAGTGGAATCCACGCGTACCCGTCGAGGTTGCGGCAGTGCTGCTGCGGGCTCTGAGTAAAGATTATCGACAGCGCTATCACAGCGTCACCGATTTTGCTGATAACTATGCCAGTGCGGTACAGGTGGCGTTGCAGCGTTATGTCTGCCAGCATTGTGGACAGCAGAATCGTACGGGCGCACAACGCTGCACCAACTGTGGCGCGAACTATGATACGCGACGCTGCGTTTACTGCGAAACTCCGGTACGCTTTGGACAACGCTGCTGCACAAACTGCGGACGTCTCACAATGCCACCAACACTGGTAGATCATAGTCCACTGGTAGGAGTTGTGCTGCGCCAGGGTCGTTATACGATCAAGCATGTCCTGCGCCAGTCCGAAGAGACACGGGTCACGACATCTATTGCCAGCGATGCGCAGACCAATGGACGCAAAGTGATCCTCAAACGCTGGCAATGCAGCGATGAACCATTGGCACAACGCGCAAAAGATGTCGCCTATTATGAGCAGGCTACCAGTCCGCTAGCACGTGCGCGTCATCCGCTGCTTCCGGCTGTGCTGGATCGTTTTGCCGAGGGCAATTACTACTATATGGCGCAGGACTATATCGATGGCGAGAGCCTGGACGAGCGTATCCAGAAATTGCTGCGGCCTATTCCTGAGCGTGACGTTCTTAACTATATGAATAACCTGCTCAATGTGCTTATCGCTCTAGAGCAACAGAAACCTCCACTACGCCATTATGATATCTCGCCCGCCAACATTATCATTGACAAGCGTGGACGAGCATTACTGACAGGCTTTCAGATTACGCCTCCACCAGCACCAGCAGGTACACGACCTCGAGCCGAAGTGAACAGAAGGCGCACAACAAAGAAACTGGGCATCTCGCCGTACATGCCAATCCAGGATAGACCCTACGACCAGCGCACCTGTATTTACGCCCTGGCTGCCAGCATGCACCACGCATTGACTAACGTCGCGCCTCCACACTATCCTTCCTACCCGCCAGTGCGCATGCTCAATCCAGGTGTGTCACCCACATTAGAAAGCATTCTCAGTCGCGCGCTGGTTGAGGATAATACAATACGTTATCGGAGCTATGAAGCATTAAAGAGAGATATTCAGAGCTTATTATAAAACACAGCGAGGCCAGATGACGATAGATTGTGGTATTATCGATAAAGAAGCCTTGCAGAGACTTTTAGCAGTAACTCTTCAGGACTCCTCGCCGCCTACGGCGCTGAGAAGTCAGGGAAAAAGCGCCTGAAGAGACTTTTTAACATATTTTTAGAAAGGATGTTTCTGTGGACCTCTGGCACATTAGCGAAGAGTCATTTGATCCTACCCCTAAGAAGCTGCATAGTCAGGAGACCGTGTACACCATCGGCAATGGTTATATGGGTACGCGTGGCACCTTCGAAGAGGGATACCCCAGGGCGAATCCTGCAACTTTGCTCTATGGTGTTTTTGATAGCATTCCTGTAGCGAAGGAAGAGCTAGCTAATATAGCCGATTGGTTGCCAATTGCTTTGTTTGTCAATGGCGAGCGCTTCCGCCTCGATAAGGGCAGAGTCCTTGACTACCGGCGTTCTCTGGATATGCGGCATGGTATTCTTCACCGCTCAGTACGCTGGCAGGGTTCAAATGGCGTACGTATTCAGGTGACGACTGAACGCATTGCCAGCCTGGCCGATGAGCATGTCGGGGCTATTCGTTACAGTGTGAAGGCCGAAGAGGGGGCGGGTGATCTCGATATCATCATGCTGGCAAGCCTCAATACGGCGGTTGGCAATTATCATCTAATGCACCTGAGCGGCGACGATGCGGGGCACCAGGATACTATAGCCTGGCTCGAAACCGAGACGAGAGAGACGGCAGTACACATCGTACAAACTATGAGCTTCAAAACGGATGCTGAGGACTTTCGCGAGGAAATCATCGACTCGGACATCGCTCCCAGTATCAAGCTCAGCGGAAAAATCGCTCCCGGCGCGACAGTAACGGCGGAGAAGATTGTTGTCATCTACACGTCACGCGATGAAGTAGAGCCGCTCTCTATAGCCCTGCAACATCACCAGGAGGTTTTGAACGGACCCGCTATAGCAAGCACTGTAGCACCTGCCATTGAAAGCCGGGGGCGGAGAGAACCCTACGATACCTTGTTAGCCCGGCATCAAGAGGCGTGGAACGAGTTCTGGCAAGGGGCCGATGTCATTATCGAAGGAGATGAGAAAGCTCAACTGGGCATACGCTACAATATCTACCAGTTGCGCATCAATGCTTCGTTGCACGATGCACGCTACAGTATTGCCGCCAAAGGCTTGACAGGCTTTGGGTACCGGGGGCACATCTTCCATGACACAGAAATTTTCATGCTCCCCTTCTTTACCTACGTCATGCCCGATGTCGCACGTAATCTACTCATCTACCGCTGCAACCTTCTTCAGGCAGCTCGTCAGAAGGCGGCAGCCAACGGATACGAAGGAGCGCAGTATCCCTGGGAGAGCACGCTGGACGGCACAGAGGCCACGCCGCTCACATATGTTCATCCAGAAACAGGAGAGACCATCGTCGTACTCAATGCTACACTTGAGATCCATATCACGGCCAGTATCGCCCATGCTATCTGGGAGTACTGGAACGTCTCTGGCGATGATGAGTTCATGCGCGACCACGGAGCCGAAGTTATGCTGAATACAGCTCTGTTCTGGGCCAGTCGAGCCAGGAAAAATGCGGAGCATGATGACTACGAGATCACCGACGTAATTGGGCCCGATGAGTGGCACGAGCATGTGAATAACAACGCCTTCACGAACTACATGGCACAGCAAAATATCAAAACAGCTCTCGAAACGTTAGAATGGCTCCGCTCTACTGCACCAGATAAAGCCAGAGACCTGGAACAGCAACTTGACCTGACCAGTCAACGCCTGGACCGCTGGCGCGCGATGGTGAAAGGTATGCGTTTTCTACAGGACAGGCAAACTGGTTTAATCGAGCAGTTTGAAGGCTTTTTCAAGTTGAAGCCGCTCGATCAAAGCGAGTTTAAGGGACGCACCAAATCGTATCAGGCCCTCCTGGGGATGGAAGAGGTACAGAAATACCAGATCGTTAAGCAGGCCGACGTGCTGATGCTCCTTACCGTCTTGAGAGAACAGTTTGACCTCAACACGAAACGAGCAAACTGGGACTACTACTACCCCATTACAGATCATGATTACGGCTCATCGCTCACCCCGGCGTTCCATATTATCCTGGCATGTGAGCTGGACAGGGCGAATGAGGCCGAAGAACTCTTTGAGAAGGGAAACCTGGTCGATCTAGAGAATCTGCGCGGCAATACACCGGAAGGAATTCACGCAGCATGCTCAGGAGCGGTATGGCAAGCGGCGGTATTTGGATTCGCGGGTTTCCGTTTATCCGACACAGGCTATACGACGAATCCGCATCTGCCCGATACATGGACTCGCCTGGCCTTCACCTGCTATCATAAAGGGAAACCGATACAGGTCGATTTGCAACGAGGAGGAAAATGACGCGCACCCTCTCATAAACCGGTGATTCCCAAATCAGACTAGATGTGCTAAACTAGCGCAAATAGCAAATGAGGTCAGGAACCCCCTATGAGCAAGCTCGCGCGAGATGAGGAGGAGGAGTTGATAGCCCGCAGCCAGCGTGGCGATGTGGCTGCGTTTAATCAGCTTGTTCTGCGCTATCAGCAGATCGTCTACAGTGCTGTCTATCGCGTGGTTGGCGATCCCGATACGGCTGCCGATGTGACACAGGATGCCTTCCTCGCTGCTTTCCGCGGTATCCACTCCTATCGCGGAGGTGCCTCCTTTCGCGCCTGGCTACTACGCATTGGTTCCAATATGGCCTGCGACCACTGGCGGCGTGTGCAGCGTCATCCTGCCGAGTCGCTGGAGTTTCTAACCGAAGAAGACGAGGCCCACTCACCCGAGGTATTGAACGCGCTGGCCAGCACTGGAGTAGAAGGAAATCCCGAAGAGACACTACTCACACAGGAACTTCAGGTCGTCATTCAACAGGGATTGGAAAAAATTCCCCTCGATCAGCGGGTTGCAGTCGTCTTGTGCGACGTGCAGGGACTCTCCTACGAAGAAGTCGCCGAAGCCACACAGACAACTATCGGGACTGTACGCTCGCGCATCTCGCGCGGTCGTGCGCGTTTACGCACCTATCTCTATCAGCACAGGGAACTTTTACCACGTAACTATCGTCTTACCTGAAGTGATGAGTGATACTAAAACGGAGCATCGGCGTGGCACAAGAGAACGGGCATCTGACAACTGAACAGTTTTCGGCATTTCTCGATGGGGAAGTCTCTACGGAAGAACGGACCCCATGGGATGCGCACCTGAAAACCTGTGAGCAGTGTCAGCAAGAGCTGGCAAGCTTACGGCAAACAGTAGCATTACTGCATGCCCTGCCGCAACCTGCTCTGCCGCGCTCATTTGTCCTATCAGCCGACGCCGCCGAACCGGTTGCGCTCCCAGCATTAGCGGGTGCACGACGAGCAACTGCTCCAACACCGATCAGACCAACGGAACAACCACGGCAACGGACTCCCTATCTCCGTATAGCTTTCAGGACGCTGAGCGCAATTGCCGCAGTGATAGGTATTGTCTTCTTCCTCTCAGGAATATTGCCGACACTTGCACATGGCGGCGGTACAGCAACCAGTGCCACCTCATCATCTGCAGGCCACTTTGCAAGCGAACCTTCTAGCCAGGCACAGACTACACAACCGAATAAAAATAGTACGCCAACGGGTATGACTCCTGCAATCTCTGGTAGAAGTACTCCAGCAGCGGCAACGACACAGCCCGGCGACACTTCCAACCAATCAGGAAATAACCAGCCACAGCCAACTCCTGCGGAGTGGCCCACAGTTCTCATATTCAATTTGAGTACGCCTGAGGGACGCCTGGGATTTGGCATTATCCTGTTTATCCTGGGAATGATGGGCTATGTCCTGTTTAAGCGTCGCCGTCAGCGTATTGCGCCAGTACGTGCGGCGTCACCGTGTTTACCAGTTGTACTGGTCAATCGCGCTGTGTATGGCTTTCCTGGCAACATTGGCCTATGTCTTCATGCTACTGGCACAGCCAACCAGTACCGTGGGTACATTCCTCTTCCGCGTCTACTATATTTTTGGGGCAGGACTTATGCCCGTCTGGCTTGGCCTGGGCAGCCTTGCCTTGATCGCCAATCCACGCGCTACCCGCATGTGTATGGGTACATTAAGTTTATTGAGCGTGCTGACAGGGATCTTCATCCTTAGTGCTGACATCAATGTACAGATGCTGAGCCAGGTAGCAGGAACTCCTGGTACAGGTATCTTGAAAACGGGCCCCTGGCTCATCGCGATTATCACCCTCAACACGCTGGGTGTGCTCGCTATTGTCGGTGTCGCTATCTACTCAGGTTGGAAGTTGATACGCCGTCATTCCAATGTTGCGGGATTTCGACCGGGTAATCTTTTGTGGGCAAATGTGTTAATCCTGGCGGGCGCTCTGCTCAACGCTGCTGCGGGTAGCTTTGCACGCTTCTTTGGCGTGGAGAATACCTTCTGGCTGATTATGGCGGCTGGCTGGATCGTATTCTTTACAGGCGTCCTGCTCACAAGCCGACGCAAAAGTACGACGACGCCCGATAAGCCAAAGCGCGACTATGAGGACGCGGAGAGACAGCTTGCCTCCTCCTGAGCGCCATATACATCACATTTTACATAATTAAAAAGGGGGCATCCTTGCGGATGCCCCTGAGAGCGAGAGAGAAGAGAGATTGTATAATTATGACCCGGACTGCAACTCTCCCAGAGTGACATTGATCGTCAATTGCTGGTTGCCTCGATAGACTTTGACCGGGACCGTCTGGCCAGGGCTATATGTGATCAAGGCAGAGACCAGGGTAGAGTTATCGGCTACCTGGGTATTGCCAACCTGAACGATCACATCACCCGCCTGGAGTCCTGCCTTCTCGGCTGCTCCGCCACTGACCAGGTTTGCAATCAAGACACCATGATCAACGGAAAGGTTATCTTGAGCCTGCAGATTCTGGTCAACGGTAGCGCCGCTGATTCCAAGAGCCGCGCGGCCAGTGTGCGTTACTTTACCGCTCTGAATGATCTGTGGGACGATAAAACTAACACGATTCGATGGAATGGCGAAACCAACACCAGAGGCGGGCGCATTAAACTCAGGGTCAATAGCCGTCAAGGTTGGAATACCTATCAGGTTGCCTTGCAGGTCGACGAGCGCACCACCACTGTTACCAGGATTGATCGGCGCATCGGTCTGGATGGCGTCTGGCAGATTTGCCTGTCCCTGGCCTTCAGAGACGGTACGGTTCAATGCACTGACAATACCATTGGTGACGGTCTGCGTAATACCCAGCGGGTTACCGATTGCCAGCACATCCTGTCCCACTTTTAGCTGAGACGAGTCACCCAGCTTTGCAACAGGCATATTGGCTGGTGGATTGATCTTCACCACAGCCAGGTCATCGGCAGGATCGGTACCAACGAGCTGGCCCACAAGCTTAGTCCCATCAGACATAACAACCTGAATACTTTGCGCAGTAGAGACCACGTGATTATTAGTCACAATGTAGCCGCGCTTGTCGATAATAACGCCAGAACCGATTCCAGCACCTTGCCCAGTCGATACATTGATCTGCACAACCGTGGGACGTACATTAGCAACAACAGCCTCGCGCACTGCCTCTATGTTGTTACCTGTAAGTGTCGGGACTGGCTGCTGAGTATTCGTACCTTGTTGTAACTGGCCGACATTGGGCCTGTTTGCTACAGCCGTTGAAGAGTTATTGCGTCCAAATTCCCAACCGGCGAATAGACCAGTACCAAAGACCAGCGCAAGCAGAACCGTAAGTGCTATAATAGCTCCTGTACGTAAACCCCGGGAAGGAGGTTTGTTATACGATGGAGTTGGCCGGGTCGGCGGATATGGTGGCTGATTTCCAGCCGGAGGCATCTGCTGATTCCCAGCATGATATGGTACACTATCAACGTATGTCGCAGATTGCGGATCCGGCTGATAAGGCACAGCAGGTCTATCATTATTTACATCCGAATAAGGCATTGTGTCGACCTCCATCGATCTCTATCTCAACGTATTTTTATACCAGGCGTCTATTTTTGTTCTTGTACATACTATATCGCAGTATTTTCAGGAATCTTTGAGATATTTGTAAAGAGTTTGTATGGTACAAGACATCTGATCCCGGAGACGCGAGACAACAATGATATAATTAGAAAATGCCAATAGAGGAGACGAACAGACGTGGATCTGGACGAGAAGACAAGGTCAAAAGAGACGCAAGGAAGCCCGACATCGCAGGACCAAACAACGGTGAAACAGGAGCAGAAAAAGTCTGCAACAGCAGAGGAACTGCAGCAGACCCGGCTGCGCGCGCATGAGCACCTGGATGCTCACCGCTGGGCTCAGGCCGGAGAAACATTTTTAAAGCTACTTGATCACGATGCAAAGGATGAAGATGCTTTGCTTGGTGTTGCTGTGGCCCTTGATGCCATCGGGCGCTATGAGTCACTCTTTTCAGCAGCTCAGACGGTACTTGAATGCAATCCTAACTCTGCCCAGGGACTCGCATACAAGGCACGAGCGCTGCAAAAGCTAGAACGTCTCTCAGAAGCTACAATCGCCAATGACCAGGCGCTTCTGCTCGATACCAATCTACCACTGGCATGGATCAATCGCAGCGGGCTCCAACTCCTGCAGCAGAAATTTCCAGAGGCACTGCGTAGTTCACAACGGGCAACCGAACTGGCTCCCGATGATGTACGCGCCTGGGCAAACAAAGGCGTCGCGCTGCTCAACTTTAATCATCTCACGGAAGCCCTGGCAGCACTCGATCGTAGCCTGGCTATCGATCCCGAATACCTCTTCTCATTACAGATGAAGGGCGACATTCTCTGCAAGCTGGGACGTATGCGCGAGGCGATTCCGGTCATACGGCAGGCACTGCTCATCCAGCCGAATAACGTGGGCATCCTCACACAGGGCATACACGCGTTACGTGCGCTAGAACAGTATAACGCCCTGAAAGAACTCTCCAGAGAACTGATCAAACTGACGCCTGATAGTCTCTTTGCCTGGGAAAACCACATGCGTGGGTTGCGTGGCATGGGACAGTACGAGGAGGCACTACCAGCGATTGATCGTGTGCTGGAACTGGACCCCTCGAATGTACGCTTCTGGACCATCAAGGCTGATACTTTGTACAGGCTGGAGCGCTATCGGGAAGCTGCTAAAGTCGCCGAACGAGCTGTTCGCTTGCACACGGATTATCCGCCCGCACGCAGAATTCGCGAGAAGGCCGTGCGCATGATGTATCAAAAGAAGGACAAAAGGAAATCTTAACCCAGATAATCCTATAATAACTTATCCAACGCAGGTAATAATACATCATCTGTATGCGCAAGAATTAATTGGCGCAGGCGCTCAGCGACAACAACGCGGATACGGCGCTGGTGTAGTTCATAGCGGGCAAGATCGTCGGATTGCAAGCCAGTAACTTCCACCCAGGTCATCAAAGCTTCCATACCAATAGGAGGATGGTCGAAGGAGATCCATACGTCCATCTCCCATTTCTCGGGGCGCGGAATATCAAAAAGGATTTCGTAATCAGCAATCTCGGTTTCAAGAGCAGTCGCCAGTTCGGCTGCAAGCTGTTGCTCGACGCGACGCCGCCGTTCGGAATCCCAGAAGAGGGCATCGAGACGCCTGAAGAGCAGGCCAGCGAGACGGCTGATTTCGAGCACAGTTTTATATGGGCGACGCAGTTCCAGCGCCTCGGCCAGGACACGTGAGCTAACGGGCATCTGGGAATTCGCTAACAATACCAGCAAGGAAGAGTCGTCAAGTCCCACGAGTTGCTGAGCTTGCAAGGCATCAGCCGCGAGAGCATCATGGACGGCACGCATAAGCATAACTTGCATAGTGCGACTGGTATGATGCCAGTAGATATTATCGAACATTTCCTGCCGTGCATGCAAAAGCGAATGCAAGGGGCTGACTCCCTTGTGCGTTACAACGATACCGCGCTGCCCATTCACATTTGCATGCACACGCAATGACCCGAGCAGGCGACTAACGTCGACACCACCATAAGGAACATTACAGGCGCGAGCATCGCGAGGGAGATAATCGAGCTTATCTATATCAAGCGCGCCACTTAATAAGTGACTGAGTAATTCATCATCGGGATGCGCCAGCCCTGTTTTTGGTGGATCGATAAAATCGGCGACACGAGCAGGCGAGAGATGATAATCGCGCTCTAAGATAGTAGCAACCTCGCTGTTTTCAATAATAGAGCGACCTACCTGTTCATGAAACACTATAGGATGACCAAGCTCCTCGATTGTATGTGAAAAAGGATAATGCCCAATATCGTGCAACAGCGCGGCCACCACCAGAGTCTGTACGCTGCTGATTTCAACACCATACAGCCCGCCATTCACCTCACGTTGTAGCAACGCACGCAACGCACGCAGCGCCAGGTGATAGCAGCCGAGGCTATGTTCATAGCGCGTATGAGTCGCACCGGGCCAGATCCGGTAGACAAAACCGAGTTGCTTCACTCGCTGGAGGCGCAGAAACTCGGGAGTATTGATCAGTTTTTTCTCGCGTGGGCCGAGAGGTATCAGATCGTACAAACTATCACGTACCGTGCCCACCGGTCGCTCGTCTGGTAACAACGGGAGACCAGCAGCATCCACCCAGGACTGCCACAAGTTCGGCTGTACAACGGTCACCGGAAATTGATGATTTGCAAGGGACTGACGTTTTGCGCGGACGCCTCTGGGACGCTCTTCTCGCATCTTCATATTCGGCATTGTAGCAGATGCATAGGAAAATTGTCTATAGAGCCGACTTCCAGTGATTTTCCGGACATTTGCAACGTCATAAACCAGTGGATAAAATATTTCTATGCAATTACAGATCATTCTGGAGTCAAAACATTTCTATGGACATAACCAGATTATGGGGTAAGCCACAATCAACATTTGAGGTATTTATACGCTTTGTTCTGGTAGGCAGTATCGTAGCCGCCAGTATGGGAATCGCCTGGATTTTCATAAGCTTACGGCAAGATAAAGCAATCACAGCTGATACAACGTTTGCGCAGACAATGAAGCGACCGTGGGGAGTTGCACTTGATGGTTCGGGTCACATCTGGGCTGCAGAGCCCGATTGTGACGCAGCGCCATTATGTGCAGCTTCTAATGGACGTGGAGCAATCGACGAATATAATGCGGTAGCGGGAAATCTGAATACAATTGCCAATTTCATACCTGATCCTTCGACGCTCTATAATCCGACCTTCCTGGCATTCGACAAGCAGGGGAATGTCTGGTTCACCGATCCCACACGTGGAGCAATTGGAAAACTCGATCCAGAGACCAACACGTGGACGGAATATTCGGTCACCAATCGCTTCCATGGAGCAGTACCGTACGATCTCGTTATCGATAAGAATGGGACACTCTGGTTCACAGACTACACGAATGCTGCTATTGGTCGCTTTAATATCGAGACAAATAAGGTAGTGAGTGAGACACGTCTTCCCTCAAAAGACGCAGCTCCCTATGGTATTACGCTGGCTCCTGACGGTTCTATCTGGTATGCCATAAAAAACAAAAAAGCGATTGGAAGCTTTAAGCCGCCGCTCAAGGGCGCACCCGTACTACAAGAGCACGCGGTTCCCACCGATCAACAACACGCGATCACAACAGATGCGGCAGGCGATATCTGGTTCAGCACTGGCTTCAATGGCCGGGTAGGTGAATATGTCCCTGCGACCGGAACGACAAGAACATTTTGTGTTGCTGGAGGAGCAAAAAACGCTCATATCTCTGGCATCACCGTAGACAATAACAATGATAATGTCTGGTTCAACGACACCACCAATGCACGTATAGGCGTGCTTGACCTGACACAATACAATAATGACTGTACCAACAACAGCACCAGTGGCATCGCATACAGTCAACTGGCAGCCAATGCCCAGTTGAATGACGGTCTGGTTGTAGACAGTTCAGGGAATGTCTTTTTCACCGATCTCACGGGGAAGCAGGTCGGCGAGATCAGCATCGCACCAGCCAAACCAAATCCCACATCACCTTACCCACCTGGTCCAGTAGCAAAAACCTGGTACTTCCCCGCCGGACATTACGGCGATGGTTTCCGCGAGTACATCACGGTCATCAATCCCGATCCTACCAATCAATGTACTTTCACGATCCAGTATATCCAGGACAAGGGACAATCGACAAGCAAACATATCACGCTCCCTGCAGCCAGCACAATGACGGAGTTTGTCAACAACGATTTCTATGTGAGTAAGCAATCTCCAGGAAACGAGACGCCTCCTGTCCAGGAGACGCCTCCTGTATTCGAGAAGCTTCTGGGCGCCGAGGTATCTGCCATCGTCAGCAACGATGATACCTCAGACTGCCCTGGGATCGTCGCCGAGCGCACATTGTACTTCACGACAGGAGACAATAGTGGTAGCACTATATTCGGTGCGACACATACCGCGACCAGCTTTTACTTCCCAGATATCACCAACGGTGCCGGAGCCAGATCGCTCTTCAATATCCTCGATCCATCCGGCATCCAATCAGCCAACGTGACAGTTGATTATTACGCCAACGGAGCGAAGGTCGGTACACAATCTACCAGGGTTTCTGGTGGAACGCACGAGACCATTGTATCAGGTCAGATTCGTTTGCCTCTGCACAGTGTCGCGGTTGTAACGGCCAGCCAGCCAGTGGTTGTGGAGCGCACTACCTACTATCGTCATGTCGATGGAGGTACAATCGGGCCTATTAATGGAGCGAGTGCATTAATAGGAGCAACGGATGTTGCCCACCAATGGTTCTTTAGTCCAGGTTTCAGTGGAGAAAAAGGTCCAATCGGCCACGTGCAGGGAAACCTGGTGATCTCCAACCTCGACCCGCTAGCCAGTGCTCCAGCCAATGTGACAATCAATCTGGACTACGCTAATGGAAGCAGACACCCATTCCATCTCACTGTAAAGCCGCACAGCCAGCTTATCTGGGATGTCAATGCCCATGCCGGAGCAGCTTCAGCGGAGACCGCTGCAGACGTTACTTCGTCTGGAGCAGGTATCGTCGTACAGCGGCATATGTCCTTCCAGTATGCGCATGCTATTGATGAAGACCAGCCACTGAATGTCCAGGGTATTACCGATATGCTGGGGCAGACAGATATCTACCGTAGTGTCAGTTTTGCTGAAGGCGATAACAATATTGGGCACCAGGAGTGGCTCAACCTGTATAACCCGACTGGCAAGACGGAGACGATTTACGTCACAATGATAAACGGGCTGAGTAGCGTCTATTCAAGGAGCTTCCAGATCGAAGCTTACAGGCACCAGGTGCTTGATATTTCTTCCTACACACAGCACCACCTGGGCATACCGGGAAATATCAAGTCCTACAACGTTTTCCTGACAGTACAGACGCTGGATGGTCAGCGCTTTGTAGCCGGGCGTTCGGAGTACTTTAATACACGCGGGTCCGGCTTTGTCGTAGAGGGTGGAACCGCCGCGTCAGGATATGGCGGGCAGTAAAAATTGTTCTTGAAAGGGGGCGCTGCTTATTGACCAGCGCCTCTTTTAGTTGTAATCTACAGCCAGTATGATGATTCGGAGGTAGGGGCGCGATTTATAAGCCCGTGCGTTTCGGATGGCTGCATTTGCGGGCTTGCATTTGTGGGCTTATAAATCGCGCCCCTACCTCCGAATCGCTACATAGCGAGAACGATAATTATCCTTTACAGTGATGCTGTTTTGTTTTTTTGATATAAAAGGATCTGTAATACATAAATGGCTATTATACAACCTCCGTCTATCAAACTATTGGCGATAGACATCGATGGCACGCTCCTCAATCCCCAGAAGCAGATTACGCCGCGTACACGTGAGGCAATTCAGGCTGCGCGAGAGGCTGGCATTGTGGTGACGCTGGCCACGGCACGGCGCTATCGCAATACAGCGCCTATTGCAGGGGAACTGGGTGTAAATATTCCGCTTATCCTGTGCGATGGGGCGCTGATTACAAATCATCCGGATGGGACTGTGCTAGCTACTCAATTACTGGATGCAGACGTAGCACAGCAAACGCTAGAATTGATGGTACAATACTCCGTCCAGCCAGTAGTACACCATGTCTTTAATGGCATCGAGGAGACATGGACAGGTCCACGTGAGTACGACAACGAGTGGGTTGCAACATATCTCGCAGCCTATCCTGAGTACATACAGCGACTACCATATGCAAACTGCTGCACTGGTCAGCCTGATCCATTGCGCGTGGTGGCATTCGCAGCGGAAGAAATTGTCAATGTATTGATGCCAGAGGTTGCTGCGTTGACCTGTTCGTGGAATTTTACGCGACGCGGCAGCTATGGGACGGCTGAATTGACGGTGATGAACCCTCTCTGCTCGAAGGCCAGCGGGGTAGCTCTCCTGGCACAACGCCTGGGTATCAAGATGGAGGAAGTCATGGCGATTGGCGACAATAATAACGATATAGAGATGCTGCAAGCTGTCGGCTGGAGCGTCGCGATGGGACAGGCTACAGAGGCGGTAAAGTCAGTCGCCAACGCGGTAACCACGAGCAATACGGAAGATGGTGTTGCTCGCGCGATTGAGAGCTATGCGTTAGGTCTGGATGCTGTCGCCGCCTCAAACTCCTTTAATCGATTGACCTGTCTCTGATTAGGTGAGGCCTGCCAACGCTTCTCTTTGACCAGCTCCAGAGCATCACGCGCATGCATGCCTTCGTAGACCAGCACAGCGCAGGTAAGCAACGCACTGCGTCCGACACCATGCTCACAATGAATCAGGACGCGTCCACCTTGCTTGATACGTTCATCGACCCAGGCGGAACCGCGCATCAACTGCTCTATGCTTAAGGGAAAAGTATCGTGAGTTGGTAGATATAAAAGTTCAATGTTTTCCTGGGCCAGCGCGTCTTTATCATCACTATATTCCGAGCGTGTATCCACCACATGCGTCACACCGCTCAGAGCCAGAGCTCTGATATCTTCGGCCCGTACACGCCCACCGACCGCGAGATGGCCATTCACCCAACTCATATTTAACTTGTCAGGCAGCGGGATATGCAGCTTCTGGGCCACATCCTCTCCCCACGAATCTTCTGGAAAGAGATGAGCGGCGACACGCGTCCAGGAACGATAGAGGATGCGTATAACACCACTGGAAGCCCAGCGCGTAAACGAGAATGGTACATGGGGATGCTCGACAACAACAGGAGCATCTCTGGTCTGCTCAGATGAAGTTCTGGCTGTCGTCGATGGTACAGTCGTAGTCTGCTCCTCAGTTGGAGGAGGCGTTACTTGTTCAGATGACATTCTCAGATGAATCCTTTTTGTCCGCTAGAAGCGTTCTATGCGAGCAGGGACGCTTGCTCAAGCAACAGATATGAGCAAGCGAACTCCCGACAATATTAATAATGATCTCTCTACCTGTTATTATGCAGATGGAACCAGGGGTGGTAACCCGGAACCAGTCTCTTCGTTCTCCCGGCCAATCACACCATCACGCGACAGGACACGCTGCAGAGATGCAATTGCACACTCTATCATACTATCGTCTGGCTCCCGCGTCGTCAACCCTTGGAGTGCAAGGCCAGGTGCAAGCAGCCAGCGTACAATACGATAGCGATAGTTTGCTGCTCCCAGGCGCATAAGCTCATAGGCGATACCCGCGACAACCGGAACGAGGATAATGCGCGATACGATTTTGATCAGCAGCGACGGTGAGCCAACCAGTGCAAAGACGAAGATGGAGACGACCATGACCAGCAACAGAAAGCCAGTACCACAACGCGTATGCACACGCGATGCGCTGCGTACATGCGCAACATCCAGCGGATCACCCTGTTCCATAGCGTTGATGGCCTTGTGCTCGGCTCCATGATAGCCGAAGACGCGCTGGATATCAGGGACGCGACCTATCAAGTAAAGATAGCCAACCAGGAGAGCAAGACGGATAAGTCCTTCCAGAAGGAGATTGAGCCAGCCATCGCCTACCTGCTTATGGAACAGACTGGTAAGCAGGAGCGGGCCAACGAAGAAGATGGCAACAGCAAAACCGAGCGAGAACAGGAGCGTGATAACCAGCGTAACACCACCGATCTGAGGTGGCCTTTCTACCGGCTCCTCTTGTAACAGCTCGGGGTAAATGCTTTGAGCAGGATGAGAGCCGTTCACCGGAGCATCTCCCGGCGTAACTGGTTGACTGGCAGGTACGGTAGGATCAACAGCACCGGACGCGATATTGGCCGAGATGGTCATCAGACGCGTACCAAGCACCAGCATCTCCCATAGCAGCAACATGCCGCGTAGAAATGGTAAGCGGAACAATTTGTTCTGATAGAGACGCGGATTGAGGGCCTCTTCGTAAATGTAGATGCTGCTATCCGGTCGCCTGATTGCGACTGCAGCCGATTTACGTCCGCGCATCATAACGCCTTCCATCACGGCCTGGCCACCATAATAAAATCTTGCCATCAAGAACTCCCTTTCGACAGAATTCAAGCTATGTTTGTATAAGCACTGCTATGAATATTTTTATTTAAAGGGTACCCCGTAAGAAACGTTTAGGGATGGTACAGGGCACCATTCATTATACACTACTATTGGCAAGAGTGCTTTACTCGACGCGTAAGGGACCACGCCTGATAGCAGCAAGCATATGCGCGCGATCGGCAGGGGCAATCCATTCGGTCCACCAGGTAATGCCTGCTTCGGCCAGCGCTTTGATGTGTGTGCGTTCCTGTTCCCAATCGTCGCGTCGTTCCCTCCCTCCAACAGCGATATCGAAGGGAGTGGTAATAGTGCGGTGGGCAGCAATGGTTTCTTTAAGCGCGTGGATATCGGCAGGCATTAAGTCGCTCTCATCGGTATCGCTGTGGACCCTATAAGGAACGATGCCATCCCAGCGTGCTGCTCTCTGCACCGGACCTTTTTTAGGCCAACCACCACCGACCCAGATAGGAATCCTGGGAGACTGGACAGGCATGGGGGTAAAAGTTACTTCCTCTATAGTGTAGTGCTTGCCTTTGTAGCTGAATGGCTGGCCGCTCCATAATCCTACAATGATATCGACGCACTCATCAAGCATTTCGGCACGTTGTTTTGCGTCTATTACTTCACCAAAGTGGGTGAAGCTCCTTTCACCGGAGTCGCCCAGGCCGATGCCCAGGATCAGGCGTCCATTGGAGAGTTGGTCGAGCGTGACGGCTTCACGCGCCAGTTTCCAGGGACGCCGACGGGAGAGTGGGGTAACTGAGGTGCCCAGGCGTACATGTTGCGTGCAGGTGGCTATTGCAGCCAGGGCAATCCAGGGATCACCCGTTGGAGCATCGGCACTCCCCTGGTAGCAAATGTAGTCTTCGAGAAAGATGCCATCCCAACCAGCTTCTTCGGCCAGAGGAGCCAGTTCCGCGAGGAAACGCGGATCTGCACATTCGCCTCCATTCGGAAGTGAGAGACCGTATTGCATATATTCCTTCTCCTTAAACATCGTAATATCCATCTTTAAATCACATAGTCCGAGTATAACCGTATCTCAATGACATCCTCTGTCATATTTCGGAGCCTGTGGAGGCATGCCCGGCACACGCGAGGCATGCCACTACGAGTCATCGCGCGGACATTGTAAATTCCAGAGAAACGCTGTAGGATTGACTCAAACTGTAATCGCTGTCATCACTGAGCAAATGAATAGTGAAGGAAAACAATTTGGAACGAGAAAATGAAGAGGCGCAAATACCTGCTAGTGAGTCAATTGATACCTCAATGATATCTTCATCACCTGGAGAAGCCAGCATTAGCCATGATTCCTATGGTGCATTGCGTTTTCGTGATTTTCGCCTTCTCCTGATCGGCCTTTCTATTGCGACGCTTGGACAGCAAATGATTACGGTGGCGATTGGTTGGGAACTGTATGACCGAACCAGTTCCGCGCTCGTTCTCGGTGGGGTGGGACTGGCGCATAGACCTCCATTCATGCATGCTGGTCACACATTGCTGCTGGCGGTGACTGGCTTTGGCGTGGCAACGATTCTGTTCGGCCTGTCGCACTGGTTCTGGCTCTCGTTCCTGATGCTCTTCTTGCTTGGCGCTTTCGATAACATCAGCGTCGTTATTCGCAGCACGCTTCTGCTCGTGCGCACGCCTGACGAGATGCGTGGGCGCGTCAGTGCCGTCAGTTCACTGTTTATCGGAACATCCAATCAGCTGGGAGGATTTGAGTCAGGTCTGGCAGCACAACTCTTTGGTCCCATTCTAGCGGTAGTCGCCGGTGGCATTGGTACTATTCTCGTCGTGCTGCTTGTCGCCTGCTTTTGGCCCGAAATGCGCCATCTGAGTAGCCTGCGCGAAACCTCGCAGGCACGCTCCCAATAAACAGGTTCTTCCGCTGCGAGATAGCTAAAGAACCTGACGCTTTTCAAGAGGTAAGTTTAATTTGGCAAAGGTGCAGCCTCAAGTGATGTAAGTGTGGCCTTTTCTAGAAACGCTGGATTATTTTGAAGTTGTTGCGTTAAATTGCCAGCCTGTTCCTTGCCGATATCCCCTGATGCGAGTGCAGCATTAACGATTTGCGTAGCAGCTCTTAGTTCACTATCCCGTAGTTGGGATGCCGTAATGTCCTGAGCAGTTGCAACAGCAGACAGGCTTCCACGCATTTTCAACTGTTCTATAATCTGCTGAGGGGTGAGATGCAGAAGGCTGGATAACTCTTTCTGCATGATCGGGGCATATGTAAGGTTGCCAAAGGGAAAAACTTCCGCGGGCGCGACAACACTTTGTATACCTTTTGAACCGGTACCAAAACTTCTTATGTGGGGCATGAACAGAAAGGCGCTTAACTGACCCAGTCCAAGAAAGAGGATCGCTGTGATGATAATAGCCGCCCACCAGCCTTTATGCGATTTACCGCGAATACGGTAACTGGTAATCTTTTCACCGCGTGAAGGCATGACACCTGCTTCTGCATATTCGTAGGATGGCGCTTCCTGGGGTGTATGGTTGCCTGGTGTGTATTGGCGTGCAGCGTATGCCTGTGCTTGCTCTCTTACGCCGTGAGGGGAATGAGAATTGCCGCTATACTCAATGATGGTACCATTCCAGCCATCGTACGGTACGTTTTCAAAGGGAATACTATTGTGTTTGTCATTTGAAAGAGCGGTGTCATACTGTTCGCGTTGCATTGGTTTTTCCTCCCATAGTCGCCCATACGATGTCTTTTCGGCAAGAGAATTCCATTGCAGGGCGAACCTGGCAGCTTCTCTTACCGATCCGTCTGTGTCGTGCAGGGCTGTCATTAGCACTTCATTGGGCACACGCTGTCCCTGTTTGCCGAGCGCGAGTACTGCAACTTCGCGCACCTGCCAGTCAGGGTCCTGTAATGCCTCTACCAGCCAGTGGAGTGGAGTACGCCTGCCCATATTTCCCAGCAGATGCACTGTCGCAGCGCGTACCGTCGGATCTTCATCATGCAGGATGGGCACAAACATTTCTATAGGAACAGCCATTTCCAGCTTGCCCAGAGCGCGCACTGCCACCACACGCTCCTCCCACCTGTCACTCTTCAACTTTGCTATCAAATCATCAATGGATAGTTCGAAATCGGATGGTGCCTGTCCAGGTGCGAGTCCAAGACGTTGCAGCACGTTGGGCAGGAGGGTAGGCGGAACCTGCTGTTGTTCCGCTGCACCTTCAGTGTTGTCACCATCCGGGTTGTTGTGCCACTCATTTTCTTCGTCGTGCATATCGGCCTCTCACCTGACTGTCTTGCCTGTTGTTTTACGTAAAAGTTGCGTACCACGATGGACGTTCGATTTAACTGTGCCAATAGGTTGCTGCAGTAGTTCTGCGATCTCACGATAACTTAATTCTGCGAAATAGTAGCAACTAACGGCGACACGATACTGTTCTGGCAGTTGGGAGATCATGGCTTCCAGTTCGCGCAAGTCCTCCCTTTCCTCCAGCACCTTTTCGGGCTGCTCATGTTCATCATCTTCTATTTCAAGCAGTGCGCTCTCCTCTGACAGGTCCAGTGGTGTACACCGAAGCCTGGCATCGCTGCTACTGTGACGATAAAAGATGTGCAGGGTGATTTTGTAGAGCCATGCCTGTATCTTCATCATGCGTATGCGCTCAGCGGGATAGTCTGTCAGCGCGTGATACGCACGAATGAAAGCTTCTTGCACAATATCCTCCGCATCCTGGGGACTCCCTGTCTGACGCAAGGCAAACACAAAGAGTCGCTGTTGAGTACTCAACACCAGGTGCTGGAAATAGCGGTCCAGATCGGTCGCCAGTAATTCTAGCAGGTCCGATAGCTGCTCACCCTTTGGATTTTTTATACTCTTTGTACTTCCTGGCTCCATGTTTCCCTTTCAGAGCATTTGTACAGCTTCCTTTTTTACGCTTCTATACGGTAGAATACAAAAAAGTTCGTCGAGGTTGCAGATTTTGCCTACGAATTTTCACGTTTCCAGAAGCAGGATAGGATTGTATCCAGGTAAAGGGCGAGTATTCCTGGAAAGGAGAGTTATTTTTGTTTTATATTGCCTGAGCCGGATTTTGCGCGCATCCGACGAAGCGTTTGCGAGGCCGGACGCACGCAAGACAATCAGTCTCACTCAAGGTGGCGTGTGGGGTCGCGTCGGAGACCCTGGGTGCGCAGGCGCGAGATGCGACGTACAACAGGGTTTTTCAGGATTTCGCGCGGTGAGAGGTCTCGCGAGATGCGATGACGCAGACGACGGATACGAATGGCTGAACGCATACGACTTGTTAATATGCGTTTGCGACGCTCTCCAGCCGGGGTTTGCCAGACGTTGAGATGCTCCAGAGATGATAGCTTGCTCAAGATAAAGTTGGCGATATCGAATGATGCCATCGGATGGCTGAGCTTCGTAGCATTCTCCAGGAAACGCCGCAGTTCGGGCGATCCGGGTATGAGCAGGCGACGTAGGGCGTCAATGAGGGTGGCATGGTCCATAGCGAGTACGCCGACTTCGTTGCGCGTGACAAATTCAACGTTGCCTTCCTCCTGACCCGGTACGTAGCCACTCAGTATTATAGGAAGGTGACAGGCCAGAGCCTCGCAGATGGTGCCGGGACCGGCTTTAGTGATGATAACATCGGAAGCGTGCATGAGTTCGGGCATGTTTTGTACGAAACCGAAGATTTTTGCGGGGACACGCAAGCCAGCTCGCGTACGTTGCAGGTAAGTGTACAGACGCTTGTTGCGCCCGGTGACCACCATCAATTGGACGGGTAAACGGGCCTGGGAGATAGCACGTACGGCCGCCTGCAAGCCGCCGGCTCCGTCACCACCACCGACAAGCAAAATGACAGGAAGCCCTGGCTTTAAGCCAAATTTCTGTTGCAGGACTTCCTTGCTATCTACATCAAGTGTGAATTTGGGATCGATCGGCATACCAAGCAAATGTACACGTCTGGGGTCCAGGCCACGCTTCAAATAGAGTTGGCGCGCTTGCTCGGTCGGGACAATATAACCATCGACACCAGGGGCGAACCACGCGTAATGGACGCTGACCAGGTCGGTGACCACTGTAAGGAAGGGTATACCCAGGCCAAGCTCTTCTAAAGCACGGACGGTAATATGGTTGAGCATGGGATGGATAGAGACGATGATATCCGGTTGCACAGTGGTAATGAGGCGCAAAAGGCCATTTAAGATCATAGGAGTGGCAAGATTCTCCACAGCATTAACGGTCCGTGGACGATTGCTTCTATGAAATACCTCCCCAAAGAGCTTGGGATTGTAGCGAATGGTTGGACCATAGAGTTTCACAGCTTCACGCAAAGGGAAGCGGCTATACTCTTCAAATACATCGACGATCTCGATACGATAGTTTACAGGAGAAGAGCTCACATGGGCTCTATCGGGAGCAACCCGCGTGCTCTGTACAGACAATTGAGACTGATGGTCGGCTGCTTCAGAGGCAGACTCGACGAAATGGCTGGCCAGCCATTCTTCTTGCTTCTTCTGTGCAATTATCCTGATGGCGTTGCTGATGGCATTAGCTGCACTGCGATGCCCGGCACCAGTATCAGCAATCAGAAATAATATGGTTTGCTGTCTCGCGTTGACCAGAGTATTCACCCCCCAGCATAGTAATAGCAAATAGGAAAAAGGGATAAAGGATGTTTTACATGCTCCTTTATCCCTGTAGTATACGCCGCAATCTTACTCGTCCTGCAAGTTGAAGCGTTTGCGGAAGCGCTCCACGCGACCAGCCGCATCAAGGATGCGCTGCTGCCCTGTGAAGAAGGGGTGACACTTCGAACATACATCAACCTTAAGCACAGGCTTGACGCTAAGCGTCTTAAAGGTATTGCCACAGGCACAACTGACTGTGGACTCTACATAATTTGGATGGATTCCTTTTTTCATAACGACTCCCAAGATATCAACAGCAGCGATGGTTCAGCGTTGAAATGATAAATCACGGACGCGATAAGCTTTTTATTCAGACAGAAACGAAGCTGTCGCTACAATCCGTATTCCGCCAGCCAACGATACTTCGTCTCTAGCATTCGCTCAGGCTGGCGGAAAGGAAGCTAGCCTTCGGCTCATCTGGCGGAAAGGAAGTAACCGAGTCCTGACCTTAGCCCAACAAAAAAGCGTTTACAATGCAAGCATGATTGTACATGCATGCCAACGCTACGTCAAGATGTTTTTCTCCTGGTACCAGTTAGTTCGGTACCAGTTTCGTAACTCTTCAGAACCCCTCGCCGCCTGCGGCGGCTCGCTCCTTTGTGTGTGGGTGGAGGGTTAGCGACTGTCGATCGCTAACCCTCCACCCACACAACTCCTTGCGAAGCGCCGGAGGCACTGAGGAGTCAAGAAGAGGGCCTGAAGAGTTACTCAGTTCATTTTCGTGTTATTCTACTATAGAGAACACGCGATGATACGTTTTTATGCCCACTGGGCAGAGGCATGACAAAGTCGTTCCCACATGAGAGCATGAGTAAACATTACAAAACTCCTTTTTCTATTGATAACTGGACAGTTGCTACAAACACCTTGTATAATTTTATTCACATGCTGATCTAAAGCAACGAAGGGATTTAATAGCCATATGAAGATAGGAATCCTTGAAGACGACCCGGGCATTTGCAAAATGCTGCAAGAAATGCTAGAAACCGTTGGATACGAGGTTTCTACCTACGATAACGGACTGGATATCTTAGCTGCGCTCATGGCAGAGGACCCGGCGGCCCTCCTGCCACAGTTTGATGTGCTACTGATCGATCTATTCGTTCCAGGAGAGATCGCGGGCATACAGGTCATCCATCAGGCGAGAGCGCTCTACCCCAATCTACACATTGTCGTTATTTCTGCTGCCTCTTCACAGGACTTGCAGACTGTGCAGATACGCTACCCTGGCGTGGCAGTAATGCAAAAACCTTTTAAACTGCGGAATCTGCTTGCGGCTATTCAGATATCAGAAAATCTCCTGAGCGATTGACTTTTTCTTGTACAAAAGATTGACTACATATCAAGGACAATACGAGCAGGGGCAGGAAGCGTGAAGTAAAAACGGCTTCCTTCCCCTGCAATGCCCGAACTCTCGACCCAGATACGCCCTCCCATCGTTTCTATCAGGTGCTTGCTGATGTAAAGGCCCAGACCTGTGCCACGGACGGGTCCTCCTATGTCTCTTTTGAGTCGCACGAATTTGCCAAACAGCAGAGGGATGTCAGAAGGAGGAATACCTGGCCCGGCATCCTGTACGCAGATACAGATTTGAGGATGATCATGTGGAGCCTGAGGACAGGGATGTTGGAACGTTGCATGAATCTCTACAGGAGCATGGAGTGGAGCATACTTGAAAGCATTGGACAGCAGATTGCGCAAGATCTGGCGTACATGCTGGGGGTCGGCATAAACCAGCAAATCCTCGGCAATATCAAGATGCACAGGATGATCCTCTCGCTGCTGCGGATCAAACTGGTCAAGAAGTTCATGCTATGCAAATCTACTTATCTTTGAAGAAGTACCTGCTAACCAACCATCCAGGCAGACGTGATACTTGACAGAATATGTTTCCCACTACAGAGTGTAAAGTATTAAAGAAAGGAGTGTCAAGCGGGTGTACTAATGGGGTGAAAAACTCCTTGACTTGCTGGTGGCAGAGTGTACATAATGGATTGAGTAAGTCCCTATGGGAACGAGGAGAGCTGCATGAGAATTGCGATTGGAAGTGATGAACGCACACATCTAACCGATGTTGTGATTGAAGAGCTGAAGCGGCGTGGCCACGAGGTCCAGCCCTTTGGTCCCCTGACAGAAAACGATCCAGAAGTTGACTGGCCGCTCACCAGTAGCAAGGTCGCTGAGGCCGTAGCCACAAAGCAGGCAGATGAAGGTATTGTTTGCTGCTGGACCGGGACTGGAGCTTCCATTGCCGCTAATAAAGTCCCCGGTATACGCGCCGCCCTTTGTCATGATGCAGAGACCGCACGTGGCGCCCGTACCTGGAATCATGCCAATGTGTTAGCGTTAAGCCTCAGAGCAACAACAGAGGCGATTGCTAAAGAGATCCTGGAGGCATGGTTTAGCACCCCCTATTCTGACGATGAATGGAACCGCCAGCAGATGGAACGTATACGACAATTAGAGGAGCGGGCGTCGCATTCATAAGATAAGAAGGAGGAGCCATTTTATGCAACAGCAGCAACAACAGCCAGGCAGCTATGATCTGCTGGCGGTTTTTCCCGATGAGCCGAAGGCGGAGGCTGCAACTGCAAAATTGCACAAAGAGGGGTTCACTAATGACGAGGTGTTTCAACTCCCGTCAGGTGTGGTTGAGAATGGGCAGTTCCGCGAACATGGCCCAAATCTGGCACGTAGAGAGACCTTTTTGCAGGTTCAACGCTCAGGCCCCAATCCTGTATTGGTGATCGTGCTTGCCATTGTCTTTGGCCTGGTGCTGGGACTGATGTCGTTTGCAGTAAGCTTACCCCTGCATTTGCCAGATCCTGCAACGATCCTTATTGGCGCGGCTATCGGTGTCGTGATCGGCATTATCATCGGGCTGCTGCGACGTGGTCGTGTACGTGGAGCGATTGGACAGGATCTATCACGAACCACTCCAGCTCCAACCCGAGCACCGAAGGGAGCGCTCACCGTTGTCGCGATACGCCTGAGCGATGTCGAGAATATTAGCCGTATGTCACGCGCACGCGCTATGCTGATCAACAGCGGCGGTAAGATCGACAGGAGTGTGAGGCGGCAAGAATAGTCCATTATCCCTTAAACTCCACCAGCCTTACTTTCTCAGGGTCCACCAATGCCAGCGCGGTGAGTTCTTCTGGCGTTGGGGCAGGCGTAAAGGGCACGCCATCTGTCTCCACGGCAAAGCCCGTTTGTTGTCTGACCTCTTCAGCCGAACTGTATGGATGAATACTTTCGAGCTGCAAACGGCCTTCACGCCTCACAAAGATGCAGAGCGGCGTGACGACGCGATCTACATTACCACCTGCCGTTACAAATGAGAGCTTCTCGACGAAGGTACGCGGATCGTGCTTTGTACGCCAGATAATGGTGCGCCTGGCTGTGGGAAGAATAGCGGCGCTGCCCGCACCACCTGGAAGGCGCACTTTGGGATGGTCGTACGGTCCGATCACGCTCATGTTGATACGTCCCTGCCCATCGATCTGCACGCCACCCAGGAAGGCGGTATCCAGGTCGCCACGCGCCGACATATCGAAAATATCAGCCAGGCGCAGGATGACATGCGATCCATGCGTCAACCTTGGATCGACCGTGGTCTGGGGCAGCGACTCCGGGAGCGGATTCACTCCTCCGGTAATGTTGATATAAATAAGATCAGGAGCATGCAGATGTTGCGCCAGGAGAATAGCGACCATAGGCAACGGGGAGGCGACACCGTGAAAGACACGCTCACCGTTGTGTAAGAGTCGCGCCATGGCGACGACCATCATCGTGTCAGGTGTCAACAGAGTTGCATCAACTGGTGCGGAAGATGCCTGTGTCATCGCGCCGCCACCTTTCCAGATACGTTCTCGTCCAGCCATGCCCGGAAGCGCTCAGGACTGCTGCACGCCTCAACATAACGTGCCAGGTAGTCATAATCATAGCTATACAGGTCACCGCAGCTACAGGGATGCGCGCCCTGGGGAACAACGACGACATGACTCACTAGCATGCCTGGAATAGTTGTTAATTCAGGTGTACGCGCCGTCTCTTCTGCACTCACCAGGCGCTCGCACGTCAGGATAACACGGCGGGCGGCACGCGCCATCAGATCGTCTTCAAAGACCGTGCCATAGATGCGACCATTGCCCTGCTCGTCAGCTTCCTGGACATGTATAATAGCGACATCAGGACGAAGCGCCTGCACAGCCGCCAGCTCTTCACCGCTATAGGGATCTGTGACCGTCTTGAATCCGCTCGCCTGCATCAGATCCGAATTGAGCATACCCGCGATGGGCAAGAATGGGACTCCCTGGACAGCAGCACGCAGCGCTGTGATAACGGTATAGCAGGCGTGCTCTTTGACCTGGATGCGTCCCTGTTCAGCCGCCTGCCGGTACTGGGGAGCAAGCCCGAAGACATTCTCAAACCCAATAAAGCCTGCAGCCACGCGATCGGCAACGCCCGCGCCCACCAGCACATCAACATCATACGCGCCCGCCGTCTTGACCAGTTCTAAGCCATGCTTACGCTGGCGAATCAGCTCGTGGACTGCTGCACACGGGGCGCGATGCAACGTATTACCGCCCAGAGCAACGATAGAACCATCGGCAACAGAGGCAATGGCTTCTGCTAACGTCGTTTGTTTCTGTGTCATGTATCCCCTCCGCTCTCGCATTTCAAAGAAAAACAAAGCGTTCTTCCGTTTCTGAAAGACCTCTTAATTATATCTTATTAAGAAGACACACGTAGAGCGGCAACGTGAAGTGAAAGGTTGCGCCCTGGCTCAGGACACTTTCAGCCCAGGTCCGACCGCCATGCATCTGCACAATCTGGCGCACAATAGCCAGGCCAAGACCTGTACCCTGGATGTAGTGGGTGGTCTCCAAATCTACCCGGCCATAGGGAGCAAAGACCTTCTCCAGAGCATCCTCAGAAATGCCGATACCATGATCCTGCACACTTACATGCACGCTGTCGTCTTCTCTACGGCTCTTCAACACAATCTCACCACCAATCGGCGAATATTTTACTGCATTCGTGACGAGATTGCTCACCACTTGCGTTAACTTGTCATAATCGCCCTCAAACCGTGGTAGAGTCTCATCCGTGTCGAGAAGCAGAGTATGGCGTGGTGCAGTCAGAAGCATACGTTCAGCAGTATCCAGCAGGATAGCATTGATATCAATTTGCGCAAGATGCAGACCCATTTTTCCCGATTTCATACGCTCCAGGTCGAGTAACTCATTGATCATACGATTGAGGCGCATCGCATCAGCATTGATATCGCTGGCATATTCCTTGACCTCCGCGACATTGAAATCTTCATCACGCAGCAGTTCACTGAAGCCCTGTATGCCTGTGAGAGTGGTACGAAACTCGTGACTGACCATGGCGATAAAGTCGCTCTGGACTTTGTTTACCTGCTCCAGGCGGCTATTGGTCGTGGCAAGTTCGCTCTCCAGGCGCCGTCGCCCGGTCACATCACGGAAGATGCACACAGCTCCAGTGATCTCACCCTCCTGATTGCGTAGTGGCGCCCCTCCGACATTGAGCTGCACCTCATCTCCGCCTGGTACACCTATACGCACATCTACTGCCCGATTGCCAGTCAACACCTCACCACGCAACACACGCATCACTGGCATATCCTCCAGAGCAAGGGGTTGACCATGCTCATCGCGGAACACATACAGAGAGGCACGTTCGGGCATTGATTGATTGATAAAGTCATCCGGGCGCCTGACTGCTTGTAAGACTGACCGGCTGGCTGCATTTGTGCGCACAATATTCCCCTGAGTATCATATACAACCAACCCATCGGTTATCGTCTCGAAAATAGCTTCGAGCTGATGAGCGTGCGCGGTTGCCTCCTGTTCGGAATGTAAGAGCCGCTCCTCCAGCGCCTTGCGTTGAGAGAGCCCTTCGTCAGGGACGATAGACGTTTTCGTTCCCGGTTTTCGTGCTGGTCTTCGATTATGCATGAGCGCTATCCTCTAACAAGCAAACGTATACATCTTGCAAAAACAAATACTTTTTCTTCATTATAATGAGAGTGCAGAAAGTGAACGTACCTCCGGTCAGAGACCGGAGGCTTCTACGCAGTTGCCCGCGTTGGCCGCGTCCCGACCAAAAAGCTGTTTACGTCCCAGGTCCAGGATGACTTTCGCTGACGCTGTATCTCGATCCATCTCTGCCCCACAAGCGCAAGAGTGCCATCGTTCTTCTAACGTCTTTTTGCGAATGGTTCCGCAATTGGGACAGATTTGTGATGTCTTGGATGGGTCTACGGAGATGACCGTACGTCCGGCCCATGCTGCCTTGATGCTCACCATCTCTGTAAACGTGCTCCATCCGGCATCTAAAATACTTTTGTTGAGTCCAGCTTTTGCGCTTGCTCCATTGGGTAAGTACTGCCTGGTTTTCTCGTCCTGTTTGGGTGCAGGCGCGCGCGTTAAGTTCTTGACCCGCAAGTCTTCAAAGACGATCACTTGATACTGATTGACCAGCTTGCGCGAGGCTTTGTGCTGAAAGTCTTTGCGCTGGTTGGCGATCTTGCGGTGACATTTGGCTACCCGTTGTACTGCTGATCTGCGCCTGTGACTCCCACGCTTCTTTCGTGAGAGCGCCTGTTGCGCTTTGGCGAGCTTCTTCTCTGCCTTGCGAAAATAGCGGGGATGATCGATGAACTCGCCGTTAGAGAGTGCGGCAAAGTGGGCCACTCCCAGGTCAATCCCCACATCTTCATAGCTTGTAGACAAGGGTTCCGGCTTGCCGATTTCGCAGGTGAAAATCGCGTAAAAGTGCTCACCCTCCCTTTTGATGGAGAGGGTTTTGATCGTGCCTGCCATATCCCGGTGCAGGTGCAGTTTGACCGTCCCGATCTTTGTCAGTTTGAGATCGACGCGGACAATGCCCTTTTTGTCTGCCGGACGCTCTTTGGCATCCAGTTTCCAGCCCGCGCCATCAGGGTAACAGAATGAGTCGTACCGATTGCGTCCTTGAAATCTTGGATAGCCCGGTTGTTCCCCATTTTGCACACGTCGAAAGAAGTCATCATAAGCTCGTTTGAGGCGTAAGATCACATCTTGCAGCACATGGGAAGCAATCTCCTGGTACTCTGGCCTCTCCTCTTTGATGTCCACCAGTTCGCGTTTTTGCTCGTAGTAGCCAACCGCGTGCTCTCTGGTGAGTTGCTTGCGTGCCTCGTCATCGTAGTAGTTGGGATGACGCCTGACGCCTATCTCGTAGGCATCGCGGCGCTCTTGCAGGCCCGCGTTGTAGAGTTCGCGACACCGATCAAGCACCCATTGCAGTTTGTTGGTTGCATGCTTGTTCGCGTAGATGCGATATTTAAACGCTTTGATACTCATCGAACGCTCTTTTTAAGAGACGAATGGCTCCCCTGCCGCTATGATGCGGCGTGGAGAGGCTAGAAGTTCTTTACGTGCTAGACTCTCTGTTGACCTACGTCTCTTCCACGTAGGTCAACTCTCTGATGAAAGCATACACGAAAACAGCCACAATTGCAATACTTATCCACATATGTTTACGATGGACAACAATGCACACAGATAGCCTTGTGAATTGACTTTCACCGGCTCTACCTCTATACTTACAGCAAGCGACGACAGCACCCAACTCCGAGTGAATGTGAGGATATGTATGTATGCCAACGGAATATTTAACAGTCGAACAGATCGCGAAAGAACTTGGCCTCAGCGAGGAGACTGTTCTGCGATGGATTAGAAGAAAAGAGTTAAAAGCATATAAATTAGGAAAAACGTATCGCGTGAAAAGGAAAGATTATCAAGAATTCCTCGATCAAAGGTATACAGGAAAACCGGATGAAGAGGATGAGGATAGCTAACACCACTTTCACTGTCAATCCTGTCCCAATTCGATCTATTTGAGCACGGTATCCACGCTCATATCTCCAACACTGCCCACGTAGTACAAACGAGACCGTGACTTGCACCGCCCCATAACTGTTTCTTGACTTCGGGGAAACGTTGAAACACTTTACGGGCGGTGGTGCCTTTCAAGGTGTGAGCAATCTGTGAGGGAGCAACAGACGGGGGAGCGCTGAGAAAGAGATGGACTGAGATCTTTACTTTTGCAGTCACTTATGCTAAAATAAGATCTAATCTATCGAGAAATAGCGACACGCGAGACATGTTCCTTCCCAGAGGTAGCCAGAGAGGCGACACCAGCGGCTGAAAGTGTGCCTGCCCGTAAGAAGTGAATACCCCTCGCCAGCCTGTACCGAGCGAGTAAGGTACACGGTTCGACTCCGTTAACAGTCAACAGAGCGCGTCCTTCGTACTATGTCCATAATCGAAGGCGCGGAAGCTGGGTGGAACCACGAAGAGTTTATAATGCCTTTTCGTCCCATAGGGGGATGAAAAGGTTTTTTTGTTGTAAAAGGAGATTTTGTTATGCCAGAGGCAGTAGAATTACAGGATCAGGAGTCGGTGAATTATACGCCACTCCAGCGTATGCGCCACTCTGCCGCGCACGTGATGGCTGAGGCTGTTCTTGAGCTATTCCCGGATGCTCGTCTGGGGATCGGGCCAGCAATCGAGGATGGTTTTTACTATGATTTCGATCTGCCGCGTGCACTGACACCCGATGATCTACCTGAGATCGAGCAGCGCATGCGCCGTATTATCGCCGGGAAATATTCCTTCCTGCGAGATCGCTGGCCACGCGAGAAGGCGTTGGAGTACTTCAAAGCAAAAGAACAGCCATACAAGGTCGAACTGATTGAGAACCTGCCCGATGCGGAAGTAGGCATCTATACGCAAGATACGTTCCTGGATCTGTGTCGCGGTCCCCATGTGCAAAATACGAGCGAGATTGGACCTATCAAGTTGATGCGCGTAGCGGGCGCTTACTGGCGGGGTGATGAGCACCGTCCCATGTTGCAGCGCATCTACGGCACGGCCTGGTTTACGCAAGAAGAACTCGATCAATACCTGTGGCGCTTAGAAGAGGCCATGAAGCGTGACCATCGCAAGCTGGGTAAAGAACTGAAGCTGTTCTACCTGAGCGAAGATCTACCTGCAGGCGTGCCAATGTTCTATCCACGCGGCGAGATGTTGCGCTACCTGATGGAAACATATGTACGCGAGACGCAGGAGAAGTACGGCTACCAGCACGTCTGGACCTCGCACCTGGGCAAGGTACGTCTGTACAAAACGTCCAAGCACTGGTACACGTATCGCGAGAATATGTTCCCGGTCATGAAGGGCGATCAGGAAACGTCCGAGGACGACGGCTATATGCTCAAGCCGATGAACTGCCCGCACCATATAACGCTTTACAAGTCACAGATGCATAGTTATCGCGAATTGCCTGTGCGTTATGCCGAGTTCGCCACGCTCTATCGCTATGAGAAGGCCGGTACGCTGACGGGCCTGGCACGCGTGCGCAGCGTCACACAGGACGATGCACATGTCTTCATGCGCCCGGACCAGATCCAGGAAGAGTTCAATAATGCCGTCAACCTGACGCTGGAAGTCTTCGAGACGTACGGATTGACCGACTACTGGATCCGCCTCTCGCTGCGCGATCCACAAAAGTCAGAAGATTATGTTGGCAGCGAAGAGGTCTGGAATACGGCTGAAGCTGCCCTGCGCAGTGCCGTCGAAGGTAAAGGCATCAACTATGAAGAGGGTATCGGCGAGGCGGCATTCTACGGTCCTAAAGTCGATTTCATGGTGCGCGATGCCCTTAACCGCGAATGGCAATGCTCCACGATCCAGCTCGACTTTATTCAGCCCGAGAACTTTGAACTTGAGTACGTCGGCGAAGATGGACAGGCGCATCGCCCGGTCATGATTCACCGTGCCGTCACCGGTTCAACGGAACGTTTCATGGCTATGCTAATTGAGCATTTCGCGGGCGCATTTCCGGTCTGGCTCTCGCCTGTGCAGGCTATGGTCATACCTATCGCCGATCGCCACATCGAATATGCCAATAAGGTACTGGAGAAGCTCAAAGCGGCAGGCATCCGCGCCGAAGTCGATAACCGGGGCGAACGTATGAACGCCAAGATCCGCGACGCGCAGATACAAAAAATCCCGTATATGCTCGTCATCGGCGATAGGGAAGCTGCCGCTGAAGCCGCCTCTGTACGCTTACGCACCAATGTTGATCTTAAGTCGATCCCGCTGACGCAGTTCATCGAACGCGTAAAAAACACTAGCGACACAAAGAGCCGCGAATTGTGGGACGCTTAAAGCATCACAGCCTTTTCGTCCCTTGCCGGGATGAAAAGGCTTTTTTTATGCTCTGTTATCAAAACTATAAGAAAGGATCTTTCTCATGTCGATCGAAGCAGAACTTCAAGAGACGGTGAACTACACGCCACTGCAGCGCATGCGCCACTCTGCCGCACATGTGATGGCTGAAGCGGTGCTCGAACTGTTTCCAGACGCTAAGCTTGCCATTGGTCCAGCCATAGAGGATGGATTTTACTATGATTTTGAACTGCCGCGCTCGCTCACTCCTGAAGATCTGCCCGAGATCGAGCAGCGTATGCGTCGTATTATCGCCGGAAAGTATCCCTTCATACAGGAACGCTGGCCGCGCGAGAAGGCGTTGGAGTACTTCAAGGCAAAGAACCAGCCCTTCAAAGTTGAGCTGATTGAGAACTTACCCGATGCGGAAGTGGGCATCTACCAGCAAGATACGTTTCTGGATCTGTGTCGCGGTCCCCATGTGCAAAATACGAGCGAGATTGGACCTGTCAAGTTGATGCGTGTGGCGGGTGCATACTGGCGGGGTGATGAGCACCGTCCCATGTTGCAGCGCATCTACGGCACGGCCTGGTTTACGCAAGAAGAACTCGATCAATACCTGTGGCAGCAGGAAGAGGCCATGAAGCGCGACCATCGCAAGCTGGGCAAAGAACTGGAGTTGTTCCACTTCGATCCTACAGCACCGGGCATGCCCTACTGGTTGCCGCGCGGCCAGAAGCTGTTGCTTGAACTGATCAGTTTCTGGCGCAGCGAACATGAAAAACGCGGCTACCAGGAGATCTCCGCGCCCCTGATCAATGATCGGCGCATCTGGGAAATCTCGGGCCACATAGATCATTATAAGGATGACATGTTCGTGGTCCCGATTGACGAACATACGACGTATGGCATCAAGCCGATGAACTGCCCCAACGCTATGATCGTCTTCAACCTCAAGACGCGCAGTTACCGTGACCTGCCTTTGCGCCTGGCAGATTGCGATGTGTTGCACCGTCATGAGCGCTCCGGGACGTTACATGGATTGTTGCGCGCGCAAAAATTCCAGCAGGACGATGCCCACATCTTCGTTACGGAAGAACAACTGGAGCCGGAATTCGACAATGTGCTGGAGATCGCCGACCTGTTCTACAGGATCTTCGACCTCAAATACTCCTTCAGATTAGGGACGCGGCCCGAGAGCTACATAGGCGACCTTGCGACATGGGACCGGGCAGAATCCATCCTGAAGCGCATCCTGGACAAGCATAAGGGACCCGGCAACTACCAGATTGCCGAAGGAGATGGAGCATTCTACGGTCCCAAGATCGACATCTTGATGGAAGATATCCTTGGTCGCCAGTGGCAGATGGGTACGATCCAGCTCGACTTCCAGATGCCGCGACGCTTCAAGTGTACCTACATCGCTAAGGACGGCTCCGAGCAAACGCCGATCGTCGTGCATCGCGTCATCTACGGCACACTCGAACGCTTCATCGGTATCCTGATCGAGCACACGGCGGGCGCGTTCCCTGTCTGGCTGGCTCCCGTCCACGCCATGATCATTCCTATTGCCGATCGCCATATCGATTATGCAAGCAAAGTGCAGGCAACGCTCAGAGAGGCAGGCATTCGGGCGGAGATAGATGCAGGCAACGAACGTATGAACGCAAAGATACGTGATGCGCAGTTGCAAAAGTTTCCATACATGCTCATCGTTGGCGACAAAGAAGTAGAGGCGGACGCCGTTTCTGTACGATTGCGTACGAACGTAGATTTGAAATCGATGCCACTCGCGCAGTTCATTGAGCAGGTGAAAGAAGTTATCCAGACAAAGAGTCGGGAAGTATGGCTATCCTGATATAGATTTGATATCAAGTGTAGTTCCTTGTACGATACGAAATAGTATGCGTATACTACTAGCATAAGCTCTTCTTTGAGAGCAGCTAAAAGGGGAAGTCGAACTACATTCATCTACAGAAGGGATTCACACATGGCCCAATACACCCGGGAACAGTTGATCCAGCTCGCATCTCTATCCAGCGACATCCTTATGGCGACCTTGTTGATCGATGTTACTGACCGCGTCGGGATTATACGCGAATTTCATAGTGGGACGAAATTCGTTGAAGAGGCAAAAAAAGCGTACCCCCAGAACGCCTTGATCCAGAATATGGCCGCAAGCATAGAGGAGTCGATGCAGGATATTCAGAGCTATACTATCCCGCAAAGAAGGGCAATTGAGAATACCTATCGAACACGCATTAATGAGGCCGTTCAGCTCCTGGACAACGATGCTGAAGCAAAAGAGTTCAAAATCGTCCTGCTCAATCTGGCAAAAAAGGTTGCGAAAGCGGCAGGTCATGGTATATTCGGCAGCGGTGAGAAAGTCAGTGTAGATGAAGCAGAATTCATTCAGGCACTGAAGCAAAGGCTGGGCGTTGCATAAGTAGCCAGGCATTCCTTCGTCCGTAGGTACCGTCCTTGTAGCGATATCTACGGATGAGCGGATGCAAACAAAGGTGCAAGCTGCTCACGGAAAAAAGTACGTTCCTCTTCGTGGTATAATAATCCGATAGCTTGCTGTGGCGAAAACCAACTAACGCCGACAAATGATGCGTCGGTCGGACCTTTTTGCTCGCCATCTTCCAACGCATAGGCCAGGTAGTAATGAATGGTCTTCAGTTCAACATCGCCGTTACTTTTTGTTCTCGTACGCGAGAAATTACCCAGATACTTGATCAGTTGCACGTTGAAAAGACCTGCCTCCTCGTAGATCTCGCGCAGAGCGGACTGCTCAATTGTCTCGCCCGGTTCAACATGTCCTTTGGGCATAGCCCAGGTTTTGTCGCTTCTATTATGTTGCGCCAGGGCAACCTTGAGTTCTCCATCCATAGCGCGCAAGATAAATGCACCCGCTGAAACCGCTGTACGCTCGACCATCTCCATATCCCTTTCTATCCGTAGAGGCATGCCTTGCGTGTGCCGTGCGTCCGTGGTCCATACATTTCCATACCCATACACAACCCACATCCATACATAACCCACGGACGCACGGCACACGCAAGGCACAATACTTTTCAAATAATGCCTTGTTTCCGTAGGGACTCCATTTATGGCGTCCCTACCCCAATGGAAAGCCTTAACTGAAAAGTATTGCACGCAAGGCATGCCTCTACGGGCCACCCATTAATGGGTGACCCTATACACAATTATTTATGAGAGGTATTTATAGGCTGGCAACGTCAGGAATTCCACAAACTGATCGTCGGTGATGAGCTTGTCGAGGATCTCAGCCGCTGACTCATAACGACGCTGAGCGTACACTTTTTCACCGATGGCGGCTTTGATCTTGTCCAGTTCTTCTTTCATCAACTGGCGGAACAACTCAATCGTCACTTTGCGCCCGTCGTCCAGAATACCCTTTGGATGGTGAATCCACTGCCAGATCTGTGCCCTGGAGATCTCGACCGTGGCGGCATCTTCCATCAGGTTATTGATGGGCACACAACCGGAGCCACGCAGCCAGGAATCCAGGTACTGCAAACTGACACTGATATTGTTGCGCAGACCTGCCTCGGTAATCGTTCCGCCAGGTACCGCCAGCAGATCAGCCGCCGTCACATGTACATCCTCGCGCTTGCGGTCGATCTGATTGGGAGTCTTCATTACGGCATCGAACTCTTCCAGGGCGATCGGTACCAGGCCGGGATGGGCAACCCAGGTTCCATCATGCCCATCAGTAGCTTCGCGATGCTTATCGGCACGCACGCGGGACAGCGCCTCCTCGTTCGCTTTTGGATCGCCCTTAATAGGAATCTGTGCCGCCATACCACCAATTGCGTGTGCGTTACGGCGGTGACAGGTCTTGATCGTCAACAACGAATAAGAGCGCATAAAGTGCGTCGTCATCGTTACCTGGGCACGATCGGGCAGCACGAAGTTGGGAATGTTGCGGAACTTCTTGATTGCGCTGAAGATGTAGTCCCAACGCCCACAGTTCAGGCCAGCGGAGTGATTGCGCAGTTCGTAGAGGATCTCGTCCATCTCGAACGTCGCCAGGATCGTTTCTATAAGTACCGTAGCCCTGATCGTACCCTGCGGAATACCAAGCGTATCCTGGGCCAACACAAATACATCGTTCCACAGGCGAGCCTCCAGGTGACTCTCCAGTTTGGGCAGATAGAAGTAAGGGCCCATCCCCTTGTTCAACAGGCGCTTTGCATTATGGAAGAAGTACAGTCCGAAATCAAAGATACCGCCAGAGACAGGCTTGCCATCCACAAAAACATGCTTCTCATTCAGATGCCAGCCACGCGGACGCACTAATAGCGTCGCGATCTTCTCATTGAGCTGATAATCTTTGCCCTCGGGACTGGTATATGAAATCGTGCGATCGATAGCATCGCGCACATTGATCTGACCCTGGATCGTCGCATCCCAGGTCGGGGAATGTGCATCTTCAAAGTCTGCCATAAATACTTTAGCGCCCGAATTCAGCGCATTAATGACCATCTTCCTCTCCACAGGGCCAGTAATCTCGACGCGGCGATCCTGTAGATCAGCAGGTATCGGTGCAATAGTCCATGTCTCATTGCGAATATGCTCCGTCTCCGGTAGAAAATCTGGTAGCTTACCCGCGTTGAGTTCGGCCTGACGCACTGCTCGCCTCTGGAGCAGTTCTTCTCGGCGTGTCTCGAAGGCACGAGAAAGTGTAGCAACGAAGCTCAACGCCTCGGGCGTCAGTATCTCAGCAAACTCAGCGGATACAGGCGCTTTGACCTCGATCCCCTCTGCGTAGTGTGTTACAGCTTTATTTGTCGTCATGGGTGATGTAATCCTTTCAGCGTTGAAGACACAAATCCCTTTATCGGTTATTGTCGCATATGGTTCTGTATGTAGCAAATGGAATATCCCTGTAGGGGCGCGATTTATAAGCCCGCAGAACCATTTACGATAGAGTAAGCGACCGCAAGGGCGCATCTTACATACACCGGACCAGTGATGTATGATAGGATGCACCCTTACGGTCGCCAGGAGGGCATTGCGGGCACCCGTAACCCGCAACGCACGAAGATCAATGGAATTGTTCTGCTTCAGTTGATCCGGCCAGGGCCGTGGTCGAAGATGTGCCACCAGAGATCGCCTGCGCTACCTCATCAAAGTACCCTGTACCCACTTCACGCTGGTGTTTGGTTGCTGTGTAGCCGTACTCTTCCAGACCAAACTCGGCCTGCTGCAACCTGGAATAAGCAGCCATACCATACTCTTTATAGCCACGCGCCAGCTTGAACATGCTATAGTTAAGCGCATGGAAGCCTGCCAGTGTCACAAATTGGAAGACATAACCCATCTTGCCCAGGCGCTGCTGGAAGTTTGCGATTGTATCGGGATCGAGCTTCTTGCGCCAGTTGAACGATGGCGAGCAGTTGTACGCCAACAGTTGGTCAGGATAGCGCTCATGGATCTCGTCGGCGAAGCGCTGCGCCTCACGCAGATTTGGCTCAGCCGTCTCACACCAGATCAGGTCTGCATAGGGAGCGTACGATAGACCGCGAGCAATCGCGGAGTCGAGGCCGCTGCGTGTGCGATAGAAACCTTCACCAGTGCGCTCCCCGGTCAGGAACTTCTGATCGACCGGATCAATATCGGAGGTAATCAGGTTTGCGGCATTGGCATCGGTACGTGCAATCACGAGCGTCGGAACACCCATTACGTCGGCTGCCAGGCGTGCAGAGACCAGGTTTCGAACAGCGTTCTGCGTCGGGATCAATACTTTCCCGCCCATATGTCCGCACTTCTTCTCGGAGGCCAGTTGATCCTCAAAGTGTACGCCAGCCGCACCTGCCTCGATCATCGCCTTCATCAGTTCGAATACGTTGAGAGGACCACCAAAGCCAGCCTCGGCGTCGGCCACAATAGGAGCGAACCAGTAGGTATCATCATCCTTGCCTTCGGATGTTGCAATCTGGTCGGCGCGACGTAAAGCATTATTAATCTTGCGCACGACCTCCGGCACGCTATTCGCCGGATAAAGACTCTGATCGGGATACATACTTCCCGCCAGATTTGCATCAGCAGCCACCTGCCAACCACTTAGATAGATAGCTTTTAGACCAGCTTTCACCTGCTGCATTGCCTGGTTACCGGTTAACGCACCTAAAGCAGCGACATACGGCTCAGTATGCAGCAAATTCCACAAGCGCTCAGCGCCTAGACGCGCCAACGTATACTCGATCTTCACAGATCCACGCAATCTCAAAACATCTTCCGCTGAATACGATCGCTTCACACCCTGCCAACGAGGATCTGTTGCCCAACTTTTAGCAAGTTCTTCGATGTGTTGACGATTCATCATGATATGATTTCCTTTCGGGCTCATGGATAGGTAACGTCATAACGGAGACTTCACTGTCTCACTCATTGCTTAGTTAAAGGGTAACATGGTATCCCCCAAAAGATCTATGTTTTTTGGGAAAAGAAAGTGAGGTAATACATAAGCGGTTACTTATATTGGTGTAATGTGGATGTTAAAGCAGGGTAAACAGGATGTTAGAGAGCATGCCTATGAAGGTTCGTCAAGGTATAACTTTGAGTAGAAAAGCGAAATTTCTTTGCGTCATGTATGAGAAATTTCGCTTTTCCCACCCGATTCTTGCACTAATTACCATGTATATTCAAGATATACATTTTATACATCTTCATGAAAGCACGATAGAGCGTTTTGCAGCTATGTGCAACTTCTATTCAACTTCTTTTATACTTCGAGGAAGAAGGGTTCGCGGGCCCACGCAAGGCAGGCCCCTACCTGGCTTACGCTCCGTGGCACTTCTTGTATTTCTTGCCACTACCACAAGGACAGGGATCATTGCGACCGATCTTCCCCATAGCTGGTGCGCGTGTCGCGGTTGCGATCGAGCGATTGCCACCACGCTGACCACCCGCGCTGTTCTTACGGGCTCCCTGTATCGCCCTGGGCTGTTCCGCTGTGCCATCAGTCTTGGACTGGCCGCTGGCTCTGGCAATGTCGTCGGTATTGGTACGGACGTTGCGTGGCTGTTTGCGCGGCGGCTCCGGACGCTGCAATGTGATGGTGATTTCGTTGCGCATGAGCTTGAGCAGATTATCGACCGTGTAGTGCTGGATCGCCAGTTTCAATTCGTCAAACATGCGGAAAGCTTCATTCTTGAACTCGACCAGAGGATCACGCTGGGCAAGCGAACGGAAACCAATTCCCTGACGCATGATATCCAGGGCGTCGATATGGTCCATCCACAGGCGATCAACGACCTGTAAGAGGTACGTACGCTCAAATTCACGCTGCGGATCGAAGTTCTCTACACCCTGCTCACTTGCCTGTTTCCTCAATTCCTCACCGCGTTGCTCATAATGGTCAATGACAAGATCGATCAGATCCTTTTTGAGCTGCTCGCGGCGCACTGCATGCAGATTCTCTGGCACGAACTCTTCAGGGATAAGCACCCAGACCTCCAGGGCCTTAAAGAGCGTTTCCAACTCCTCTTCTTCGCTGACAACGTTACCAGGGATGGTGGCATCTACCAGTCGGCCAACCTCAGAGCGGATCATGTCCAGGATGCGCTCATGCATATCGCCACGCTCAAGGACGGTGCGACGATCCGAGTAGATGACTTCGCGCTGTTTGGCGATCACATCGTCGTAGTCGACGACATGTTTACGCAGGTCAAAGTTACGACCCTCCACCTGCGTCTGTGCACCTTCAATGAAGCGTGAGACCATTTTGCTTTCCAGGGGCATATCTTCTTCCATCCCGACGCGTTCCATGATGCCGGCCACGCGATCGGCAGCGAAGCGGCGCATCAGTTCGTCGTCCAGAGCCAGGAAGAAGCGCGATGAACCAGGATCGCCCTGACGCCCGGCACGACCACGTAACTGGTTATCAATACGGCGTGATTCGTGTCGTTCAGTGCCGAGAATATGCAGGCCACCCAGTTCTATCACACGATCGTGATCCTCTTCGCACTCATGTATCTTCTGCTGGAAGAGTTCCTGCTTCTCATCCTCGGTCATATTTTCGAGGTATTGCTGAATCGCCTCTTCCCTATCGATACGATCATCTTCAGTATCTTGCGGCATGTTGCGGATGTAGTCAACGCGCTCGGCATGCTTACGCAGAATACTATCAAAGTAGCCTTCTGCGTTGCCACCCAGCAAGATGTCGGTACCACGACCAGCCATATTGGTAGCAATCGTTACAGCTCCGCTACGTCCGGCCTGCGCCACAATCTGCGCCTCACGCTCGTGATATTTCGCATTCAAAACGTTATGCGGAATACCTTGCAGATCGAGCAGATGAGAGAGATGCTCAGAGGTCTCGACAGACGTGGTTCCAACCAGTACAGGCTGGCCCTTCTCGTAACGCTCCTTGATCTCCTCAACCACCGCTTTGAATTTCGCATCGCCTGTGCGGTAGATCAGGTCTGCCATGTCCTGGCGGATCATTGGCTTGTTGGGCGGAATAACGATCACATCCAGCTTGTAGATTTTATGGAACTCTTCAGCCTCAGTGAGGGCGGTACCGGTCATACCTGCCAGCTTCTCATACAGACGGAAGTAGTTCTGGAATGTGATCGTCGCCAGGGTATGGTTCTCACGCTGTACAGCGACGCCTTCTTTGGCCTCGATCGCCTGGTGTAGACCCTCGCTGTAGCGGCGTCCGGGCATCTGACGGCCCGTGAACTCGTCTACGATAATGACCTCGCCATCCTTGACGATATAGTCCTTATCGCGCTTAAAAAGAATCTCCGCTTTAAGTGCGTTCTCCATGTAGCGTGTCAGATCGATATTGTTCTCGTCGTAGATGTTCTGGACGCCAGCCAGTTGCTCGATCTTCTCAATACCAGGCTCCGTGATCATGACGACACGCAATTTCTCTTCCACCGTGTAGTCAACTTCGGGCTTCAGGCGTGGTGCCCAGCGCGCAAATCTGGCGTACATATCGGTGGACTCCTGGCCCTGACCCGAAATGATAAGCGGCGTACGCGCCTCGTCGATCAGAATATTGTCAACCTCGTCAACGATGGCGTAGTTCAATTCGCGCTGCACAACCTGTTCTATTGCAGTGACCATGTTGTCGCGCAGATAATCGAAACCGAACTCGTTATTGGTGCCGTAGGTGATATCGCACTGATAGGCGGCCTGGCGCCCGGCGGTCTGGGGCTCCACGGCGTTGACAATCACACCAACGGTCAACCCCAGGAACTTGTAGATCTTCCCCATCCACTCAGAGTCACGGCGTGCCAGATAATCGTTCACAGTCACAACATGGACGCCACGACCAGTCAAAGCGTTCAGATATACAGGCAGTGTAGCAACCAGCGTTTTACCTTCACCAGTTTTCATCTCTGCAATCTTGCCCTGGTGCAGCACAATACCACCAATTAACTGCACATCGTAGTGGCGCATCTTAATGGTACGCCAGCCAGCTTCACGCACAACCGCGAACGCTTCAGGCAGGATATCTTCTAGTGTCTTGCCTGTGCGGTAGCGCTTCACTATAGCAGGGATTAGCTTATCCATCGCATCAGCTTTGATCGCTACAATCTCAGGCTGCAGCTTCTTCAAGATAGCACCGAGTAACTGCTCCAGGCGCTCATCCGAGCCATCATCTTTATTGGCAGCATTGGTACGGGCCTGCTCAAAAAACTTCCAGGCAGCCTCAAATGCATCATTCAGCTCGTCGTCATCAATATCATTGAGGGCAGGCTCTACTTTTTTCAGCAATGTAAGTGTGGCCTGGCGCGGGTTATCAGCTTCATCGGGCCACTGTTGACTCTCTTCGGCCTTATCCATTGCCGCCGTTACCCTGAGTGTGTTGAGGGTAGGAGAGAGCTTTTCGTAGCTCTTCTCAAAGCACTCCGAAAGCGTATCCTGTAGATGATCTTTCAGTTCAGACTCGCGGTCCGCTTGCCGCTCCAGTTTCTGACGATATTCAGTAACAGCAGCATGCAGTTGTGCATCGCTACACTGCTTTGCCAGCGGCTCTACAGCCGCCAGGGCCTCACCAAAGAGTTCCACGAGTTCATTTTCCAGTACCATGCCGCCTTTGAAATGGAGAAAGAGTTGTGAGCGAAACTCAGCAGTTTTCGCCGCAAGTTCTTCATCGCTCAGTTTTTTCATGGCTGGTTCAAAAGTATTAATTTTATCAACAATAGGCTGGATCGCCTTTAATTCCTTCTTATTGGGATCTCCCATAATTTTTCCAAGTAATTGCATGGTCGCGCTTTCTCCTATTAACAAGCGTTGGTGCTGTAATCTATGTATGCGGAAATACCGCCGTGTAAAGCGAAGATAGACATATTCATTATATCACTTTTAGCTGCTTCCCTCTATAAATGAACCTGTGGGGGTGCGTTTCATTTTTTTGCGGAGAGCATGCACTGACGGCCACCATGATCTGATCAATTGTCCTTGTAGGGGCGCGATTTATAAGCCCGCGGTTCGGCCTGGGGACACCACGGGCTTATAAATCGCGCCCCTACAGAAGAACTTGACAAAATACACAACAATATGCCAAGATATAAATGAAGTAAACGTGCTTCTCACCCCTTATAGTACCGTCTTGTATTTCGTGCACATATCTGTGGTCTCAAGAAAGGAGTTGCGG
>WNFY01000154.1_pt1 | contig 59307 bp, 51 predicted proteins | sample 5400091 | NCBI WGS metagenome assembly WNFY01 (sample SAMN13153364, study PRJNA577476) | soil metagenome | isolation source: 60 cm soil or saprolite under grassland replicate 1 | place: USA:California | collected 2016-06-15
ATGTCGCGCGGCGCCCCTCATCCGGTCTACAGTCCGGCTCGTGGATGACGCGGCAGGGGGCCAGCGTGGCACCAGGGCCATCGTCTCAGCGGATCTGGAGGAGTTCCTGCGGGCGCACTGGGGCGTGCGCCCCGCTGACGCCGCACCGGACCTGGGCGGTTCGGCCAACCTGAACCTGCTGGTCACCGACGGCAGGTCGCTGCGGGTGGCCCGGGTCTACCGGCCCTTCGTAACCAGCCAGCGGGTCGCCGCGCTCCAGGCGGTCCGCCGCCACCTCGCCCGGCACGGCATCCCCTGCGCCGAGCCCATCCCGGCCCGCGGCGGCCGCGGATGGGAGGCCTTCCAGGGCCGGGCCGTCGAGGTCGAACCCTACCTGGCCGCGCCGGCGGTGATGCATACGCTGCCCAGGGTGCGAACCGGCCTGACGGTGCTCGGCCGCATCCATGCCCTCCTCCAGGCGTTCCCCGCCGACCCGGCCGCTGCGGCCACCCGCTTTGCCAACTACGTCCCCGCCGACGGCCTGGCAGAGGCCGTCGCCGCCGGGACCTGGCGCATCCGCGCCTGGCCGCCGGCTCCCGCCGAAGCGCGGCTGGCCGACCTCGCCGACCAGCTCGCCAGCACCCTCGCCGGACAAGAACACGATCCCGTCCCGCTGCGCCGCCAGCTGGTGCACGGCGACTTCTGGGACAACAACGTCCGGTTCCGCCACCAGCAGGTCGCCCTGGTCACCGACTTCGACTTCCTCGGCGAACGCCCCCGGACCGATGACCTCGCGCTCACCCTGTACTACACCAGCGTCGACATCACCGACATCACCCGCGACCCCGCGCGGCTCGCCGAACTCGTCGGCGCCTACGAAGCCGGGCTCGGCACCCGGCTCTCCCAGCGCGAACGAGCCGCCATACCGCTGGCCATGGCCCGGCAGCCACTGTGGTCCATCGCGGTCTGGGTGGCCCTGCTCGACAACCAAGACGCAGCCCGGCGCCACCTCGCCGCGACCGCGCCCGAACTCACCTGGGCACTACAGCTCACCGGCCGCATCACCCAGGTTCAGGATGCGCTTACCGACCGTCCCTGATCAAAAGGATCCACCGCCCGCGGATCTCGACGCCAATTCGTCAGCTCAATAGGGCGGGACACCTGACCAGTTACGTTTCTGTTAACCAACGGAAAAAGGTTATCCGGTTCCCGGGGCACCCGCGGGCGGATTGTCCCGGGTGGGACAACCGCCAACGGCAGCTCGACCACGAATGACGCCATTGGTCATTCGTCGGCGGGGACGGAATCCGCAGCCTCCAGATCGGGAGGCTGGAGCCGCTCCGCCGTGAGGTCCCGGGCCGACGGCCGGAAACTCAGGCGGCCGTTCTTCATCACGCCGATGCGCTGGGCCCGGCGGGCCACGGTGCTGTCGTGGGTGACCAGCACCATGGTCAGGCCGCGCTCCCGCCACATGACCTCGAGCAGGCCGATGATCTCGTCCCTGGTGTCCTCGTCCAGGTTGCCGGTTGGCTCGTCGGCCAGCAGGACCTTCGGCTCCTTGACCAGGGCGCGGGCGATGGCCACCCGCTGCTGCTGGCCGCCGGACAACTCGCCGGGCACGTGCCGCAGCCGGTCGCCGAGGCCGACGGCCTCCAGGGCGACCGCGGCCCGCTGCCGCCGCGCGGTCGCGGACACGTGCAGCGGAACCAGCGCGGCCTCCACGTTCTCCTGCGCGGACAGCGTGGGCACCAGGTTGAAGGTCTGGAACACGAAGCCGATGGAGGCGGCCCGCACCCTGGTCACTTCGGCCTCGCGCAGCTGCGCGAGGTCACGGCCGTCGAAGTCGACGATGCCGCCGGACGGGCGGTCCAGGCCGCCGAGGATCTGCAGCAGCGTCGACTTGCCGTGCCCGGTCGGGCCCTGGATGGCCAGCCATTCGCCGTCCTCGATCACCAGGTCGACCCCGCGCAGCGCGGCCACGGTCCCGCGGCCCTTGACGTAGTTCTTGGTCACTCCGGAGAGCTTGTACATGTCGTTTCCCTCCACTCGCTCAGGCGACTTTGGACAGTGCGGCCGCGGGACGCAGCCGCGCGGCGCGCCAGCCGCCGAAGATCCCGGCGATGATGCCGCCCGCCACGGCCAGCAGGACCGCGAGCAGGATCACGTTGGCGCTCACCGCGGCGGACAGGTGCACCGCCACCGTGTGACCGGCCGACCCGGCGGGGCGGAAGGTGCCGGCTCCGGGACCCCCGCTGAAGCCGCCACCTCCGCCCCCGCCGCCAGTTCCGCCGAAGCCGCCTCCGCCCGCACCGCCGACGCCGAACTGCCTGGCGCCGCCCGGCGTGGCCGAGCCGGTGGTCTGGCCAACCACGGCGGACAGCTTGGGCGACATATTGGAGACCAGCTCCGCGCCGGCCAGGCCGAGCGCGACGCCGATCGCGCCGCCGATGAGCCCGATGGTGACCGACTCGCCCATCACCTGGCCGATGATCCGGCGGCTCCTCCAGCCGATCGCCTTCAGCGTGCCGAACTCACGGACCCGGCGCGACACCGCCGCTATCGTCAGCAAGCTGGCCAGCAGGAACGCCGCGATGAGGACGGCGAGCGCGAGCCACTTGCCCAGGTTGTTGGCCAGGCTGGAGGCGCTGGACAGCGAGCCGGTGACCTCGCCGGCCAGGTCGCTCGAGGTGGTCACGGTGGTGCCGGGCAGCGCCCTGGAGATATCGCTCTGGACGGACGAGATGGCCGACGAGTTGCTGGCCGTGACGTAGATGGTGTTCACCTGGTTCTTCATGCCGGCCAGGTTCTGCGCCACCGCGAGCGGGATGTACACGTCCGAGGGGTTGTCGCCGGCCGGCTCGCTGACGATCCCGACGACCTTGAAGTTCGTCGCCTTGCCGCTCTTGTTGCCGATGGCGATGGTGGACCCGGTCGTCAGCTTGTGCTGCGTCGCATAGGAAGCGTTGACGAGCGCGACGCTGGCATTCGCGTCCGAGGCGGTGAACGTCCGGCCCGAGCTGAGCTTGCCCGTGCTGAGCGGGCCGAGTTCGCCCTCGCCGATGTCCACCCCGGCGACGCCGAAGTTGCTGGTGGTGAAGTTGGCGCGGAAGTTCTGGCCGCCGCCGGAACCGCCGCTACCGGAACCACCTCCCGCGCCGCCGCCGAAACCGCCGCCGTTGACGTTGATGGCCGGCACGGTGCCGCTGATCGTGCGGTTGTCCAGGGTCAGGCCGCCCGCCGCGGCCGCCACGTCGTGCAGGCCGGCCACCGTGGCGACCGACGACGAGCTGATCGAAGCGAGCGTGGGACTCGCCGCGAGCGTGCTGTTGTTGATCTTGGTGCCGGCCACGGGCCGCGACCCGGTCCCGGCGCGGAAGCCGAAGCCGAACGACCCGGGGTCGAACGACCCGGCTTTCGGCGTCTTGGTCACCGTGACGTCGGTGCCCACGCCGTACAGCGCGTGCAGCACGGTGCCCTGAGCGTTCTTGACGCCGGCCGACGCCGCCGTGACGGTGATCACCAGACCCACGCCCAGGGCAAGGCCGAGCGCGATGAAGATGGCCTGGCGCATGCGGCGGCGAAGTTCACGCCGCAGGTAAGTAAAGAGCATCCCGCACTCCTTAAGGGGGATTGCCTCCGCGCAGATGGCGGCGCGGTGACTCGCCCCGGGAGCGAACGCCGCGCCGATTCAGAAGCCTGACGGTGCTACCTGAACAGGCACTGAACGGAACCTGCGGGGTTGCCCCGACTACGCGAACGTTCTCCGGCTGTGGCGCCTGAGAACAGCGAGGCCCCAGGGCTTCCCGCGAGGGCGGGGCCTCCGGCAGGTATCCGGACAGGGATGGTCAGGTTCCTGCGCAGCCCGCGCAACCTCATCCGTCACCGGGGCAGCACCGGCCACGCTCTCCGCGCCAGTGCCATCGTCCGCGGCGCCCCCGTACTTCCGGCCGGCCCAGGAGTACGGGGCTGTGTCCCCCCGCCCCCGATCAGCGCCGGGCGGTCCGGGGGCTGTGTCCCCCCGCCCCCGATAGACGGGGGTTGTGTCCCCCCGCCCCCGATAGACGGGGGTTGTGTCCCCCCGCCCCCGATCGGGTCCCGGGCCAGGGAGCCACGCGCCCCGTTCCGGGCACCGCGGACTGTCCCGGGTGGTGGCTGTGAGGCAGATGAGGTAGCCGCCGGCGGCGGTGGGAAGGGACGGGAAAGCGAACCGCGGGGCCCTTCGCCGGCGGGGCGAAGGAACCCGCGGTTCGCGCTTTAGCTGCCGCCAGGCCAGCTAAGGGAAGGAGAGGGTCGGGGTGGGTGGGGGCGCGATTAGTTGCCGCGCGCGGCCCTGATCGTCTCGCGCAGCGAGCTCATCGTGGCCAGCACGGCCGAGGGCTCGTAGCCGCAGTGCGCCATGCAGTTGGCGCAGCGCGGGTCCTTGCCCCGCCCGTAGGAGTCCCAGTCGGTGGTCTCGATGAGTTCGGAATACGTCTTCACGTACCCGTCCGACATCAGGTAGCAGGGCTTCTGCCAGCCGAGCAGCGAGTAGGACGGAATTCCCCACGCGGTGCAGCCGAAGTCGGTCTTGCCCTCGAGGAAGTCCAGGAACAGCGGCGTGTGGTTCAGCCGCCACTTCTTCCGCCGCCCGTCCGCGAACGTCTTGCGGAACAGCTCCCTGGTCTCCTCGACGCCGAGGAAGTGCTCCTGGTCCGGCGCCTTCTCGTAGGCATAGGCCGGGGAGATCTGCATTTCGTCGATGCCGAGGTCGTCGTTCAGGTAGGTCAGCACGTCGATGACCGTCTGCGGGGTGTCGGTGTTGAAGACCGTGGTGTTCGTGTTGACCTTGAACCCGCGCGACTTGGCCAGCTTGATCGCGGCTACCGCCTCGTCGAACACGCCGTCCTTGCAGACCGACTCGTCGTGCCGCTCGCGCAGCCCGTCGATGTGCACCACCCAGGCGAAGTACGGCGACGGCTTGAACTTGTCGAGCTTCTTGGGCAGCAGCAGCGCGTTGGTGCACAGGAAGACGAACTTCTTGCGCTTGATCAGCTCGGAGACGATCACGTCGATCTGGGGGTGCATCAGCGGCTCGCCGCCGGCGATGGACACCATCGGGGCGCCGCTCTCCTCGACGGCGCCGATCGCCTGCTCGACCGGCATCCGCTGCTTGAGAATGGTGTGCGGCTGCTGGATCTTGCCGCAGCCGGCGCACTTCAGGTTGCAGGCGAACAGCGGCTCGAGCTCGACGAGCAGCGGAAACTTCTTATTGCCAGCCAGCTTCTGACGCATCAGGTAGGACCCGACGCGCAGCGACTGACGCAGTGGCATAGGCATTATCCCCGTACCTCCTTGGGCAGGCCGAACCGGATTGATTCCGTGGTCGTCACTCGCTCGGAGACGGACAGGGGGCCTAGCCCTGAAAGCGCCGAAATGATCTCCTCCACCACGGCAGGAGGGGCGGAGGCTCCGGCGGTCAGGATACCCCCGTTAGCCAGCCGAGCTGGATGTCCGCCGCACTGTCGATCAGGTGCGCCGGCGTTCCGGCCCGCTCGCAGGTCTCCACCAGCCGAACCGAGTTGGAGGAGTTCGCCGAGCCGGCCACGAGCACCAGGTCGGAACCGGCGGCGACAGCCCGCACCGCGGCCTGCCGGTTGGTCGTCGCGTAGCAGATGTCGTCGCTGCCGGGCGCGCGCATCGCGGGGAACCGCTCGCGCAGCGCGCCCGACACCTCCGCCGCCTCGTCGACCGACAGCGTGGTCTGCATCAGGTAAGCGACCCGTTCGGAGTCCCGGGGACGCAGCCTGGCCACGTCCTCCGGGGTCTGCACCAGGACCATGGAGTCCGGCGCTTCGCCCAGGGTGCCCTCGACCTCTTCGTGGCCCGCGTGGCCGATGAACGCGACCGTGTACCCGTCGGCGGCGAACCGGCGGGCCTCCGCGTGCACCTTGGACACCAGCGGGCAGGTCGCGTCGATCACGGCCAGCCCGCGCCGGGACGCCTCGGTCCGGACCGCGGGCGACACGCCGTGCGCGGAGAACACCACGGTGGCCCCGTCGGGCACCTGATCGAGCTCGTCCACGAACACCGCGCCGCGGTCCTCGAGCTCGCCCACCACCCGGGTGTTGTGCACGATCTGCTTGCGCACGTAGACCGGCTTGCCCTGCAGTTCGAGCGCGCGCTCGACGATCTCGATGGCCCGCTCGACGCCGGCGCAGAACGACCGCGGCCCGGCCAGCAGCACCTGGCGTGGCCCGCAGGCCGCCGCCCAGCGTTCGGCCACGGGGGCGGCGGCGCGCAGCGCGCGCAGCGCGGCCAGGCCGCCCGAGACGATGCCCGCCACCGGATGGACCGGCGTGTCTGAGACGGCCCTGATCACCGCCACCGGGCGATCCCCGGCCGCGGCGGCCAGCGGCGCCGACTCCATGTCGGCGAGCAGCGTGCCGTCAGCGGCGAGCCCGGCCCGTTCGGACCGGCGGACCAGATGGTCCACGGTGGTGATCCGGCCCGTGCGGGCGGTCAGCCCGGCCCGGCGCAGCTCGCCGGCCAGCAGCGGAGCGGACAGGCACGTGGCCAGGCCGACCTCGGTGCCGACGACCAGGTCGCCCGGGCCGAGGTCGGAGGTCAGCCCGGCGCCGACACCCATCACGACCATCTGGCCGAACGGGCTGGCTTTCAGCTCACCCGCACGGTCAGCCGCCCTCGTGGTGCCGTAGCCCGTGCGCCGTACCTCGGGAGGATCGGCGCTGGTCCGGAGCCCCCGCCGGATCGCGCGGGCCTCGATGCGCATGGGGGCACAGATGATCGCGTCGGTCATGTGTCGCCTCCGTGGATGTACCTGCCCAGGGCGCTGACCGGGAAGGCCAGCCGGTACAGGTGGTAATTGATGTAGAAATCGCCGGGGAAGCCGGTGCCGGTGAACCAGGGCTCGTCCCAGGTGCCGTCGTCTCGCTGCGTCTGAGCGAGCCAGCGGATGCCGCGCTCGGTCGCGGGGTTCTCCCGCTCCCCGGCGGCGAGCAGGGCGAGCAGCGCCCACGCGGTCTGCGACGCGGTGGACTCGCCCCGGCCGCCCAGCGCCTGGTCGTCGTAGGAGCGCAGGTCCTCGCCCCAGCCGCCGTCCTGGTTCTGGTGCTGCTCCAGCCAGGCCACGGCGCGGCGGATAGCCGGCTTGCCCGGCCTCACCCCGGCCGCGATCAGCGCGGGCACCACGGCGCCGGTGCCGTAGAGGTAGTTCGCGCCCCAGCGGCCGAACCACGACCCGTCCGGCTCCTGCGCCCGCAGCAGCCAGACCACGCCGCGGCGCGCGGCCGGCTCGGTGGCCCGCCCCTCGACGGCGAACGCCTCCACGATGTGCGCGGTCACGTCGGCCGAGGGCGGGTCGATGACCGCGCCGAAGTCGCAGAACGGCAGCTTGTTGACCAGATTGCGGGTGTTGTCCGCGTCGAACGCGCCCCAGCCGCCGTCCTTGGACTGCATCCCGGCCAGCCAGGTCAGCGCGCGATCGATGGCGGCCTGGTTCTTCGGGGCTACCCGGCGCAGGGCCAGCACCACCTCGGCGGTGTCGTCGGTGTCGGGGTAGTTGTCGTTGTCGAACTCGAACGCCCAGCCGCCGGCGGCAACGTCCGGCCTGCGGACCTGCCAGTCGCCCGGGCCGCGGATCTCCTCGTCGAGCACCCACCGGGCGGCGCGGCCCAGGGACGGGTCATCGGCGGCCAGGCCGGCGTCGGCCAGCGCGATCATCGTCAAGATGGTGTCCCAGACCGGCGACTGGCACGCCTCCAGGCGGCGCACCGGGCCGTCCGTCGTGTCCTCGGTGATGGTGAAGCGGTCCAGGCCGGCGATGCCCTTGGCCATCACGGGGTGGTCGAGGTCGTAGCCGAGCAGGTTCAGCGCCATCAGTGAGTACACCCAGGGTGGCTGGATGCCGCCCCAGCAGCCGTCCTTCTCCTGCCGGGCGATCATCCACTCGGCGCAGCGGCGCAGCGCCGCGCGCCTAACCGACTTTACCGGTCGGTAAAGGAAGGGTGGGCGGTGGCGGACGGACCGGTCGAGAGCGTGCAGGGTCTTGTCCAGGGCATTGAAGAAGCGAGCCCAAGGGTCCGCGGAGCTGGTCGTGCCGCCTACGGGGCGCGCGTCGAGGGCGCGGAGCGGGCGGGGGGCGCGGCCGTGCGGGCCGCCGGTCTTGAGCTCGTCGATGGAGATTCCGATGGGCCGCGCGGGACGGAACGACTGGACCACGGCCAGCGCGACGATCGTCTGCCGCGCCCAGCAGCCCCAGTCGTAGATGTTGAGCGGGAACCAGGACGGCAGGTAGATCAGCTCGGGCGGGATGACCGGCAGGTCGTCCCACGACCACAGGCCGGACAGGGCCAGCCAGATCCTGGTGAACACGCGGGTCGCCTCGACGCCGCCCTGCGGGCCAGCTTCATGTGCGGCGCGTCCGGCTCGTCGCCGGCCAGCCGCAGAGCCAGGTAGGCCTCCACCGTGGTGGACAGGTCGGCGGGCCCGCCGTAGAAGTTGGCCCAGGTGCCGTCGTCCCGCTGCCGGGACCTGATCCAGCGGCCCGCCGCCGCGACCACGGCGTCGTCGTGCAGGCCGAGGAACTCGCGTAGCAGCAGGTCCTCGGCGTCCATGGTCACGTTGGTCTCGAGCTCGCCCTGCCACCACCCGTCGGCGTGCTGCAGGCCGAGCAGATGATCGCGGGCCCGGTTAAGGGTCCCGCGCGCGAGATCCGTCGGCGAGGCGTCCCCTACCATGTTCGGGCCGTGATGAACTCGGCGATCGCGGTCAGCTCGGCCCGGACGTCACCGGCCAGGTCGATGCTGGCCAGGCTGGCGTTGGCCGCGGCGAGCTGAGCGTCGGCCTCGGACTCGGCCCAGTCCTTGCCGCCGGCCGCGACCACCAGGTCGGCCGCGCGGACCAGGTCGGCCTCGGTCAGTGCCTCGGGGCTGGTGAGCAGGGCGCGCAGTTCGACCCCCTCGGGCCGGCCGCTGTTCAGCGCGGCCACCACCGGCAGCGACTTCTTCCTGGCGCGCAGGTCGGCGCGGACCGGCTTGCCGGTGACCTCGGGCGCGCCCCAGATGCCGAGCAGGTCGTCGGTGAGCTGGAACGCCAGCCCGACATGCGCGCCGAATCCGGCCAGCGCCATGGCCAGCGTGGGCGGCGCGCCCAGGTGCACGGCGCCGATGCTGCACGCGCAGGCCATCAGCGCGGCGGTCTTGTCGCCGGCCATGTCCAGGCACTCGGCCAGGGTCACGTCGTCGCGCTTCTCGAAGGCCAGGTCCGCGCCCTGCCCGCCGATCAGCCGCAGCACCGCCGCGGACAGGCAGCGGGCCGCCCAGGCGCCCTTGAGGGTGTCGTCCTCCAGCAGCAGGTCCTGGGCCAGCGCGAGGAGACCGTCCCCGGCCAGGATGGCCGCGCCGACGCCGAACACGGTCCAGGCCGTCGGCCGGTGCCTGCGCTCGGTGTCGTGGTCCATGATGTCGTCGTGCAGCAGGGAGAAGTTGTGCACGAGCTCGACCGCCACCGCGGCGGTCACGCCCCGCTCGGGCGGCGCGCCGGCGGCGCGGGCGGAGAGCAGGGCGAGCGCGGGCCGCAGCGCCTTGCCGCTGCCGCTGCGCATCGTGCTGCCCGCGGCATCCGCCAAACCGAGGTGATAGGCCGCGACGATGCGCACGTCCGGAGTGAGCCGGGCGATCGCGGATTCCATCGCCGGGCCGACCAGGTCCCGGGCCAGGGCCACGCCCTCGGGCATTACAGCAGTCACTTGGATACCCCTATCGTTGAGAGGGAGGCTTTGAGCTCGGCCGCCGCGGCCAGGCCACTGCGTACCGCGCCCTCCATCGTGTCCGGCCAGCCGGTATCGGTCCACGCGCCGGCCAGCACCAGGCCGGGCCGGGCGGTCGCGGTCTTCGGCCGCAGCGCGCCGCTGCCCGGACTCTGGCGGAACGTCGCCCGCCGCTCACGGGTGACGAAGAACTCGGTCACCCGGGCGTCGCGCGCGGCCGGGAAGAGTTCGGCCAGCGCGGGCAGGAACTGCTCCTGCAGCTCGGCCACTGGCGTGTCGGCGAACTGATCCGCGGCCGACAGCGAGATGGCCAGGTACTGCTGCTTCAAGGGACCCGGCCTGTCCATGCCGGAGATGCGGGTCCGGTCGAAGACCCACTGCACCGGCGAGTCGATGGCGGCCACGAACGGCAGGTCCATGACCGGCCGGTCGTAGATCACGTGCACGTTGACGATGGGCGACGCGCCCAGCCCGGCCCAGCCCGCGACGGTCTGCTCGGGCAGCGCGCCCGCCGGGATCAGCGGCGCAGCCTTCTCGTGCGGGACGGCCAGGACCACCGCGTCGGCGGTGACCGGGGCGCCTTGCGCCAGCGTGACGCGGAAGCCGCCGTCCTGCTCCGGCTCGATAGCGGAAACCTTGGTGCTCAGGGCGACCTGGGCGCCGAGCTTGGCCAGCAGGGTCGCGCCCGCGTCGCCGTGCAGCTCGCCCAGCGGCAGCGTCGGGACGCCGATGTCGGCCGCGTTGTTCTTGCCGAGCAGGCCGGTCTTCACCACCACGGCGGCCAGCGCCAGCGAGGCGTCGTCGCCGGCGATGTTCAGCGCCGAGACGGAGAACAGGTCCCACAGCGCCCGGCGGGTCCGCTCGCTCTGCCCCCGCTTGGCGAGCCAGTCGCCGAAGCGCTGCGTGTCCGCCGCCGGGTCGGCCGGGTCGACGAAGCGCATAGCCAGCGCGGGGCGAGCCACCGAGGCCCGTTCGGTACGAGATAGAAACGGATACCGGCCCAGAGCGGGCAGCATATGCAGCGGGCCAGGCAGCGCCGTCCGGCGGAGCCTGGCCTTCCTCCCTCCCGGGGCCAGGACGGTCACATCGAACCGGTCCTGCAGCGTGGTGTGCCCGGTCATGCCGAGCCGGTCCAGCAGGCCGCGGTAGGCCGAGCAGCAGCCGAGGAAGATGTGCTGGCCGGTGTCGACGGTCAGGCCGTCCCGGCTGAACGAGCAGGTCGCGCCGCCCAGCCGAGGCCTGGCCTCGAGCAGGGTGACGTCGGCGCCCGTCTCGGCGAGCGCGATCGCGGCGGTGATGCCGGCCAGTCCCCCGCCGATCACCGCGACCTTAAAACTCATCTGATCCTCCCCGCCAGGGCGCGCACCGCGACCCTGGCTTTCTCCCCCGTGGACAAGGAAACCCGGCTGTCAAGGACGGCGGCGGGCTGCGCCGCGATCCGCTCGAGCAGCCGGCGGTAGATGCCGGCCATGGCGCCGGTGCAGGCCGCGCTGCGGCGGTCGAGCATCGGCAGCAACTGCCAGCCGGCGGCGTACCATTCGCGGGCCCGTTCGGCTTCGAATTCCACCAGCCGGATGAACTGGGACACGCTGGGTGCGTCCAGGTCGATGTCGAACTTGGCCAGGTCCTCGGCGGGCAGGTAGACCCGCCCGTTCTCGTGGTCCTCGCGGATGTCGCGCAGGATGTTGGTCAGCTGCAGGGCGACGCCGAGCGAGTCGGCCAGGCGGGCCGCCTCCTGCTGGTCGTGGCCGGTGCCGAAGATGCCCAGCGACAGCCGTCCGATCGAGCCGGCCACGCAGCGGCAGTAGTGGTGCAGGTCCTCGAACGTCTCGTAGCGGGTGCCGCGGACGTCGGCCACGCAGCCGTCGATGAGCTCCCCGAACGCCTCCATCGGGACCGGGAAGTTGCGCTTGACGTCGGCCAGCGCGAGCAGCACGGGGTCGTCGAGGCTGGCCCCGTTGAGGCTGGGCCCGTTGAGGCTGGCCCCGTTGAGGTTGGGCCCGTTGAGGTTGGGCCCGTCGAGGTTGAGGACGGCCTGACGGGCGGCCTCCAGGTCGGCGATCTTCTGCTCGGCGGGCATGTCTGCCTGCTGACCCGGCAGGGTGCCGTCGCCGATGTCGTCGATGCGCCGGGCGAACGCGTAGATGACGGCGAGCCCGCGCCGCTTTTCGTACGGCAGCAGCCTGATGCCGTAGGCGAAGTTCCTCGCCTGCGACCAGGTGATCCGCTCGCATTCGCGATACGCCTCGGTGAGGTCCACTGGCGTCTGCTCACCTCCCTCTCAGATACGCCACGACCAGTTCCGCCGCCAGCCGCGGCTTGCGGCCCCGCGGGGTCCCCGTCAGCACGTCGTAGCGCTGCCGCCTGATGGCGGCCAGCGCCGCCCGGCCGCCGGCCAGGTAGCCCGCGACCGCCAGCCTGGCCGCGCCGCGCAGCGTGCCGACCAGCGGCGCGCCCTGGTCGAGCAGGCGCGAGGCACGGTCCGTCTCGAAGATCATCAGCTGCCGGACGGCTTCGTTCGCCGCCGGCGCGGCCAGGTCTGCCTCGGTGCAGCCGAACCGCTTCAGGTCCTCACCCGGCAGGTAGATCCGCCCGTTGCCCAGGTCCTCGGCCACGTCCTGCCAGTGTTCGGCCAGTTGCAGGGCAGTGCAGATGTTATCGGATAGGGCGATGCGTTCCGGCGTAGCGACGCCGAAGATATAGAGCACGATCTGGCCAACGGGGTTGGCGGACAGCTCGCAGTACCGCTCCAGGTCGGGGTACGCCGGGTAGCGGGTGACCCGCTGGTCCTGCCGGTTCGCCTCGATCAGGTCGAGCAGCGGCTGGGCCGGGACGCCGCACTCGCGGACGGTCTCCGCCATCGCCCGCATGACCGGGGACTGCGGGGTCCCTGCTGAGTAGATGCGGTCGACGTCGGCGGCCAGCTCGTCCAGCAGGCGCAGCCGCAGGGCGGTGACGTCGGCCCCTGTGTCAGTCCCTGCGTCGCGGGCCTCGTCGCCGAGGTCGTCGGTCAGCCGGGCGAAGAAGTACAGGTTGGTCAGGTGCCGCCGGTGCCGGGCCGGGAGCAGCCGCAGCGCGACGGGAAAGTTCTCCCCGGGGGCGTTGGCCACCACCTCCTCGGCATGCGTCTGCGACGGGCGGACGTGCTCCCGCACGCTCGTCCGTTCTGCGCGGCCGGTACTTCGGCTTTCCCGAGTCACCCAGTTATTTTCCAGGGAGCGTGCAATTAAAGGCAAACAATGACGCGTGCGTCACATGACAGGTGCGTCGGCTAGGACCTCGGACCGGCAACCCGCTGAGCGACGCGTTCACTACAGTTCGCACTGTTACAGCGTCGTTAGCGCAGGTTACGCCGCGGAAATAATTAGTTTGTGTTTGCGGACAAGGTTATGTTATTGAAATGCCTGACGTGAACGTCAGCTTTAACGCCGGTTGTCGGCAGGCAGCGATCGCCACCTCATGAAATCGGGATTCCACGGCGTTAGCACGCACTGAAACCGGGGTTTCATGACGTCAGAAACGGGCAGCAAGTGGCCCGCGCTGAGACGGATGGGACGCAGGAGATCAGAGGGGTTCCGGAGGTGGCGGGTGCCGGGGTGGCGGGTGCCGGCCGGGCGCAGCGCCGGGGGGTCAGGTGCGCCAGAGCAGGACAAGGGCGCAGTCGTCGGAGCCGCCGATCTCCCGTTGCATGGCCGCGACCAGGGCGGGCGCACCGGCGCGGAAGCCGCTGGCCAGCATGCGTTCGGCCTCGCCGAGCAGCCGGTCGGTGCCCACGTCGATGTCCCGGCCGGGCGCTTCGACCAGGCCATCGGTGTAGAGCATGAGCGCGTCGCCGCGCTGCAGCACGCCGCGCTCGGATTCGGCGGCCGCCCCGTGCAGGTCGGGCACTACGCCGAGGACGATGCCGTGCGCCCGGGTCAGCCGCCAGCGGCCCGCCGCGCCGTCGTAGTGCACGGCCGGCGGGTGGCCGGCCGACGAGACAATGTACTCCCCCGTCGCCAGGTCGAGGGAGAGGTGCACGGCGGTGACGAAGCCCTCGCTGGACGCGCCGCGGCGCATGTAGGCATTGCAGGCAGGCAGGAACTCCTCCCTGGGCACCGAGCCGAGCAGCCCGCCGAACGCGCCGGAGAGCAGCAGCGCCCTGGTCCCCGCGTCGATGCCCTTACCGGACACGTCGACGAGCGCGACCTCGAGCGTCTTGCCGTCGCAGAACGACACCACGAAGTCGCCGCCGAACGAGGAGCCGCCGGCCGGCTTGAGCACCAGGGACGACCCCCAGCCCTCGCCGAGTTCGGGCAGCTTGCCCTGGGCCCGGATGCGGTCTCGTAGCTCGAGCAGCATCCGGTCGCCGCGCAGGCCCTGAACGCCGAGTTTCTCCCTGGTCCGCGCCAGCACGTCGGCGAAGGCCGCGGTGAGCACGATGGTGGCGACGATCCCGGCCCCGGCCTTGCCCTCGGCCACGTCGTAGATCACGGCCGCCGCGGCGAACCCGAAGAAGATGCGCAGCGCCCGGGGCCACAGCAGCAGGCCGCCGGCCAGGATCGGCAAGATCATCACGCCGGGCGAGAACCACCACGCGGACACATGCACCGAAGCCACCGCGATGGCGATCGTCAGCACCGAGAGGACGAAGGCCATCCGGCGGTTCCTGGTGATGAACTGCCTGGTCAGCTGCGTGCGCAGGGTGTGCGCCCAACGCAGCGCGCGTCGACGACCCGGACGGGCTCGTCTCGGCTGCGGCGCGGAAGTCATGATGCGGGCACTGTATTCGATCCAGGCCGAGGCGGGCTAAATTCATTGGCGCCGACGGGGCATGCGGAGGTACTAAGGCACCATGACCCAGTCTGCCAGCAGCCCGTACCCGGTCCGGCCGATCGACGAGAACGAAATCGACGGCTTCCTGAGGGTGGATGAGCACGCCTTCAACACCTCGCCGGGGTCCGCCGGCGACCGGCGGGTGACCCTCGATCGGTTCGAGTTCGACCGCACCCTCGCAGCCTTCGACGACACCACCCCGGTCGGCGTCACCATGTGCTACACCTTCCAGCTGAGCGTGCCGGGGCTCCAGATGCTGCCGGCCGCCGGGGTGACGTTCGTGGCGGTCATGCCCACGTACCGGCGCCAGGGCGTGCTGAGCAGCCTGATGCGCCGCCAGCTGGCCGACGTGCGTGACCGTGGCGAGCCGCTGGCCATCCTGTGGGCGTCCGAGGCGGTAATCTACGGCCGGTACGGCTACGGCCGGGCCAGCTGGCATCTCGACTTCACGCTGCGCCGCGGTGAGGGCGGGTCGGCCAGCACTGGGTCAGCCAGCACTGGGTCAGCCGGCGCTGGGCCGGCCGACGCTGGGCCGGCCGACCGTGGGGCCCTGGCCGGGGACGGACTGCGGTTGCGGATCGCCGAGCCCGAGGCCGCCCTGCCCGAGCTGGCCAAGGTCTACGACGCGGTGCTGGCGAGCCGGCCCGGGATGTTCGGCCGCAACGACGCGTGGTGGCGGAGGGCGATCTTCGACCCGGCCGAGGATCGGCACGGCGCCAGCCCGCTGCGCTGCCTGCTCGCCGAGGACGCCAGCGGGCCGCGCGGCTACGCCCTCTACGCCGGCGTCGATACCTGGACCGGTTTCCTGCCGGAGAACGTGCTGACGGTCCGCGAGCTGATGGCGGCCGATCCCGCCGCCAGCGCCGCGCTCTGCACCGACCTGCTCAGCCGGGACCTGACCACCGAATTCCGCCTGCCGCATCGTCCGGTCGACGACCCGCTGCTCTACCAGCTGGCCGACCCGCGGCGGACTAGGCCGAAACTGAACGACAACCTGTGGGTGCGGATCGTGGACCTGCCCCGCGCGCTGGCCGGCCGCAGGTACTCCTGCCCGGTGGACGTGGTCCTCGAGGTGCGGGACGAGACCCTGCCCGCCAACGCCGGGCGGTGGCGGCTGTCCACCACCACGACGGCACCCGGGGGCGGCCTGGCCGCTTCGTGCGTCCCGGCCAGCTCGCCGGCCGACCTGGCGCTGGACGTGACCGAGCTCGGCGCGGCCTACCTGGGCGGCACCAGGCTGGGCGCGCTGGCCGGCAGCGGCCTGGTCGCCGAGCTGCGGCCCGGCGCCACCCGGCAGCTCTCGGCCGCCCTGACCTGGGACCCCGCCCCCTGGTGCCCCATGGTCTTCTAGGTCGCGGTGGTGCGTCCTGGCCTAATGTACGACACTGGGCTGAGGAGGGATGCCGTGCCAGCCATGAAGCTCACGCCGAGCGCCGCGATGCGGGCCAGGGATGTGTCCCGGCCGCGCGCCGAGCATCTCGCCGAGGCCGAGGCGGCCGAGGCGAGCGCCGCTGCCGGATCGCGGGCCAGGACCGGTGACGCAGCGAACCAGGCCCGCGGCGGCGACAAGGCTAAGACCCCGCGTCCGCCGCAGCCGCAGCCGCAGCCGCAGCCGCAGTCGGCCGCGGGCGACGAGCGGGCGGGACGGCCCAGGTTCCCGCGACGCCGGCGAGGCCGCGGGTCGCGCTGAGGAGCCGCCTTCTGGACAATGCCGCCAGTGCGGCATGAGGCGACCAGTGGTGAAATGCGCGACCTGCGGGGATTCCCCAACTCCCTCAAGATAACCGAACCCCGCTTCGAAAAAACGCTTCTGCCATGATCACGAAGAGTTTACTACTCTGTGCAGTAGTAAACTCTTCGGGATCATGAAAACGGGGTAGCGCGGGGCGCGCGGGGACGTTGGCTCGATACACCATCAGGTTCTTCAGCCTCAGCCGCCACAGCTTTCGCCGATTAGTGGAGGATCCGGGGTTACACGGAGGATCTGGTACTCCCTGGGGTCCCAGATCCTCCGCGCAGGCCAGATCCTCCACGCTAAATGAGGATCAATCGCACCGGCGAGGAGCCCACCCGGGAACGCGGGCCGGGAAGGAGCAGGGCGGCGGGCGGAAGACGCCGGTCAGGAAGCGGTATGGGGGCAGGCCGGCGGGCGGAAGACGCCGGTCAGGAAGCGGGTATGGGCGGGCCGGCGGTCTTCTCGTAGTCGGAGATCATGGCCAGCCGCCGGGCGCACACGGTCAGTGTGCCAGACCTGGCGTCAGCCGGACGGTCGAGATCAGGCGTCGACGGGACCGCGGGTAGGGTCGGACCAGAAGCCGGCCTGAGCAGGGATCTGCTCCGTTGGCTTGGCCAGAATTCCGCAGAAGGGACGGCTACCCGGTGACTTCGAACCTGACCCGCGACGAGGCGGCGACGCGCTCGGCACTCATCACGGTCTCCTCCTACCAGGTGGACCTCGACCTGACCGGCGACGAGAAGACGTTCCGCTCGGTCAGCGTGATCAGGTTCGGCTGCGCGGCGCCCGGGTCGTCCACGTTCCTCAACCTGACCGCGCCCGCGGTCCACGAGATCACCCTGAACGACGAGCCGGTCAGCCTGGACGCGTTCGACGGCGACCGGATCACGCTGACCGGGCTGGCGGCCGGCAACGTGCTCCGGGTGACGGCCGCGTGCGCCTACTCGCACAGCGGCGAGGGACTGCACCGGTTCACCGATCCCGCCGACGGGCGCGTCTACCTGTACTCGGACCTGGAGACCTTCGACGCGCACCGGATCTACGCTTGCTTCGACCAGCCGGACATGAAGGCCAGCTACGAGCTGGCCGTCACCGCCCCGGCGGACTGGCAGGTCGTGTCCAACATGGCGGCGGAGTCGACGACGGCAGCGCCGGGCATCGGCGGCGAGGCGGCGCGCTGGCATTTCCCGCCCACGCCGGTCATGTCCACCTACATCACGGCGGTCGCGGCCGGCCCGTACCACGTGATCCGCGACGAGCACGACGGCATCCCGCTCGGCGTGTTCTGCCGCCAGTCGCTGGCCCCCTACCTGGACGCCGACGAGATCTTCGAGGTGACCAGGCAGGGCTTCGACTTCTTCCACGGCTCGTTCGGCATCAAGTACCCGTTCGGCAAGTACGACCAGCTCTTCGTGCCCGAGTTCAAGGAAGGCGCGATGGAGAACGCGGGCTGCGTGACGTTCGTGGAGAACTACATCTTCCGGTCGCGGGTCACCGACTTCGCCCGTGAGGCGCGCGCCGAGACGATCCTGCACGAGATGGCGCACATGTGGTTCGGCGACCTGGTCACCATGCGCTGGTGGGACGACCTGTGGCTGAACGAGTCGTTCGCCACCTGGGCCGGCACGCTGGCGCAGGCCGAAGCGACCCGGTGGACGTCCGCCTGGACCACGTTCGCGCAGTTGTACAAGGCCTGGGCCTACCGGCAGGACCAGCTGCCCTCCACCCACCCGATCGCGGCGGACATACCCGACATCGCAGCGGTCGAGGTGAACTTCGACGGGATCACCTACGCCAAGGGCGCGTCCGTGCTCAAGCAGCTGGTGGCCTACGTCGGCCGGGAGAACTTCCTGGACGCCGTGCGGAAGTACTTCGCCGCGCACGCCTGGGGCAACGCGACGCTGGCCGACCTGCTGACGGCCCTCGAGGAGACCTCGGGCCGCGACCTGACCGCGTGGTCGGAGCAGTGGCTGCAGACCGCCGGGGTGAACACGCTGCGGCCGTCGTACACGCTGGACGAGGACGACAGGTTCACCGAGTTCGCGGTGGAGCAGGAGGCGGCCGCCAGCCACCCGGTGCTCCGCTCGCACCGCGTCGCCATCGGGCTGTACGACCTGACGGCCGACGGCCTGGTCCGCCGCCAGCGGGTGGAGACCGACGTGGCGGGCCCGCGCACGGTGGTGACCGAGCTGGCCGGGGAGCCGTGCCCGGACCTGGTCCTGGTCAACGACGATGACCTCAGCTACGCCAAGATCCGGCTGGACGCGCGTTCGCTGCGCACGCTGGTGGAGTCGATCGGGTCGTTCACCGACTCGCTGCCCGCCGCGCTGTGCTGGTCCGCCGCCTGGGACATGTGCCGCGACGCGGAGATGGCGGCCCGCGACTACGTCCAGCTCGTGATGCTGGGCGTTTCCTCGGTGACCGACATCAGCGTGGTGCAGACCCTGCTGCGGCAGGCCGGTCAGGCGGTCCGCCGGTTCGCCGACCCGGGCTGGCGGGAGACCGGGCTGGCCCTGATGGCCGACGCGCTGCGCGGCCTGCTGCACGAGGCGGAGCCCGGCTCGGACGCCCAGCTGGCCTACGTCCGGGCGCTCGCCGGGACGGCCACGGCCCAGGACGACCTGGCCCTGCTGGCCGGGCTGCTCGACGGCTCGGTGGTGCTCGACGGCCTGACCGTGGACACCGAGCTGCGCTGGGCGCTGCTGGGACGGCTGGTGAGCCGTTGCTACCGCGGCTTCGGCGCGGCTGAGATCAACGCGGAGCTGGCCCGGGACGCGACCGACGCGGGCGAGCGGCACGCGGCGGCCTGCCGCGCGGCCATCCCCACCGCCGAAGCCAAGCAGGACGCCTGGGATCTGCTGGTTTCGGGTGAGCAAGCACTGGCTACGTTCCGGGCGACGCTGTCCGGCTTCGCCGACCCGGACCAGCCGGAGCTGGTGAACCGGTACCGGGAGACGTACTTCGCCGCCGTCGCGGACGCGTGGCGGACCTGGTCCTCGGCGATGGCACAGGACTTCGTCAGCGGCGGCTACACGGTGGGCGCGATCTCGGAGGAGACGGTGCGGGTGACCGACGAGTACATCGCGGCCACCGACCCGCCGGCCGCGCTGCGCCGGCTGCTCCTCGAGGGCCGGGACGACGTGCTCCGGGCGCTGCGCTGCCAGGCCAGGGACCGGCAGGCTCCGTAACCCCTGAGCCCTCTCCCGGCTGTTGCCGATAACGAACCGACGGGTGAACGCGCTGCCGTATGGTTACATGTCCCTAATTCTCTGTTCCGCCCGGACCCGAAAGGGCGATTTGAATGGCGAGTCGGCTACCGAACGCAGAGTCGCGAGTCTCACATAGCCCGCGCCGCAGATCCCGGTTTCCAACCGGTCGGGACAGCCAGTCTGACGATGAATCACGGCACGGGACGCTACGACTGCTGCATAAGGTCAGTGCGCTCGCACCGCTTGCCGTCGGCTACGGCGCATTCCAGGCTGTTCTGTCCTCACTGCCACCGTCGCTGTCGTATGCGGATCTGCATTACCTATGTTCGGTCGCCTGTGGTATCGCGGCTGGCGGAGTGACGGGATGCGCGGTTCTCTGGGCGAGACTCAGCTCCGCGAAAGACAGCGCGGCGACAAGAGCACTAGTACCGGGAATACATGATCGCGGCGCCAGGCATAGGCCGGACACGATGAGCCTCTTCCGGACCGCCTATCTTGCACTTCTCGGTAGCTTGGTCACCTTTGATGATCCTGCACTGGGCAGGCTGACGGGCTGGCCGCATTTCTTCCACGAGGCTGAAGCCAGCTACCGCCCGACCCCCTATGGCACCGCGTATGGGTTAAAGCTGGCGGTGGTCCTCGGCGACCAGGATGGACGCCTGGACAGGGCGAGCCTCGGCGACACCTTGTGGAAGCTCAGGCGCCCCGACGGCGGCTGGGCTTCCCGGACCCAGGGCAGCGTGGGCCGGCCGGAGGTGACGGCACTCGTGCTTGGCGCCCTCGCCTCGGTCGGCTCCGACAGCACCCGGCTAGCAGAAGCCGGAGCTCATCTCGAATCGATGATCGGGACCGGGAACGACCCGGTGGCCATCACGTCGACCTATATCGTCAGCGCGCTCATACGTGAGCTGGCGCGGATACGACCACAATCTCCACTCCTGACGCAACTGCGCACGAACCTCCTGGCCGGAGCAGTTCAAGATCCTCAGCAGGAAAACTTGCTGTGCTGGGGGCCGAGCCTGGATACCGGGAACTCCCAGGCCCCGGTTCCCACGTCAGCGCATACTGCGATGGCAGTACTAGCACTTTCGCGGGCGCGCCTGGTCGCCACCGACGGGGCGCGGTCACAGTCTGCGCTAGAGCAGGGAGCGCGCTGGCTTACCCGTGACCGGAACCTGGAGAACCAGACCGAGCAGATCCGGCGGTTCGTCACAGAAGATCACTGGGAATCGCTTACCGTCCGCCTGTTCACTTCCGCGTGGGTGAGCAAGGCAGTGCTCGCAGTCGGCACGGACATTCCCGGCGCCTCAGACCTGCTCGAAGAGGCAGTTGCCAGGGTTATCCACGCTCAGCACGACGGCATCTGGGAATGGGAAAACAGCGAGCGTCCGATCTGGATGAGCTATCAAGGCGCGAGCACGGTACGCGCCTATGCACTGTGCCGGTGGACGCCGCCATGAGCGCGGTTCTCCGGGCGGGTACCTGGAACATCCGCGAAGGAATCCCTACGGGCGGCAACGGCAAAAACTGGCACGCCCGGCTGGCAAGCATCATCGCGCAGGCCGATCTCGACGTGCTTGCACTGCAAGAAGTACCTTTCGATCGGCATGGCCATTCCACGATCTTGACGACGATCACTGAGCAGACCAAACTGAGGTACGCATCGGGATTCTCGTTGTCACCATCAGGGTTTTCATCACGGAATCGTTCAGGAATAGCACTGGCAAGCCGGGTGCCGCATTGCGTATCGAACCAGATGCGACTGCCCAACCCGGACCTTCGGAGCGACCGCCCTGGAGTCTCGTGGGTAAGCTGGGATAAAGGTATGCTCCTTATAGAACTCAAGGTTTCCAAGCTGCCGTTCTGGGTGGGCTCGGTACACTGTTATCCTTTTCACAAATTCGACAGAAAGGCCGAAGATGAGGAATTTACGCCGATTTGGCAAGCCCTTGCTGCGGCGGTAAATCACATCCCGGGCGAGCACATAATCGTGGCCGGAGATTTTAACACGGAACGACGTGACCTTATCACCGGGATGGTGAAAAAGCATCGGCTCATACCGGCAATAGAAGGCATGGCCACGCACCGCGGGCGGGCGGTTGATGACATCCTCCATTCCCGGCAGTTGATCCGCCGGAGCTTTGCGGTTACGTCCAGCCTGTCCGACCATGCATTCTGCCAGGCCGAGTTTGGCATCGAGGACGTTGCGCAATGAATCTCGCCGAGGCAACCAGCATTATCCACTCTGCTCTGCCGCAGGCCATAGATCCCGGCCAAGCGCCCGAGGGGGCCATGACAGCATTGCATCAGATCGCCGGTGACGCAGAGGTGAGTAGTTTCCTGCGCGCGACCCGCGATGATACGACAGTGCCGTTCCATGCAACCAGATCATATCGCCACCCGCTCGGCTTTGACACTCTCCTTCTCATAGAGGCGCCGCCGCGATTCCGGTTGCGGATGCACGCATGGTGGCCGTATAACGAGCCGACCGTAGAGCATGTGCACAATCACAGGTTCGCGGTCGCCACCAAGATTATCCTTGGGCACTACGAAATGAAGACCTATCAGATAGGCCCCGAGGGAAGTCCGATGAGCGAGTACCGGGAACGCTCTAGTCCGGAAGAAGAAACGTGGAGCATGGACCACATAGGTGTCGCCAACTTGCGAGTGTCCGCTAGTACTCATATCGGCAAGGGATCTGGTTACGCGCTCGCGGCCGACGTACTCCATCAAGTCTGGGTTCCGCAAGGCACGATGTGCGTCACGCTCTTCCTCACGGTCCCGGCAATACTCGATCAGCCCAGATATACACGTGTATTCGCGCCGGAAGGAACCTGGGCTCCGGAACCGTCACAGAAGCACGTGATGCTTGTCGGTGACTACCAGGATCGGCTTGACGCCATCGCGGCAGAGCTCGCGTAGCCGGGCTGCGCGGGGCGGGACAAGTATGTCGGGATTGCGATCCCGGTCAGGGGTTCACACCAGGATGCAGGGGATGTCGGTGTTCTCGTCGATCCAGTAGCTGGCGCAGATCCGGTGGTAGCCGTCGGCGACGATGAGCGGGTGCTCGTCGCCGCCGCGCAACAGCAGGATGGGTGACAGGGCCGCGCCGGCCGCGGCCTTGCGCAGGTCCGCCGCGACGTGCTTGTTGTCCTCGCCGAGCAGGGGCAGCTGGCTGGCCCGCAGGATGTCCTTGGCCTTGCGGTGGGTGATGTCGTTGCGCGCGGCGGCGAGCTTCTTCCGCCACTCGGCGGCGCGCCTGGCCGGCATGACCAGCGACAGGTAGTCCTCCGCCGCCTGGAAGTCGTGCTTCTCCGGCCTCGGCAGCCACTTCACCGTCTGCGCCATGTCACGCTCCCGCCACGGCCTCCCGGACGTGCTTGGCCACCTCGTCCAGCGGGATCGCCACGGTGGAACCCGCGGCGCGGTCGGTGAGCTCGGCGGTCCCGGCGGCCAGGCCGCGCTTGCCCACCGTGACCCGGAACGGGATGCCGGTCAGTTCGGCGTCGCTGAACTTGACGCCCGCCCGGACCTGCCGGTCGTCCACGATGACCTCGGCGCCGGACTCGAGCAGCGACTGGTAGACCTGCTCCCCCGCGGCGGCCACGGCGGCGTCCTCCTGCTGGGCGATCACCACCACGACCGCGAACGGGGCGATCGCGACCGGCCAGATGATGCCCTTGTCGTCGTGGTGGACCTCGACGGCCGTGGCCATGGCGCGCTCGACGCCGATGCCGTAGCAGCCCATGATCGGCTTGACCGGCTGGCCGTCCGGGCCGGACACCCGGATATCCATGGCGTCGGCGTACTTGTAGCCAAGCTTGAAGATGTGCCCGACCTCGATCCCGCGCTCTACCTCCAGGCCGTGCCCGCAATTCACGCAGGCGTCGCCGGCCGCCACCTCGCGCAGGTCGGCCCACCGGCCCACGGCGATGTCGCGCTCGACGTCCACGCCGCGCAGGTGGGTGTCGTCGGTGTTGGCGCCGGTGAACATGCCGCGCCGGCCGCGCAGCGCCTCGTCCGCGACGACCGGCGGGCCGCCCTGACTGGCCGGCGGCGTGCCGACCGCGCCCAGGCTGCCGGGCAGCGCGCCGAGGGCGTCGCGGATTTCCTCCGGCTGGGCCGGGCGGATGGCGACCGCGCCGGTGGCGTCGGCGAGCTTCTGCTCGTTCAGCGCGTGGTCGCCGCGCAGCAGGACCAGGGTGAGCACGTCGTCGAGGTAGTAGACCAGGGTCTTGATCTGCTGGTCGGCCGGGGCCTGGTACTGGACCGCGAGATCCTCGATCGTGCGTACGCCGGGGGTGGCGAAGGGCTCCGGGGCGGCGAGCAGCCCGGCCCGTTCGGAATCATCGACGGCGGCCAGCCGGGACATGGCCTTCTCGATGTTCGCGGCGTAACCGCACTCCGGGCACACGATGATGAGGTCCTCGCCGGAGGGGGACGGGCAGATGAACTCGGTGGAGTCCGAGCCGCCCATCGCGCCGCTGGACGCGTCGGCCGGGATGGCCGGGATGGACAGCCGCCCGAAGATCCGCACGTAGGCGTCGCGGTGCGCGGTGAAGGACCGGTCCAGCCCGGCCCGGTCCAGGTCGAAGCTGTAGGAGTCCTTCATGGTGAACTCGCGGGTGCGCATCAGGCCGGCCTTGGGCCGCGGCTCGTCACGCAGCTTGGTCTGGAACTGGTACCACAGCTGCGGCAGCTCGCGGTAGGACTCCAGCTCGGTGGCCAGGGTGGAGATGATCTCCTCGTGGGTCATGCCGAGGACGAAGTCCGCGCCCTTGCGGTCCTTGAGCCGGAACAGCTCGTCACCCATCAGCTCCCAGCGGCCGCTCTTGATCCACAGCTCGGCCGGGTGCATGACCGGCATCAGGAATTCCTGCGCGCCGATCCGGTCCATCTCCTCGCGGATGATCCCGATCACCTTGAGCCGGACCCGCTGGCCGAGCGGCAGCAGCGAGTAGTGCCCGGCCATCAGCTGGCGGATATAGCCCGCGCGGAGAAGCAGGCGGTGGCTGGGCGCTCCGGCGTCGGCCGGATCGTCGCGCAGCGTGGGGATGTGCATCGTGGACCAGCGCATGAGCTCGTAGTCTAGCGGCGGCTCAGGGTGAACGCTGCGTCGACATCAGGGCCCGGGCGAGCTCGGTCAGGCTGGCTATGTGCTGGTGCCCGCCGGGCGCCGGGCAGAGCCCGTACGGGTCCATGTGCACCGGCTGCAGGCCCGCGGCGACCGCCCCGGCCACGTCGTAGCGCAGGCTGTCTCCCACGTGCAGGACGCTGACGTCCCCGGGCACGTTCAGGGCGTCCAGCGCGATGCGGAAGATCCCTGGGTCCGGCTTGGCCACGCCGACCACCGCGGAGTCCAGGATGACGCCCATTTCTATGCCGTCCGGCGATGGTCCGTCGCCGTCCGGCACGTAGCAGAGGCCGACGCTGCGCAGGTCGCCCTCTACGGTGCCGTTGGAGTTGGAGACCACGCCCATCGGCAGCCCGAGCCCGGCCAGGGCGCGCAGGCCGTCCTTGACCCCGTCTCCGGCGTGCGCCCAGCCGTACCGCCTGGGGTGCCCGGCGATCTCGATGGCGAGCTGCTCGCACCTGCCCTCGGCCACGCCGCAGGCGGCGACGTAGCTCGTCAGGTAGTCGCGCCACCAGGTGGCTGGCGCTGGCGGCGTGGCCTGCCGGTCCTGGGCGGCCATCGCGTGATAGTGAGCCCGCTCCAGGGTGGTCAGGTCGGGATCGGCGCCCGCCTGGCGGAGCGGCGGGAGGAGGTTGGCGGGTTCGGGGAAGACCAGCACCCCGCCGGCGTCGAGCAGGATCGCGTTGACTTCTGAAGCCACACCCGCACTATATGCACCCGGGGCGGGTGCGCTACCAGATGGGCGGGTGGCGGTCCTTCCACGGGCGGGCCTGCTCCAGCTGCGCGGACAGGGAGATCAAGGTGGCCTCGTCCCCCATCCGGCCGGCCAGCATCACGCCGATCGGCAGGCCGTCGTCACTCCAGTGCAGCGGCACGTTCACGGCGGGCTGGCCGGACACGTTGTAGAGCGCGGTAAACGGGGTGAACAGCTTCTGGCGCTCGAAGTTCTGCGCTGGGCCCACCTCGTCGAACCAGCCGACGGGCCTTGGGGGCATGGCCAGCGTGGGCGTGAGGACGGCGTCGTAGGCGTTCAACGCGACGAGCGCGGCCCTGGTCACCGCCTGCAGGTAGCCCTCGGCGAAGAAGAGTTCCGGGGCGCGGACGTCCTGGCCGCGGCCGCGCAGGTAGCGGGTCAGCGGGAGGAGCATCTCCTCTTGCTCTGGGGCGAGCGGGGCCAGCGTGGCGTAGGCGTACCAGAGGGTCTCGAAGAACGGCACCACGTCCGGGCCGAGCGGCATACCGATGTCCTCGACCTCGTGCCCCAGGCTGGCCAGCAGGGCGCTGGCCTGTTCGTACGCCGCGACGCAGTCCGGGTGCACCTCGGCCCCGTCGACCGGGTTCTGCAGGGTCCGGCCGATCCGCAGCCGGCCAGGCTCGCGGCTGGCGTAGCCGAGGAACGTCTCGCCGGGCGGCAGCGGCGGCTGGGTGTACATGTCGCCGGGAAAGTTCTCCGCCATCACGTCGAGCAGCAGTGCCGCGTCCGCGACCGTGCGCGCGAGCGGGCCGTTGACCCCCAGACCGTACAGGTCGGGCACGAGCGGGCCCTCGGAGACGCGGCCGCGGGTCGGCTTGATCCCGAACAGCCCGCACACGCTGGACGGGATGCGGATGGAGCCGCCGCCGTCGCTGCCCTGGGCGGCCGGAGCCAGGCCCGCCGCCACCGCGGCGGCCGCCCCGCCGCTCGAACCGCCCGCCGACCGGGACAAGTCCCACGGCGTGCGGGCCGGCGGCCCTACCGCGGTTTCGGTGTAGCAGGGCAGCCCGAACTCGGGGGTGGCGGTCTTGCCGGTGATGACCGCGCCCGCCCGCTTGATCGCGACCACCACGTTGTCGTCGGTGTCGGGCACGTAGGCCTCGAACGCCTTCGAGCCCAGCGTCTGCCGCACCCCCGCCACCATGTTCAGGTCCTTGATCGGGATGGGCACGCCGGTCAGCGGCGGCAGCTCCGCCACCTCGTCCGCCGCGGCGACCGCCTTCTCCGCCTCCCGCGCCTGGTCGGCGGCGAATTCGGGGGTGATCGTGTAAAACGCGCCGACCTGGTCGTTGAGTTCGGTCGTCCGGCGCAGATAATGATCGGTGACGGCGACCGGCGAGAGCTCGCCCGCGCGGATCGCCGCAGCCAGCTCGATCATGGTTAGCTCGTGAATCTGGGCCATGGTAGGGATCGTAGACCACATAAAGCCCAGGCGTTTGGCGTGTTATCGGGCTTAATGTCCAGCTATAAAAACAGTCGGAGCAGGGCACAATCGTCTTGGTGACGGTGCTATGCGCTGAGTCCTATGGCAGTTACGCTGAGGTGGTGGGTGATACCGGATGGCGTGGCCGAAGCTGAGAAATAAGTCATCAGGACCGCTGATGACGGTAAGCAATCGCAGCGGGGCAGCACACGACGGGGCACGGTCGCAGGGAAAGGAAGCCGAGGGTGCGCCGGAAGGTTCGGCCCGGTTGCCGTTCCTCCGGGCCCAGGGGGCCAGGCGGACCGAAGCGGCCGGCGGCGCCGAAGGCTCCGGACCGGTCCGGGATGCTCCGGTCCGGGATGCTCCGGTCCGGGATGCTCCGGTCCGGGATACGCCGGTGAGCTGGCCGGGACAGGCCGTGGACGACGCGGCGACCGCCGAGGGGACGGCAGCCGAGGTGACCGGGGCGGAGGCGACGGGCCCGGAGCCCGCGGCGGCCGAACCCGAATCGGCCGACCTGCCGTTGTGGGACTGGTCCCCGCCCGCGGAGCCTTCGGCCGGAGAACCTTCGGCCGGAGAACCTTCCGGTGCGGAGCCTTCCGGTGCGGAGCGGCCCGCCGGGGAGCCGTCCGCCGGGCGCGCGGACCCGCCGAAGCCCGAGTGGAAGCCGGTGGTCAGGCCGGCCGAGGAGGCACGGAGGGGCGGGGGCGATGCGCAGCCCGGCATCGGCCAGCGCGGGGGCAGCCTGGCCCGGCTGGCCGCCAACCCGAGGATGCGGATCTGGCAGCTGCGGGCCGTCGTCGCGGTCGTCATCCTGGGCGTGTTCTGGTACCTGGTGTCCTGGAAGCTGGGGCTGACGCTCGCCATCGTGGCGATCATCGCCGACACGATCTACCGGGCCCGCAAGAGCTACGCCGGCAAGATCCGGCTGACCGCCGCGCAGCGGCGGACCCGCAGGCAGCTGACCAAGCTCGGCCGCGCGGGCTACCTTGCCATGCACGCCCGGCCCATCCCGGAGAGCCAGGACCAGATCGACCACCTGGTGGTCGGGCCGGCCGGCGTCTTCGCCATCGACTCGGAGAACTGGGACAAGCGGCTGGCCGTGCGGACCAAGAAGGGCACCCAGCTGTGGCACGGGCCGTTCAGCAAGAAGGACCGGCTCCAGCACGCCCAGTGGGAGGCCCAGCGGGCCGCCGACCTGCTCTCCGGCGCGATCGGCAAGCCGGTCGTCGTCCGCCCGGCGATGGCGGTGTACGGGCCGCGGATCCCGTGGGACGTGGCCACTATCCGGGATGTCGACGTCTTCAGCGGCCCCCGGCTGCGTAAGTACCTGCGCCGGCGGGCCAGGCAGGGCGAGGTCCGGCCGCTGACCGACGAGGAGATCGAGCGCATCTTCAAGGCCGCCAACGAGGCGTTCCCGCATCATCTCAGCGCGGGTTCCCCGGCGCGCTGACGGACGTGCAGGCCCGTTCGGCCCCGGTAGGCTGAGAACATGACGCTGATCGCCCACCCGGACACGTGAGCCAGGCTCCGGCCCCTGCCCCTGGCTTCGTGCGGCCTGCCCGCGCGGGTGACGCCGCCAGCCTGGCCCGCCTGCAGGTCGCGTCCTGGCGGTGCGGGTTCGCCGGGATCGTCCCGCCGGACCTGCTAGCCGAGCTGACCAGCGAGGAGGCCGAGCTCCTCTGGCGGGACCGCTGGCGGGAGGCGATCACGAACCCGCCGACGAGCAGGCACCGCGTGCTGGCGGCGGTGGACGGAGGTCCCTCCCGCGAGCTGGCCGGGTTCGCCTCGGCCGGGCCCGCGACCGACACCGACCGGTGGGCGGGCACCGATGGTGAGGTTTACGAGCTGAGAATTTCTCCCGAACGGACCGGGCGGGGGCACGGCGGCCGGCTTCTGCATGCCGTGGCGGACACGCTCATCGAGGACGGCTTCCACACCGTGTCCATCTGGACGCTCGAGGCCGACACGGCGCTGCGCCGCTTCCTCGAGTCCTCCGGCTGGGCCGCCGACGGCGCCCGGGCCGAACTCGACGTGGGCGCGAGCGTGCCGGTCGTCCGGCTGCACACGGCGATCAGCGATTGACCCGGGTTCACCTAGGATCTGTCTGTGGCTGACCCTCGGGAATGGCTGGCGGGAACGCGGCCAAGGACGCTGCCCGCGGCGGTGGTGCCGGTACTGATCGGCTCGGGCGTGGCCCTCGGGTACGGCAGGTTCTCCTGGTGGCGCGCGGTGCTCGCGCTCGTGGTGGCGCTGGCCCTGCAGGTGGGCGTCAACTTCGCCAACGACTACAGCGACGGGATACGCGGCTCGGACGAGCGGCGGGTCGGGCCGGTCCGGCTGGTCGCCGCCGGGCTGGCGCCGCCGCGGCAGGTGCTTTTTGCGGCCTTCGGTTGCTTCGTCGTGGCCGGGGTGGCGGGCCTGGCGCTGGCCGCGGTGACGTCCTGGTGGCTTTTGGCCGTCGGCGCGGCCTGCATCGCCGCCGCCTGGTTCTACACTGGCGGGCCGAAACCCTACGGGTACAGCGGGCTCGGCGAGGTGTTCGTGTTCCTGTGCTTCGGCGTGGTGGCCGTGGCCGGGACCGCGTACGTGCAGATGAAGGCGCTCAGCTGGCTCGGCCTCGCCGCCGCGGTGCCCGCCGGGCTGCTGGCCTGTGCCTTGCTGATGGTCAACAACCTGCGCGACATCGGCACCGATACGGTGGCGGGCAAGCGCACGCTCGCGGTCATGCTCGGCGACGCGCGCAGCCGTTGGGGGTACGTGCTGACGCTGCTGGTTCCGTTCGGCGTCGCGGGGCTGCTCGCCTTCTTCCGCCCGTTCACGCTGCTGACCGTGCTGGCGCTGCCGCTAGCGCGGCTGCCGATCCGGTCGGTCCGGGCCGGCGCCTCGGGTCCGGCGCTGATCAGGGCGCTCGGCCAGACGGGACGGCTGCAGCTGGCGTTCGGCATCGCGTTCACGATCGGCCTGGCCATCCGGCCGTAATCCCGCCCGGGACAGGTTCGGAATGCGTGATTCTGGCACGCTTGCGGGCCTGGTGAGAGACACTTAATAGGAAATGCGTGGTATCGGCGACATAGCGGCGGCCGGCACGGTACCCTGCCCGATAATCCCAGGTGATGTGGTGCGGGCGCGGGGTGGTGCCTAAGCCCATGCGTATCCAGCGGGAAGGTGCCCAGTTGCAAATCCGGGGAACGTGGTCGGCTGGACCCGGCGACGATCAGGCACGGTTCCTAGCCGACCTGCGCGCCCTACGCGACTCCGCTGCGATCGGGTTCGACGAGCTGGCGGCACGGGCGCATTACCCGAGCGACGTCCTGAAGGAAGCCGAGAACGGCCCCTCCCTTCCTGGCCTGCCCATTCTCACGGCTTACGTCCGCGCCTGCGACGGTGACGTGCCGGACTGGGAAGAACGGTGGCGCCGGCTCAACCCTGATGTGCCGGACGACCCGGATCTCCCGGTGAGGCCCGCCGGGGCGAGCCCGGCCGCCCAGGCCGGCGCCCGCGCAGGCGTCGGCGTCGCGCCACCCGACGTCTACGACCCGGAGCGGATCAAGGCCGCGCTCCGGGGTGGCCGCACGCGTACGGAGCACGGCGGCCGAAGAGCCAGCGATCCCGGTGTCCTGGCCCCGGCCCCGGCGTCGACACCGAGCCGCACCGGCCTGGACAGCCCGGATCCGGGGTTGGCCGTCGAGCCGGGCACGAGCGGGGACGGCTGGGGAGCCGCGGCTACCAGCGCGGGCTGGGATCCGGCGCCCGACCCCGGTGTCACGGCAGCCAACGGGAACTATTCGGCCACTGTCGGCAATCGCGGGCCGTTCGACGTGGCGTTCACCAGCCTGCCCGAGGCCGCCGAACCCGCTCCGGCCGAGGAGTTCTCCTGGCTGCAGAACAGCGAGCCCGAGTCCAGGGCCGCGGGCAGCGACGGTGACCTCAGGTGGCCGGGGGAGACCGGCAACCTCGGATCCGCGGAACCGGCTGACCGCAGCTACGGATGGTCGGGCCACACCGAGACCGCTCTGCCCGGGCACGAGGACCCCGACGTCACCGAGCGGTTCCTGCGGCATCAGGCCGAAGGCCTGGCGGCCCCGGAACAGACAGACTTCTGGGGCCAGCCGCTCCCGCAGGATCCGGCCGATCTGCGCATACCGGCCGCGACGCCGCGGGCCGAGGAGCCCGCGGTCACGCGGGCCTCGTGGACGGCCGCCGCCGACGCCGCTCCCCCGGTCGCGGAAGCCGCGTACCGGACCGCCACCGCCCCGGCCCAGCCGGTGAGCGCGGGGCCGGTGAGCACGGGGCCGGTGAGCACGGGGCCGGTGAGCGCGGGCATGTCCCAGACGCAGGCGGCCGCCCGCGAGCGGGACCACCACCACCAGGACCGTTACTTCCCGGCGCGGCTGCTCGCGGTCATCGTCATCGCCGCGCTGATCGGCAGCGCGCTCGTCCTGCTGCTGAAGTAGCCCCTCAAACCGCTTCGCCGCCGTTGGCCGAGGACGGATCGCCGTCCTCGGGCGCCGCGGCGGTTTCAGCCTCGGTGGCGGGCGGTTCGATGCCGCCCAGCGGATCGACGAAATTCGTCCCGGGAATGGCGGCCGCCAGCATGGCGCTCAGGGCATCGGCCGAGGCGCCGCCGACGGCCGCGGCGGCAACGTGAGCCGGGGCGGGATCCAGGCCGGGATCCAGGGCGGGCGTGTCCTCCGCGGCGGTTCTGCCCGCAGGGACGGCGGGCGGCTCGCGCCGGACCGCGATCTTCGGCTCTGTCGTCCTGGGCTCTGTCGTCCTGGGGTGGGCCGAGGCGGTGCTCGCGGCCGGTGCCGCGTCCCCGCCACCGAAGGCGCTCGCCACCGACCTCAGCGCCGACGTGACCTCGCTCGGGATGACCCAGAACGTGTTGCCCTGGCCCTGCGCGAGCTGCGGCAGCGTCTGCAGGTACTGGTAGGCGAGCAGCTTGGGGTCGGGGTCGTTGTCGTGCACGGCCTGGAAGACCGCCGCGATGGCCTGGGCCTGGCCTTCGGCCCGCAGGATCGCGCTCTGCTTGGCGCCTTCGGCGGTCAGGATGGCGCTCTGCTTCTCGCCTTCCGCGGTAAGGATCCTGGCCTGCCTGACCCCCTCGGCGGTCAGGATCGCGGCCCGCTTCTCCCGTTCGGCCCTCATCTGCTTCTCCATCGCGTCCTTCACCGACTTCGGCGGGTCGATGGCCTTGATCTCCACCCGGGTGACGCGGATGCCCCACTTGCCCGACGCGTCATCGAGCACGCCGCGGAGCATGTTGTTGATGTGGTCGCGCGAGGTCAGCGTCTTCTCCAGGTCCATCGACCCGATCACGCTGCGCAGCATCGTGGCGGTGATCTGCTCGATCGCGCCGATGTAGTCGACGATCTCGTAGTCGGCCGCCCGCGGGTCGGTGACCTGGAAGAACAGCACGGTGTCGATGAGCACGACCAGGTTGTCCTCGGTGATCACCGGGGCGCCCTTGAACGAGACCACCTGTTCGCGCAGGTCGATCTCCTTTTTGACCCGGTCGATGCCCGGGATGATGAAGTTCATCCCGGGCTCCAGCGTCTTGCGGTAGCGCCCGAACCGCTCGATGTTGCGGGCGCGCGCCTGCGGAATGATCCGCACCGAACGCAGCACGGTGATGATGACGAGAAGCGCGACGACCGCCGCGACAATGATCTCAGCCATGGCTACTCCCTGGGATAAACGAGCGCGGTGGCGCCGTCGATCTGCATGACGTCCACCTTGGTGCCGACCGGGATGACCAGCGACTCGTCGTAGGCACGCGAGGACCACTCCTCGCCGCCGATGCGAATCCGCCCGCCATGCTCGGTGACCTGCTCGAGGACGATCGCGGAGCGACCGACGAGCGCGGCGGTTCCCGAACGCAGCGCCGGCGGCTGCTTGATGTGCCGTATCGCGATCGGCCGGACGAAGCCGAGCCCGGCGGCGGACGCGACGACGAACGCGGCGAGCTGGAGACCCAGACCGAGATGAAACGTCCCGATCACGGCCGCCACCACCGCCGCGACTGCGATGAGACCGAAAGCCAGCGTCGTGGTAAGCAGTTCGGCAACACCGAGTACCGCTGCCACGATCAGCCACACGATCCAGGACAACATGGCCGCTCCGCGAAGTGCTGTTGGTCCGACTGTAACCCCGCTAGGCACCGTTCGCAGCACGCGCCGTGGGTAGCCCGCCGTCTCATTTGATACACGTCGTTATCAGGTGAACACCACCTAGAAGCGTCTCATTGTGTGCAATTGGTGACAATTAGCCGTCTAGGTCATACAGGGGATTTCTGTCGACCTACACTGCAAGGGAGAGGGCAAGTGTCCTGCCGCGCCGGCGGACACAAAGGTCCAGGAGGTATGGGGTGGAACGTGGCGACACCGGCCTCGGCCGTGACGCGTACGGTCCGCCCCGGCACGAGCGGGACCGCCGCGGCTACGGGCCTTATCCCTCCGACGATGGGTTCCCGGCCGAGGACGATGATGCGGCCGGGCCAGGCCGTCAGGCCGAGGACGACGAAGTCGGGCAGCTGCTGAGGCGCCCGGGCGAGATGCCGCCCCGGCAGCCGCGGATCCGCCAGCCGGGACGGCCGCAGCCCGGAGGGCCGCAGCCGGCAGGGCCGCAGCTTGGAGGGCCCCAGGCTGGAGGGCCCCAGGCTGGAGGGCCCCAGCCGGGTCGCTTCCCGCCAGCTGCGGCCCCGAACGGAAGCACGGGCCACTCCGGGATGCCTAGCGGGATGCCCGGCGGCGGGATGCCCGGCGGCGGGATGCCCGGCGGCGGAGCGGGCGGCCCGCATGGCGGATACCCGGACAAGGGCAGGCCGCGCGGCGGGTACCCGGACGGCGGCGGACCGCACGGGCCGTTCCCGCGCGGCGGGGCACCAAACGCGGGCGGCCCGCACGCGGGCGTGCCACCGATGGCCGCACCATCCATGGGTGCGCCCCCTATGGGCGGGTCGCATCCAGGCGGGCCGCACGGGGGCGGCCCGTATGCCGACGGCCCGCGCGGCGGCGTGCCGCACGGTGCTCCCCAGCACGGTGCTCCCCCAAGGGGTTCTCCTCCGCACGGCGCTCCCCCACAGGGAGCTCCCCCTCATGGCGCTCCCCCTCATGGCGGGCCCGCGCCGAACGGAGGGCCGGTAGCCAACGGCGCGGCGCCCAACCCTGGCGGCCCCAATGGAGCACCGGGGCCTGGCCGGTATCGGCTGCCGAACGGACGGCGGGTGCCGCCGGGCGCGGACCGCTTGTACCGGCCGCCGGGACCGAGTGCGCCCGGCGGCACCACGGGCAGGCATCATGGGCCAGGGCCTACCGTCAAGGACCACTACGCGGACAGCTGGAGCCAGCCGGGCACGGTGCCATCGGGCGGTCACGCTCCCGGCGGGCCGGGACCAGGAGGTACCGGACCAGGCGGCGCGGGCGGCCCGGGCAATGCCGGCGGCCCGGGCGTGGGTCCGGCGCACGGGGGGCCGCCGCCGTACGGCGGGTCTGGTGCGTCCGGGCTCTCCGGGGCCCAGGGGCCAGGCGGGCCAGGCGGGCCAGGCGGGGCTCCGCCGCTGCGTGAGCACCCGCCGGCTGGGCCGCGCTTCGAGGCGCCGGCCGGACATGACCGGCCCGGCCCGCCGCCGGAGCCACCAGGCCCGGTTATCCGCCAGCGCGATACGGCCCGGCCCGAAGAGCCGCCGGCTGACACGGTTCAGCCGGTGGCCAGCATCGCGCCGGACGACCTCGAGGCGTTCGCCCGCGACCTGCGCGCGCTGCGGGCCACGGCCGACCTGGACTACCCAGGGATGGCCGAGACCTCCCACTTCGAGATGAAGACGCTCGCCGCGGCGGCGGGCGGGCTGCGCCTGCCCACGCTGCCGGTCGCCGTCGCGTTCGTACGCGCCTGCGGCGGAAACGCCGCGGAGTGGGAAGACCGTTGGCAGAAGCTCGCCGACAGGCTCACCGCGGAGGCGGCCAGGAAGCGTCGCGGTGACGGCGAGGAGAACGCCGAACCTGTCGAGCCGACGGATGCCCCGGCCGCGCTGGAGCCGCCCAAGCCCGCCGCCACGCCACCGCCCGAATCCGATGGCGGAGAGGTCTACGTCATCACATCGGCTCCTCCGCGCCAGCCCGGCTGGTAGCCGGAACCGACGCGGCACCTGAGCCGCGGAAACGCCCCGATAGGCTCAAGAGGAAGCATCAGCCCCCGATATGAGTAGGACCGATCCGGCGTGCCCCCTGCGCAGCAACCGTCAGACCAGCCAGCCGAACACGTACAGGCCAGCGGAAGCTGGTCTCCCCCGGTCGATAGCCACGTGCACACCGAATGGTCGTGGGACGCGCCGCGCGAGGCGTCCATGGTGCACAGCTGCGAGCAGGCGGTCGCGGCGGGCCTGCCCGGGGTGGCCTTCACCGACCACCTGGACTTCACCACCTGGACCGACGGTGACCAGATCGGCGCGATGGACCTGGACCCGCACCGGTACGCCCGGATGCACCTGCTCGACATCGCGGGCTACCGCGCCACCTTGGACGACTGCCGTCAGCGCTTTCCCGAGCTGCGTATCCTCTCCGGCGTCGAGATCGGCGAGGCCCATCTGTGGGCCGCTAGCGCGGCCGCGACCGTGGCCACAGCCGGCCCCGGTGGGCCGGACCGTATCCTGGGCTCGCTGCACGCCATCCCGCACGAGGGGCGGCTGACGGCCGCCGATGACCTGTTCCGGCAGATGCCCGCCGCCGACGTGATGCGCCGGTACCTCGCCGAACTGCTTCGGCTGGTCGAGGGCAGCGACCTGTTCCAGATCCTGGCGCACCTGGACTTCCCGCGGCGGATGTGGCCGCGGGCGGCCAGGCCGTACGAGGAGCGGGCATTCGAGGCGGAGTACCGGGCCGTGCTGAGCGCCCTGGCCGCCAGCAACCGGATCCTCGAGGTGAACACCAAGAGCCCGCTGGTCTCGGCCGGCCTGCTGGGCTGGTGGCGGGAGGCCGGGGGACGTGCGGTCTCGTTCGGCAGCGACGCGCACCAGCCCTGGCGGGTGGGCGACAAGTTCAAGCTCGCGGTTGATGTGGTCGAGGCGGCGGGCTTCCGGCCTGGTCGCGACCGCTTCGACTTCTGGCGGCTCTGACCCCTGGGGCACGCGAGCTTAGAGAGGCGCGAGGGGCAGACGGGCGCCGGGCCGTGCGGGGTGCCGGACCGTGCGGGGCGCGGGGGCTTCCGGGGTTCGGGGCGCGGGGGCTTCCGGGGTTCGGTGCGCGGGGGTGGGCGATTCGATTGAGGCGGTCCGGTGGTGCTGGTGGATTGGACCCGTGGTGACTCTGGGACCTGTGACCGGTGGCGGACCGGACGCCCGAGCGCCGGAGGAAGGCTCCGGTCCGCCGCCGGTGGCTCTCAGGTCCAGGTGTCGTCGAAGCGCGCGATCATCTCATCCCAGCTTTCGCCCTCGGTGCCCCCGTGCTCGCGGGCAGTGCCGTCCTGGGCGCTCTTTGCGGAAGCATCGTGCGTCCGGCCGCCGGACTCCTTGTCGTCCAGGGCGGCTCGCGGGACGGGGATGGACCGGCTCTGGCAGTGCACTGCGAAGCGCAGCTCTGCGTAGTAGGTCTCCCGGTCGCGGAGTTCGGCACGGGCTTCGGTGTGCGCCGGGCGGCTGTTGCCGCCCGAGCGGGAGGGGAGGTCGGCGCGGTGATCCCCGCCCTCGTTCGCTGGTAGGCCCTCATCCGGGCAACTGCTGGCCACGACACACACCTCGTATGCGGATCTAACACGGAGCGAAGTTGTTTCGCTACCATTTGTAATGTAACACTACGTACTTTACCCAATGCAATGGGTAACAAGGTAATAGTTACCTATCTTCCGGGCTAGGTACTACAAAGAGTGACAAACCGACGGCTGGAGATGCACTGGGGACGGCTGGTTCCGATGTGAACGCAGGAACGTGCCATGGGGCACGCGCCGGGTACGTTCGGTAGTAATAATTGTGATGCGACGGTCACTGTGCGCGCATGACATTTGCTGAAGTGGGCCAGCCGATTTGCCGACGGGACGGAGGCGGCCGCCACCGGGGTGGATGTCCGATTCCCGCCAGTTCTGGTCGGTGCGGGCTGGCATTGTGGAAGGCGTGAGCCAGAACAGCACGATCACAGGCGGGGTGGCGGCGCTCGACGACGAGGGGCGCTACCAGGCCGCGGCCAGCAAGGACCCACGCTTCGACGGCGTCTTCTTCATCGGGGTGACCTCGACCGGCATCTACTGCCGGCCGTCCTGCCCGGCGATCACGCCGAAGCGGGCGAACATGCGGTTCTACCGCAGCGCGGCGGCGGCCCAGGAGGCGGGCTTCCGGGCCTGCAAGCGGTGCCGCCCGGACGCCTCCCCCGGATCGCCGGAGTGGAACATCCGGGCCGACATGGTGGGCCGGGCGATGCGGCTGATCGCCGACGGGGTGGTCGACCGGGACGGCGTCGAGGGCCTGGCCCGGCGGCTCGGCTACGAGCAGCGCCAGGTGCGCCGGCTGGTCACCGCCGAGCTGGGCGCCGGACCGCTCGCCATCGCCCGCGCGCAGCGCGCGCAGACGGCGCGGATCTTGACCGAGACCACCGCGCTGCCGCTGTCCGAGATCGCCTTCGCGGCCGGCTTCGCCAGCATCAGGCAGTTCAACGCGACCATCCGCGAGGTCTTCGCGGTGACCCCGACCGAACTGCGGGAGGCACGCGGCCGGGTGCGGAAGACCCGGCGGCTGCTGCCGCCGCCCTCGGGCGCGACCGCGCCCGGGCTGATCCGGCTCCGGCTGGCCTACCGGGCCCCGATCGACGGGGAGCGGATGCTGGGCTACCTGGGCGCCCGGGCCATCCCGGGGGTAGAGGAGGTACGCGAGGGCCGGTACCGGCGGACCATCATGCTGCCGAACGGGCCGGGGATCTTGTCCCTCGCGCACTTCGGGGCGGCAACGGGCTACGTCGACTGCGAGCTCCAGCTCGAGGACCTGCGTGACCTGACCGCCGCGGTGCAGCGCTGCCGGCGGCTGCTCGACCTGGACGCGGATCCCGAGGCGGTCACCGGCTACCTGTCCGCCGACCCGGTGCTCGGGCCGCTGGCCCTGGCTAACCCGGGACGGCGCTCGCCCGGGCACGTCGACGGCAGCGAGCTGGCGCTGCGGGCGGTGCTGGGCCAGCAGGTCTCGGTGGCCGCGGCCCGGCGCCTCGGGGCGCGGTTGGTGGCCGCCTACGGCAAGCCGCTGTCCCGCCCGGACGGCCCGCTGACCCACTGTTTCCCCGCGGCCGAGACGCTGGCCGCCGCCGATCCGGGCGTGCTGCCGATGCCGCGCAGCCGGGCCCTGGCCCTGACCGGGCTGGCCAGCTCGCTTGCCTCCGGCGAGCTCGTGCTGGACCCGGGGGCCGAACGGGACCGGGCCGAGGCGGCGCTGCTGGCACTGCCCGGCATCGGCCCGTGGACCGCCTCCTACATCCGGATGCGCGCGCTGTCCGACCCGGACGCGTTGCTGCCGTCGGACGTCGGCGTGCTCGACGCTCTGGCCCGCCTGGGCGCGGTTCCGGCCGGGAGCGGCCCCGCGGCCCGCGGCCGCGCCGCCCGTGCGGCCGCCGCGCTGGCGGAGAACTGGCGACCGTGGCGTTCCTACGCCGTCCACCATCTGTGGGCGTACCTAGAAGAGAAGGATCGATGATGACGAACCCGTTCGTGGCGCCGGACCGTGACGCCCCGCGCCTTTCCCATATTGTCAGCTCCCCCATCGGCAGGCTGCTGCTGCTCGGCGACGGGCACGCGCTGACCGGCCTGTGGATGATCGACGCCGAACGGCACACGTCCCGGGCCGGCGACGGCCTGACGCCGAGCCCGGAGTCGTTCCGCGAGGTCGCGGCGCAGCTCGAGGCGTACTTCGTCGGCGAGCTCAAGGAGTTCACCGTGCCGCTGGCGCCGAGCGGGACCCCGTTCCAGATGGCCGTGTGGACCGAGCTGACCAAGATCCCGTACGGGAGCACGATCAGCTACGGCGACATCGCGCTGGCGCTGGGCAAGCGGCTGGTCGCCTCGCGCGCCGTCGGCCTGGCCAACGGGTCCAACCCGATCTCGGTCATCGTGCCCTGCCACCGGGTGATCGGCAGCGACGGCAGCCTGACCGGCTACGGTGGCGGTCTTGAGCGCAAGGAACTGCTGCTCCAGCTGGAAGGAGCGGGACCGGTCACCCTGTGGTGAGATAGGGGTGTGTGCCCTGAGGTACTGCTGAGTCGATGGAACTGATGACGCGCGCGCTGCGTCAAAGCACCATGATGTCTCCTCGCCAGGTTCGCGGAACCGTACTAGCGGTACTGCTGTGCTCGGCACTCGCTGGGTGCGGCTCGGTCGCGGCTTCGGCTCCGGCGGGGACGGGCGCCACGTCATCGGCACCGGGGACGTCAGCGGCCCAGGACGCGTCCTCGGCCCCGGCGTCCTCGGGCGTGTCGTCCTCGTCCTCGGCCACGCCGGCCGCGGCGGCGTCGGCGACCGGGTGCGCCAGCGTGGACCAGGCCACTTCGGTCACCGTGCACCGGGTCTTGCACCTGGTGGAGCCGACCCGCGCGGGCGCGCTCAGCAAGACCCAGCACAACGCGACCCTGGTGCGCGCGCTGTTCCGCCAGTTGTGCGCGGCCGTCAGCCACCCGGCGACGGCGAAGGGCGCCACGCTGCACTGCCCGGCCAACTTCGGGATCTCCTACCTGGGCACGTTCTACGACGGCAGCCGGACGCTGGCCAAGTTCGACTACGGGGCGAGCGGGTGCCAGCTGGTGAGCCTGACCGTCGGCGGGAAGACCAGGACCACGATGGTGGTCGGCACGGCGTCCGCGGCCGCGCCGAAGCTGAGGGCCGACCTGGCTGCGGTCCTCGGGGTGCCCAGGCTGGCGATAGCCCAGCCGGTGACCGGGACCGGCAAGTCCGGCGCAACCCACTGACGGCGGGCGGCCCGGCTCGGTCACCGCGGCCGGCTGGCTCGGTCACCGCGGCCGACTGGCCTCGCTTGGCTACGGGAGGTTGCCGGACTCGTCGAGGTCGAACTCGCCGTCCTTGACCCCGAGGACGAACGCGTCCCACTCGGCCTCGGTGAAGTAGAGCCTCTCGCCGTCGGGGTTGGCCGCGTCGTACATCACGTACAGCCTGGGCTCATCGGCCTTGTGCGGAGCGGCCGAGGTGTCGGTGGTGACGTACACCTCGACCCGGCTCTCCTCGGAATCGGCCGCGCTCGCGTCGCCTGGCCCCACGTCGATCGGCACAGCGTCGTCACCCGGTGTATGCATGCGCTCAGGCTACTACGAGCGGATAGGGTCGTGTCCGTGCCCGATCCCGTTTCCGTCAGCTTCTCCGCGGCCGAGGAGGCCGCGTGGTACGCCCGGCTGCCTACCATGTTCGCGGCCGCGGCCGCGCTGTTCACCAGCGCAGACGGCCGGGTGCTGCTGGTCAAGCCGAACTACCGGGATCACTGGTCGCTGCCGGGCGGGATCCTCGAGCACGGCGAGCCGCCGCACGAGGGCTGCCGCCGCGAGGTCAAGGAGGAACTCGGCCTCGACATCGCGCCCGGGCGGCTGCTCGTCGTCGGCTGGGCCGGCCCGCACGGGGCGCGGCCCAGGCCGGTCGTGCACTTCGTCTTCGACGGCGGGACGCTCGCCGATGGCGTGCCCGTCCAGTTGCAGGAGGACGAGCTGGACGAATTCATGTTCGTCGAGCCGGCCGCCCTGGACGATTACCTGCCGCCGATCATCAGCAAGCGGGTGGCCGCCGCGCTGCGCGGCCGGGACACCGGGGCGACCGCCTACCTGCCCTGGACCGAGCCATGAACCTGGCTGGTCCCTCACGCTCGGGGCGAGGCGGGGCTTAGCTGGCTCGGGACGCCGCGGGTCCCGACCTGACCTGGAGCTGGTCGAGCAGCGTCGCGGTGGCCTCGGCGACGGCGTCGACGGCGTGGCCGAACGCCTCGGCGTTGTGCCCGGCAGGGGCGCGAAAACCGCTGATCTTCCGCACGTACTGCAGCGCGGCGGCGTGGATGTCTTCGTCGGTCACCCGCTCGGCGTACGGCGGGCGCAGGGTCTTGATGCTTCGGCACATGCTTCCGACGGTACCTGGTATTACTCGAGTCCGAGCAGTCCCTCTAGGCCCACGGTCAGGCCGGGCGGAAGGGAGCCGATGCTGCGGACGGCGAGCAGCACCCCCGGCATGAACGAGACCCGGTCCAGCGAATCGTGCCTGATCGTCAGCGTCTCCCCGGTCCCGCCGAACAGCACCTCCTGGTGCGCCACCAGGCCCGCCACGCGCACCGAATGCACGTGCACGCCGTCCACGCTGGCGCCGCGCGCGCCCGGCAGGGCCAACGCGGTGGCGTCTGGCGGCGGCCCGAGGCCGGCCCCGGCCCTGCTCGCGGTGATCATCGACGCGGTGCGCAGCGCGGTGCCGGACGGGGCATCGGCCTTGTTCGCGTGGTGCAGCTCGATCACCTCGGCGGAGGGGAAGAACCTGGCCGCCTGGGCGGCGAACCGCATCATCAAGATGGCGCCGACGGAAAAGTTCGGCACGACCAGGATGCGCACGTCCGGGTGATCGGGCAGCCAGTCGCGTATCTCGCCGAGCCGGTCCTCGCCGAACCCCGACGTGCCGACCACCACGTCCGCATCGTGCCGGACGCACCAGTGCAGGTTGGACATGACCACGCCGGGATGGGTGAAGTCGACCACCACGTCGCACCCGGTCAGCGCGTCGAGCGCGTCACCCTGGTCGACCTCCGCGCCGACCTCCAGGTCCGGCGCCTCGGTGACGGTCCGGACCACCTCGCGTCCCATCCGTCCCCGCGCGCCGAGTACGCCGACCTTGGCCATGGCTGCCTCCTAGCTAGGCCTGGAACGCGCTGGCGTCGTCAAACGGGCCGACGACGGCCAGGGTCTTGGGGCGGGTGAGGATATCGGCGGCGATCGCGCGGATGTCGTCGTGGCCGACGGAGTCGATCGCGCTGAGCACCTCTTCGACCGGCTCCAGCCGCGGGTAGACCAGCTCGGACTTGCCGAGGCGGCTCATCCGCGAGGACGGGTCCTCCAGGCTGAGCACGATCGAGCCGCGCACCTGGCCCTTGCCGCGGGTCAGCTCGGCGTCGGTCAGGCCGTCCTCCACTATCCGGGCGATCTCGTCGCGGCAGATGGCCAGCACCTCGTCGGCCTTGGAAGGCAGGCAGCCAACGTAGATGCCCCACATGCCGGTGTCGGCGTGCTGCCCGGAGAAGCTGTACACCGAGTACGCCAGGCCGCGCTTCTCCCGCACCTCCTGGAACAGCCGGGAGGACATACCGCCGCCGAACGCCGCGTTCAGCACGCCGAGCGCGAACCGGCGATCGTCGGTCCTGGCCAGCGCTTCGCAGCCGAGCACCAGGTTGGCCTGCTCGATGCCGCGGGAGATCAGCGTGGTGCCCACGCCGGCCGCGTTCCCGCGCTGGTCCCCGGTCAGCCGGGGCAGCGCGGGCTCGGCGGCCCGCTCGAGCGCCGGGCCGAACGCCTTCCTGACCAGTTCCACCACCGTGTCGTGGTCCAGGTTGCCCGCCGCGGCCACCACCAGGTGCTCGGGCGTGTACCTGGCCGCGTAATGCTCGAAGATATGGTCCCTGGTGATCGCGTTGATCGAGTCCGTGGTGCCCAGGATCGGCCGGCCCAGCGGAGTATCGCCGAACAGCTTGGAGGTGAACGCCTCGTGCACGGTGTCCGAGGGGTCGTCGTCGTTCATCGCGATCTCTTCGAGCACCACGTTGCGCTCGGCGTCCACGTCCTTCGGCGTGATCAGCGAGCTGGTCACCATGTCGGACAGGATGTCAACGGCCAGCGGCAGGTCCGCGTCGAGCACCCGTGCGTAATAGCACGTGTACTCCTTCGCGGTGAACGCGTTCATCTCGCCGCCGGCCGCGTCCATCTCCGCGGAGATCTCCAGCGCGGTGCGTCGCCTGGTGCCCTTGAACAGCAGGTGCTCCAGGTAGTGGGTCGCGCCCGCGTGAGCCTGGTCCTCGTCACGCGAGCCGACCCCCACCCAGATGCCGAGCGCGACCGAGCGCACCGCGGGCAGGGATTCGGTGACTACCCGCAGGCCCCCGGGGAGAACCGTACGGCTGACTCCATGGGCTGATTCGGTGGTCATCTACTCGTGGTGCCCGCCGCGGGTGCGGTGCCTGGTCCGGCGGTGCCCGTCCCCGCCGTCGCGGTCGCCGCGGTCGCCCCGGTCTCGGGGTTCCCGGTGCTCACGGGGACGGTCGCCGCGGGAGTCGCCGCCGCCGGAGAGGTCCTCGCCGGCCGCCTCGCGCTCCACCACCTCGACCGGGACCAGCGACAGCTTGCCGCGGTCGTCGACCTCACGGATCTCGACCTGGATCTTGTCGCCGATGTGCACCACTTCGTCGATGTTCTCGATCCGCTTGCCGCCGTGCAGCTTGCGGATCTGCGTGATGTGCAGCAGGCCGTCCTTGCCGGGCAGCAGCGAGACGAACGCGCCGAACGTGGTCGTCTTCACCACCGTGCCGAGGAACCGCTCGCCGACCTCGGGCATGTGCGGGTTCGCGATCGCGTTGATCGCGGCCCGCGCCGCCTCGGCCGACGGGCCGTCGGTGGCCCCGACGTAGATGGTGCCGTCGTCCTCGATCGTGATCTCGGCGCCGGTGTCGTCCTGGATCGAGTTGATCATCTTGCCCTTCGGGCCGATGACCTCGCCGATCTTGTCCACCGGGACCTTGATCGTGATGATCCGCGGGGCGTAGGCGGACATCTCTCCCGGCTCGGTGATGGCGCCGCGCATGACGTCCAGGACGGTGAGCCTGGCCGCGCGGGCCTGCTTCAGCGCCGCGGCCAGGACCGAGGCCGGGATGCCGGCGAGCTTGGTGTCCAGCTGCAGCGCGGTGACCACCTGCTCGGTGCCCGCCACCTTGAAGTCCATGTCACCGAAGGCGTCTTCGGCGCCGAGGATGTCGGTCAGCGTCACGTACTGGCCGTCCTCGTGGATCAGTCCCATGGCGATGCCGGAGACCATGTCCTTCAGCGGCACGCCCGCGTCGAGCAGCGACATGGTCGAGGCGCAGACCGAGCCCATCGAGGTCGAGCCGTTGGAGCTGATCGCCTCCGACACCTGCCGGATCGCGTAGGGGAATTCCTCCCGCGTCGGCAGCACCGGGAGCAGCGCGCGCTCGGCCAGCGCGCCGTGGCCGATCTCGCGGCGCTTCGGCGAGCCGACCCGGCCCGTCTCCCCGGTCGAGTACGGCGGGAAGTTGTAGTTGTGCATGTAGCGCTTGGTGCGGTCCGGGTTGAGCGTGTCGATCATCTGCTCCATCCGGAGCATGTTCAGCGTGGTCACGCCGAGGATCTGGGTCTCGCCGCGCTCGAACAGCGCGGACCCGTGCACCCGGGGCAGCACGTGGGTCATCGCGGCCAGCGGCCGGATGTCGGTCAGGCCGCGGCCGTCGATGCGCAGCCCTTCGGAGATGATCCGTTCCCGGACCAGCTTCTTGGTCAGCGCGCGGAACGCGGCGCTGATCTCCTTCTCGCGCCCCTCGAACTGCTCGGCGAGCTTCGCCTGGGCGAGCGCCTTTACCCGGTCGGTCTCGGCCTCGCGCTCGTGCTTGCCCGCGATCGTCAGCGTCGTGGCCAGCTCCTCGGAGACCTCGCGCGCCACCGCCTCGTACACGTCCTCGGCGTAGTCGACGAAGACCGGATACTCGGCGGCCTTGGCGCCGTCACTGGCTACCTCGGTGGCGAGCCGCTGCTGCGCCTCGCACAGCACGCGGATGAAGGGCTTGGCCGCCTCCAGGCCCTCGGCCACCGTCTCCTCGGTCGGTGCGACCGCGCCGCTGGTCTCGTCGGCGAGCAGCTTGAGCGTCCCCGGGGTGGACTCGGCCTCGACCATCATGATGGCGACGTCCCCGCCGTCGTCGGCAGGGAGCACCCGGCCCGCGACCACCATGTCGAAGGTGGCCTGCTCGAGCTGCTCGTGGGTCGGGAAGGCCACCCACTGGCCCTTGATCAGCGCGACCCGGACCCCGCCGATGGGCCCGGAGAACGGCAGGCCCGCCAGCTGGGTGGACATGGACGCGGCGTTGATCGCGACCACGTCGTACAGGTGCTGCGGGTCGAGCGCGAGAATGGTCTCGACGATCTGGATCTCGTTACGCAGGCCCTTGACGAAGGACGGGCGCAGCGGCCGGTCGATGAGGCGGCAGGTAAGGATCGCGTCCTCGGACGGACGGCCCTCCCGACGGAAAAACGAGCCGGGAATCCGGCCCACCGCGTACATCCGCTCTTCCACGTCGACGGTGAGCGGGAAGAAATCCAGGTTTTCCTTGGGCTGCTTGGACGCCGTGGTCGCGGAAAGCACCACGGTCTCGCCATCCAGGGTCACCAGGGCGGAGCCGGCAGCCTGACGGGCCAGGCGGCCCGTCTCGAACCTGATTGTGTGTACGCCAAATTCGCCGTTGTCAATAACGGCTTCAGCGTTGTGGACACCCTCCACGGGTGAGACCTCCTTGCGGTAGATCCCGCACCCACCCGCCGCCGTGCCGCATGTGGCCTGCTGGCTCGCCTAAGAGGCGGCCGGCCGGTCTTCGATCGAAGCCCTCGGGTGCTGCCGCCTCGAGGACAGTGCGTCGAAGGCACTGTCGTCGAGGGCTGGCAACCCGGGGACCACTACCGAGGACCGGCCCTGGCGCTCGGGGCCGGGGGCTACGGGATGTCAGTGTTGTCGATATTCAGTTGTTCCTGGCCCGAGGAGCTTAGCGGCGGATGCCGAGCCGCTCCCGAATCGCGCGGTAGCGGTTGATGTCCTTCTTGGCCAGGTATTTCAGCAGCCTGCGGCGGCGGCCGACCAGCAGCAGCAGCCCGCGACGGCTGTGGTGGTCGTGCTTATGCACCTTCAGGTGCTCGGTCAGGTGATTGATCCGCCTGGTCAGCAGCGCGACCTGGACCTCCGGCGAGCCGGTGTCACCCTCACTGGTCGCGTACTCCGCCAGGATCTCTTTCTTGGCGGCGGTGTCGAGCGGCACGTGTCTCCTTAAGGATTGGCACGAAACGGGCTGATTCCCCGAATGAGAGGGATCAGGGGTGAGGCAGCCGCATGAGGGTGCAGCAAACCTCCCGCTGACCCAGCTAGTCGCCGGGCAGCGTTTCAGATTACCACGGACGGCGAGGCGATCGCGCCCGCCTGTCAGCGGCACGTCACGTCGGCGAGGCTACGGTCTCCGCCTCGGTGCCCGGCGTGTCGGTGTCAACGATGTGCGCGCCGATCTCCCCGCCGCCGTGCACGGCGAAGTACACGATGATCCCGGCCACGGTCACGACCGCCATCACCAGCAGGGTGATCCAGTCCAGGTTGAAGTAGGCACGCCCGCTGCCAATCCCGGACGGCAGCACCACGTTGACCAGCATCAGAACCAGGTACAGGCCGGCGACCACCGACACGGGCCAGGCCCAGCGGCCCATCGTGAACTTGCCGGCCGGCGCCCAGCCGCGGGCCCGGGCGATCATCGACCCGATCACCGTCAGCAGGAACGACAGGTAGATCCCGCTGACCCCGAACGACACCAGCGAAACCAGCACGTTGGTATTGGCCGGGTAGGTGATGAACCAGATCTTGACGTCGTGGGTCGGCGCGGCGAACGCGAGCCCGATAAACACCACCGTGACCAGCGCGCCGCCGAACAGGGCATTGGCCGGGGTCTTGAACCGCTGGCTGACTTCCGAGATCCACTTCGACCCGGGCAGCGCGCCGTCCCTGGCGTAGGAGAACGCGAGCCTGCTGCCGGCCCCCTGCACCGCAGAGCCGCAGGAGAAGAAGGCGAAGATGATCAGGATCAGCAGCACGTCCTGCATGCCGTGCGGCAGCTGGCTGAAGATGTACGGCACCCCGCCGTTCTGGACGGTGATGTTGGCCGAGGCCGGACCGGCCGGCATGGCCAGCAGCAGGGCGGCGGTCAGCACGAACGAGGCGATCCCGCCGCCGAGCAGCGATAGCCGCATGGCCCGGGGCACCTGGCGGTCGGCGTTCCTGGTCTCCTCGGAGATGTCCCCGGCCGACTCGAAGCCGTAGAAGATGTAGACGGGGGCGAGCACGGCGATCAGTGCGGCGCCGAGCCAGCTGCCGCCGAAGTTCAGGCCGAGCGCGTTGGCCGAGGCGTGCTGGGCACCCAGGGTGCTGGTCAGGAAGCCGAGGCCGTGGTGGAAGCCGTGGATGCCGAGGACGACCGCGACGCCGAACGTACCGACGATCTCGACGTAGACGCCGAACATCGCGACCCGGCCCATGACCTTGGCGCCGATGATGTTCAGCGAGGTCTGCAGCGCGAGCAGGACCAGCGTGACGACCAGGAGGACTAGGTGATTATTCGGGTCGAGTTGCCAGCCGAGCCAGAGGTTGGCCAGGGAGGTGACGTAGGGCACCACGCCGGTGTCCACCGCCGCCACCGTAACGAGCAGCGCGATCCCGTAGAACCAGCCGACGAACCAGCCGAACCTCCGGCCGACCGTGTACTTGCTGTACTGGTAGAGCGCGCCCGCCACCGGGTAGTGGCTGGCCAGCTCGCCGAACACCAGCGCGACCAGGAGCATCCCGGCGACCGGGATCCAGGTCAGCCAGATGTAGGCCGGCCCGCCGGCGCCCAGGCCGAGCACGAACAGGGAGAAGATGCCGACCATCGGCGACAGGTAGGTGAACGCCACCGAGAAGTTCGCGAACAGCCCGAGTACGCGGTTGAGCTGCGGGCGGTACCCGAGGTGCTCCAGCCTTGTGTCGTCCTCGTCCAGGGCCTCGGCAGGCGCCTGTGCCCCCGTATCCTGCATATGTCCCTCCTCCGGGTCACCCCGCGGAGGGAACGCGCCACCCGCGGAATGCAGCAATGTAGCGCATGCGGACACCGGGCATCAGGACTCTCAGGCAGGGTTCAGCTAATCAGCAGCCCGGCGTCAGCCGGCGCCGTTGAAGCTGTGCCGTGAGGCTGTGCCGTTGAGGCGGGCGGTCGCGCTTTTTAGACTGGGCTAATGCCCGATCTGAGCGTTGCGCGCCACCTGCCGGGGGCCCACCTCCCGCAGGCCCTGCCCGGGGGCGGAAGAACCCGGCCCGCCTGGTGGCCGACCTGGTCGGTACCGGCCGGGCTGCGCACGCTGCGGGCGGTCCTGGTGATCCCGTCCCTGTTCGCGCTGACCTTCGAGGGCTTCGGCAACCTGCAGATGGCCCTGTTCGCCGCGTTCGGCGGGTTCGCCAGCCTGGTCATGGCCTCGTTCGGCGGCAGCAGGCGGGACAAGCTCATCGCGCACCTCGGCCTGGCCGTGATCGGCAGCCTCGGGCTGATCATCGGCACCGCGGTCAACGGGATCGCCTGGCTGGCCGTGCTGGTCACGATCCCGGTAACGTTCGGGATCTTCTTTGCCGGGGTGGCCGGGCCCAACGCGGCCTCCGGCGTCACCGCCGCGCTGCTCCCCTACGTACTGCCAGTGGCCACGCCGGGCACGATCAGCATGATCCCGGACCGGCTGGCAGGCTGGTGGCTGGCCTCCGTCGTCTCGGCCGCCGTCGTCCTGCTGATCCCGGCGCCATCCCCGGGAGACCGGCTGCGCGCGGCCGCGGCGGGCTCGGCCCGTACGCTGGGCGCGCACCTGGAGGCCTCGGCGCGCGGCACCGCCACCGCCGCCGACACCCAGGCCTGCCAGGAGGCCAAGCACCAGCTGATGACCGCGTTCGCCAGCACGCCGTACCGGCCGGTCGGCCTGGCAACGGCCGACCAGGGCATGGCCAGCGTGGTCCAGCTGCTCGAGTGGTGCACCGCGCTGGTCGCCGACGCCACCGAGGGGCACCCGAACCTGGACCAGGCCGCGCAGCCCGACCGCGAGCTGTTCGGCCTGACCGCCGTGGTGCTCAGGCAGACCGGCGACCTATTGGCCGGCGCGACCAGCGCGGCACCGGACATCGCCGCGATGGAACGGCAGCGCGAGGCCAGCACCGCCTACCACCAGTCGGCCACCGACCAGGACATCGACGCGGTGGAGATCGTGGCCCGGCACGCCTTCCACGCGCAGGCGATCGCGCTCGTCGTCAGGAACATCGCGGCGGACGCCCTGATCGCCACCCGCCGGGCCGACCCGGAGACGATCGCCGCCCGGCGCCTCGGCTGGTACGGCGCCCAGCCCGAGGGGACGACAGCGGAGCGGCGGGCGGCCTCGATCGCCGGCGCGATGGGCGTCCTGACCAGGCACGCCAGCTTCCGTTCCGTCTGGTTCCTGAACAGCTTGCGCGGGTCGCTGGCGCTGGCCGCGGCGGTCCTGGTGGCCGACATATCCGGGGTCCAGCACGGGTTCTGGGTGGTCCTCGGCACCCTGTCGGTGCTGCGCACCAACGCGGCGTCGACCGAGTCCACCGCGCTGCGCGCGCTCGGCGGCACCCTGCTCGGCTTCGTGCTGGGTGCGCTGCTGCTGCTCGGCATCGGCACCAGTACCCCGGCGCTGTGGGCGGCGCTGCCCATCGCGGTGGCCGTGGCCGCCTACGCCCCGGGCGCGCTGCCGTTCACCTTCGGCCAGGCCGCCTTCACCGTGGTCGTGCTGGTCCTGTTCAACCTGCTCGCGCCCGCCGGCTGGAGGGTGGGCCTGCTGCGCATCGAGGACGTAGCCATCGGCTGCCTGGTAAGCCTGGTGGTCGGTGTCCTGTTCTGGCCGCGGGGTGCCGCGTCGGTAGTCGGCGACGACCTCGCCGACGCGTTCCGCCGCGGTGCCGCCTACCTGACCCAATCGGTGGACTGGGCCCTCGGCACCCGGGACGAGCCACCGGACGCGGGCGCCGCGGCGGCCACCGCCGGGATCAGGCTCGACGAGGCCCTGCGCGGCTTCCTGGCCGAGCAGGGCGCCAAGCGGCTGTCCAAGGAGGACCTGTGGATGCTGGTGATGGCGTCCATGCGGCTCAGGCTGACCGCGTACTCGCTGGCCGGGATGAAGGCACCCGCGCACTATAAGCACCGCGGCATGGCCTACGCGCGGTTCACGCTGACGCAGGCCACCGCGGACCTGGCCGCCTTCTACGAGCGGGTCGCGGTGCTGGTCGGGCGGCCGGTGGCGGGCCAGGTGCTGATACCGGTCAAGGTACCGTCGTTCACCGGCCTGAACGGCACCACGTCAGGTGCCAGCTCACGGGCCGGCGAGGATAGCGGGGTGGCGGTGATGACCGCCCCGGCCGGCGACGCGGACGGGCTGGAGGAGGCCGGGGACCTGGTCCGCGTGGTCACCGCCCCCCATCACCCGCACCTGCTCTGGGTGCACGAGCATCTGCAGCACCTCAGCTCGCACGTACGCGCGATCGCCGAACCAGCCTCGCACGTGGCCGAGCAGCGCCGCCTGCCCTGGTGGCGTTAGCCCCCGGGCTGGTCCAGCTGCTGATGCCCGGCACGCTGCGGCCGCTGATGTTCTTCGGCGGGGTCGCGGCCCGGTCAACCTCGCACTACGACCGGATCAGTCGCCACTGAGGGAATGCCGCTGCGGAGCAACGCCGGCGAAGCTGGCCGGCGTCAGCGGAGCCGGGTTCAGATGCTGCGCCCGGATGGCCGCCAGCAGCGCGGTGAGCCGGCGGCCGAGCCCGGGATCCCAATGCAGGAGGACGATCTCGCCCGGGCTCAGCGGCTTGCCGTCCCAGGTCTGAACACGGTCACCCGGCATGGTGGCGCTCCAGCCGGCCAGGGCGGTCAGCCCGCCCCGTGCCGCCGCCACCTCCACCGCATGATTGAACGCCCCGTACGGCGAGCGCCCCACCGCCGGGGTCTGGCCCAGCCAGCGGCCGAGCAGCGTCCGGGCCTGCCCCCACTGGGTGGTGACCCGACCCGGGGTGAGCGTGGTGAGGCGGGGATGGGAGACCGTGTGGTCGCCGATCATCCCGCCCGCGGCCACGAACTCCTTCCAGTAGCTCAGGTGTTCCCTGGCGGCCCCGCTGATGAGGAACGCCGTGATCGGCAGGTACGTCCGGTGCATGAGGGCCAGCACCTCCGCGCTGGGCGTCCAGCCGTCATCGATGGTGATGTAGATGGCCCGTCCGGCCGGGCGCGCGAAACAGTACAGCCGGGCCACGGACACGGCGGGGATCTTGGCCGTGGACCGGGCGGGAATCGTGACCGGGACGACCAACTGCTCGCCGTCCCGCCCGGTCAGCCGCAGCGTGGCCGGGCAGGCCTTCGCGCTCTCGGCCACCGCCACCTGCGACGATGCGACGAAGCTGACCTTGTCGGTGCCGCACAGCAGCTGCGCCGGTCCGGGGCGCAGCGGGCCGGAGGTGTACACGAGCCACCGGCCGGAGCTCGCGCCGGACGAGACGACCCGCAGCGGCGGCGGGGTGATGACCATGACCGTCCTGGTCAGCGGCTGCGGGCCGGTGAGCCGCACGAGCAGGCTGGTCCGCCCGCCCGCGGGCACCGGGACCCGTATCGTCCCGCCGCCCGCCGACCAGCGTCCGGTGTGCCCGCCGGCGTGTTCCGACACGGCCAGCTGGCTCTGCGCCAGCACCCGCCGGCCGGTCGTCCCGGCCGGGGACGTCACCCGGATCGTCACGGTGTCCGAGACAGGCGAGAAAGCCCACCCCAGGTGCAGCGGGACCAGCGCCGTGACGGGCCGGCTGAGGCAGCCCGCCACTAGCGTCACCAGTTCCACCACCGCCAGCACCATCGCGACGACCGTGACGCGCCTGCGCCTTTTCCGCGGCTCCACGGCACCATCTTTGTGTCAAGTCCGGAAAATCCGGCGCATGTGGACACTGCTATCGCGTCGTGTCGCCGGATGACCTGCCGGCGGGCGGCACGGCCCAGTAGACGGCCTAGTAACGGGTGCCGACCACCTGGGTGGCCAGCGGGTCCAGGACGGCTAGCTCGTCGGGGGCCAGCGTGACGTCCATCGCGGCCACGTTCTGCTCGAGCCACTTGACCCGCTTGGTGCCCGGGATGGGCGCGAGGTTGACGCCGAGGCGCTCCTGCCGGGCGTACACCCAGGCCAGCGCGACCTGCGCGGGGGCGACGTCCTTGGCGTCGGCTACCTTGCGGACCGCGTCCACGATGGCCAGGTTCTTCTGCCCGGCCTCGCCGGTGAACCGCGGGTTACGGCGGCGGAAGTCCCTGCCGTCCAGCGCGCTCAGGTCGACGGTGGCGGTGAGGAAGCCGCGGCCGAGCGGCGAGTAGGGCACGAAGCCGACGCCCAGCTCGCGCATGGCGTCCATGGCGTCGGTCTCCACGTCGCGGGTCCACAGCGAGTACTCGCTCTGCACCGCGGTGATCGGGTGCACCGCGTAGGCACGGCGCAGCAGGTCGCTGGTGACCTCGGACAGGCCCAGGTAGCGGACCTTACCCTCGGTGACCAGTTCGGCCATCGCGCCAACGGTCTCCTCGATCTCGGCCGTCTGCGGCGGGCGGTGCAGGTAGTACAGGTCGATGTGGTCCACGCCGAGCCTGGTCAGCGAGGACTCGCAGGCCCGCTTCACGTAGTCGTGCTCGCCGCGGATGATCCGGTGGGCGTCGCCGCCGGACCGGTCGATGCCGAACTTCGTGGCCAGCTGCACTTCGTCGCGGCGGCCCGCGATACCGCGGCCGACCAGCACCTCGTTGTGGCCAGCGCCGTAGATGTCCGCCGTGTCGATGAACGTCACGCCCAGGTCCAGGGCGCGGTGGATGGTCGCGATCGACTCGTTCCAGTCGGTGGCGCCGTACCACTCGCTCATCCCCATGCAGCCCAGGCCCTGGGCGGACACGGTCAACTGGCCGAGTGTGGTGGTGCGCATGTTTGCCCGTGCTCCTCTTGGAGTGTCTTACAGTGCGTTGGCTTGCGACGGGAGGGCCAGGCAGTCCGCGTAGTAGTCGATCTTCGCGTCGAGCAGCTTCAGGCATTCCCGCTGGCTGGCGAGGGCCCGGCGCACCTCGTCGCGGTGCTTTTTCAGCAACTCGATGCGTTCGGCCTCACCCGCGCCCGACCTGACCAGCTCGGCGTACCGCTGCATGTCCCTGACCGGCATTCCGGTCGCGCGCAGCTTGGTCAGCAGGGACAGCCACTCCAGGTCGCCCTCGCTGAACCGGCGGCGGCCGTCCCCGCCGCGCTCGATCTTCGCGAGCAGGCCGATCCGCTCGTACCAGCGCAGCGTGTGCTGGGAAAGACCGCACTTGGCGGCGGCCTCGCCGATGCTCCAGGTCGTCACGGATAAAGCCTACGAGTTGGAGTGTGCTCTAACGCAAACCGCCGAACGTGACGGTGACGTGCTGGAAGCCTAGCGACGTCAGCATGCCCGTCAGCATCCCTTCGGTGTTCTTCCGCGCGTCGGCCAGCAGCGGGCTCTGCTTGGCCGCGGTCTCGATCTTCTGCTGGGCGATCTGGTACACCTGCTGCTGGCTGTTCGGGTTGCCGGAGAAGAAGTTGCCGATCCGGTTGAACAGCCCCTGCTGCTCGGCGTACACGTACGACTGGCTGACGTTGAGCACGGCCGGTTCGAGCTGCGGCTTCGGCAGCGTCACGGTGACCGAGGTGCGGTCCGCGTTGACCTTGATGGCCCCGTGCTTGAGCGTGGCGAAGTCGACGAACGCGATGTCGGTGCCCTGGCCGATGAACAGCGTCTCGCTGCCCTCGAGGAACGAGGGGATCAGGCTGCTCCGTTTGGTCAGGTCGACCACGACCTGGAACGAGCCGCTGGCCGCCTCGTACCGGCTCAGGTTGGTGATCGACTTCAGGATGACCGGCTGGCTCCGGACGGTGGTGGTCTCCGCGAACGGGTTCCGCAGCTGGGGCAGCAGGTGGACCGCGGAAAGGACCAGGATAAGCACGAGCACGGCCACGATCGCCGCCACGATCCCGCCCACGCTCGGCATGCGCGGCATGGTTTTCCTCGGGTTTTGCGCCGTCGGCCGGCTAAGGAGCTTCATGAGTCACTGAGCTACCCCGGCCGGTTCAGATAATTCGGCGCGGCCGGCATATTGCGCTGTGCTTGGGCATACACATGCGTATGTACAGGTCTAGGGGCCCGCGGCGCCGCTGGCCGCAATCGCGGGCGGGCGGATGCCTGATGGTAGTACTGCTGGTGATCGTGGTGCTGATCATCCTGTCGCTGATGTTCGGCGGTTTCCAGAAAGGTACCAAGTCGGGCAGCCTCGGCCCGATGGCGCCCTTGTGCACAGCCTGCGCTTCCGCACCAGCGACACACCCTCCAGCCAGGGCCATTTCATGATCGATGTGTGACTCCTCATCGGGTTGCGGGCCAGGCGTGGTTGCCGGGGCGTCCGGTGCGGATGTGCATGGTGAGGCAGGCAAGCGGAGAAAGATCCGGGTGGATTGGGGCTCCTGGGTGGTTTTTGTGCACGATAGTCCCCCTAAATCACCCGCAAGCCCGAATCTACCCCGTAAAAAAGTCACGATCGTCGTACTGGCGGGCGAATAGGCACGCGAGAGAGACTGACGGGGCCGCTGTGGCCTCATCAGCGGCCCGGACGGGTGATCCGCCCGGCCGGCCGGAGGCGGCTCGGGCCGTGAGCCGCAGCCGGCCCGCGGCACTCACCTGAATCAGGAATCATTAGAGCCCTGAATACGCAGGGGACAACCGGCGATGCCGGAGGCCGGAACCGGAACTGGATTGACAGGGTTTCGCGGGCGCCGGGATACTGGTGCCATGCCGCACACCTAGGGCCCTCGCCTCTACGTGGTCACCCGGGCTGATCTGGCGCCCGGCATGCAAGCTGTCCAGGGCGCGCACGCTGCACTCGAATTCTCCGTCAGGCATCCTGATCTGGTTTCCGCATGGGCCCGCGATGGTGGCTCCCTGCTGTTCCTCGCCGCGGCCGATGAGCTGGCCTTGTGCTGGCTGCTCGCTGACGCCGAGCGTGACGGCCACCAGGCCGTGCCATTCTGCGAGCCGGACCTCGGTAACGCCCTGACCGCCGTCGCGGTCTACGGCGCAGGCCGGCTCTGCTCCAGATACCCCCTCGCCATGGGAGGGGGTGAGAACAGAAGATGACCAGCGAAGAAGAGATCGTGAAGCTCCGCACGGCGCTGGCCGAGGCGGTCGACGAGATCGACGTGCTGAAGGCCCGGCTGGACGGAGACATCCCGCGGGCCCTGCACTGGCTGCAGGGCAAGGCCGAGCGCCAGCGGCACGTCCTGGACGGCCTGAACCGCAAGGTGCTCAGCCTGCACTTCGCGCTGCGGCTTATGAACCGGCTCCGCGAGCCGGTGACAGCCGCGGAGTGGAAGCAGGCCAGGGAAGCCGTCGCGGACGAGGCGCTGCGCCAGCGCGTCGACGAGAAGGCTCCGGAGGCCGCATAATCAAACGGCCAGGGCCCGAAAAGGTCCTGGCCGACACGCTCCTGAGGCCCGTTGGGACGGGCAGCCGCCTCTAAAGCGGTGCATAGCGGGTTCGAATCCCGCCAGGGGCGCCGGACACGGCCCTACCGGCCGGTAACAAGGTGTGCCATAGTGCGGGGATGAGCATCTTCGAGGATCTGGCGGCGGAAGAGGAGCGGCTGGAGAAGATCCTGAGCGGCCTGGACGAGGCGCAGTGGGGGTCGGCTTCGGCGGCCGACGGCTGGACCATTGCGGATGTGGTGCTGCACCTGGCCCAGTCGGAGGAGGCGGCCGCGGCCACGGCTTCGCACGGTACGCTGCGCGGCGCGCTGGGCATGGTGGCCGGGGAGACGACGGACGCCCGGGCCGACGCGGCGGTCAAGATGGAGCGGGCAGTACCCGCCGAGGTGTTCGCCCGGTGGCAGCGGGCCCGGCAGGCGGCGCTGGCCGCGATGCGGGCCGCCGACCCGGACCAGCCGGTGGAGTGGATGGTCGGCACGATAAAGCCGGCCACGCTGGCGACCACCCGGCTGGCCGAGCACTGGGCACACGGGCTTGACATCGCCGGGCCGCTCGGCGCCGGCTTCCCCGACACGGACCGGCTCCAGCACATCGCGTGGCTGGCCCACCGGACCCTGCCGTACGCGCTCAGCCTGGCGGGCGAGCCGGCCGCCCCGGTGCGGTGCGAGCTGACCGCGCCAGACGGCGAGCAGGTGTGGCGGTTCGGGGCGGCCGACGCCGAGTCGGCCATCACCGGGCCGGCCGGGGAGTTCTGCCGGGTCGCGGCGCAGCGGCTGGATCCGGCGCATTCCGGGCTAAAGGCCAGCGGGCCGCACGGCGGCACCGCGCTGCGCCTGGTACGCACGTACGCCGCGTAGTAGCCCGTCCGGCTGGGATCCAGGCCGCTTAGCAGGACGGGCTGGCTTTCTTGGCTGTGGTGACACCTACGAAGAAAACCTCGTAGACGGAGTCATCAAAAACTGACTCTCGAGGCGAGCAAATAGGCTCCGATGCAACACTCGAAGTCGGCACGCGAACTATCGACCGGTTCGCATCACGCATTATTGTCGTCCATCCCCCGCTATCCGCCAGGACATAGCCCACGAAGCCGTCTTCCCCAAGCGAGGACCGCAGGGTAATCTGGCTGGCAGGCAGCCACATCTCAGAGTTCGCAATGGTAAACAGCGCAACGGCGAAAAAGGCCAGCGCCGTGATCAGCCGCGATACCTGCATTACCTTTAGACTCTGCGCCTTTTGGACTACCGGCCGGCGGCTGGCCAATTCGAGACGGGCCTGCTCGGCCTCCTTACGCAATTCCTCGAGTTTCTGAACGTAGGTTTCCGAGTTCGGCACCTTCTTGTTCTGCAGCTCGATAAGGGCTTGTTCCCTATCGAAATCAAGGTCCTTGATGAAGTGATCCACAGCAGGAATCACGACCTTAAGCCGCTGGTCACTCAGTTCCCCGGCCTGGGCTGTCAAGGCGTCCGCCTTGTCCCCGCGCATACCGGCTAGGACGCTCGAAGAGCCTTTCGCGTCAACCGCCAATTCCGTCACGGTAGCCTTGTACCGACTAACCAGCTGGCTAAATACCGCACCGGGCGTGTCCTGCTCTGCCTTCGCGGCAACTCCTTCCACTCCCAGTCGCGCCTGCAGTGGCTTAGCCAACTGCTTGAGCGACATGAGGCTTCCAGGAGCGTAGACCTCGAATCCCTTTGTCAAGATAACGAACTCGGGAGTGTCGTAAAGCCACTTCGCTATGATCGGAAGGAGCTGGGTAAAGACATAGCCGACACCAAAAGCCAGGAAGGCGCTGGAGAAAGCATCCTGCGCAACAGAGCCGAACACAGGGGCGGGCATTATCAAAACACTTATAATAAGCAGCGGGCCAGCCAGGATCGCGACCAGCTCCGGGTCGCGGTCACTTACAATTGCCATCCCGAGCCACGCGCCCGAGAGTATGAAGAGGACGGTCGCAACCAAAGGGGTGTTGGCTACGAGCGTGCCGAGGAACACGGACTTCGGGTCAGCCACCTTCAGGAGTTCCAATGCTACGGCGATGTTGCCGTGAGCAATGAAGAGCAGCTTAACAGTGAACAGTATCAGCCCGAACAGGACAGCCGACCAGACGAGGTGGTCGCTGGCCCACTTGAGGATGGGATCTCCACCGCCAGCAGAATCCGCCGGTACGGCCGCATCTTCGCTCATCTCGCCCCCCAGGCAGGTGAAACGCCAGTAAGAACGGAGAATCCAGTCCTGGCTTATGGCATAGAACTGCGGACCCTCGAGCTGCTCGTAGGATAAACAGCATACACGGGCCGCCGGTAATTAGTAATTCCACCATCATGCGGATCTCTGGAGTCGCGGGTCGACGAGTTTCGGATTCCTGGGCTAACCCCGGCGCGGTAACGGAAGGATCGCGTTTAGTTGGGCCGCGACGTGCCGGGCCGAATCGTGGCCCGGGTGCCAGGAGCAGGAAACGCCGAACGCGGCCACCTGGCCGGTGGCCAGGAGCACGCGCAGCGCGTCCGCGAGCTGGGCGGCGTCCGGTCCGCCTGGCGCCGGAAAGCGCAGGCCGGGCAGCCCGGCTCCGTCGATCACGTCCAGGTCCACGTGCACGTAGAGCGGGCCGTCGGGCAGGTCGGCGGCTGCCAGCGCAGCCACCTCGCGGCGGCGGATCGCGGCGCCGGCCAGGTAGGTCTCCTCGGGCGGGTCGAGGTCCCGCGCACCGGCCAGCACGATCCGCTGCTCGGGCACCGGGCGCAGGCCGAGCCGGGCGGCGATCAGCTCGGGCCGGTACCCGGTCAGCAGCCGCAGCGGCATGCCGGGCAGGTACCCGGACGCGGTGGTCTCCGGCGTCTGCACGTCGCCGTGGGCGTCGAACCAGACGACGCCGGGATCGGCGCCCGCGCGCTGCAGCCCGGCCATGATCCCGAGCGAGATGGCGCAGTCCCCGGTGAGCACCACGGGGCAACCGCCGAATCCGGCGTCAGCCGCCACCGCGCGCGCGACCGCGTCGTAGAGCACGGCCAGCCGCTCCCAGGCACCGCCGGACGGAAACTGAGCGGTGATGATTTCGTCCGGCTCGAGCGGGAGGTCCAGGTCGGGCAGGTATTCGTCCAGGTGGTACGGGACACTGATGATCGTCATGGTTAGAGCCTCGGGTCGACGGGTTCGGATTCCAGGGCGAGGACGGCGAACACGCACTCGTGCACGCGCCACAGCGGCTCGCCGCCGGCCACCCGGTCCAGGGCCTCCAGGCCCAGGGCGTACTCGCGCAGCGCCAGCGAGCGCTTGTGCGACAGGGCGCGCTGGCGCAGCCGGCTCAAGTTGGCCGGCTCGGTGTAATCGGGGCCGTAGATCAGCCGCAGGTACTCCCGGCCGCGCACCTTCAGGCCGGGCTGGACGAGCCCCCTGGCACCGCGGGTCAGGTTGGCGGCGGGCTTGACCACCATGCCCTCTCCCCCGGCCTCGGTCAGCTCCTCCCACCATCGGGTTGCCGATGCGGGATCGCTGGTATCGGCGCAGATCCGGCGGGTGACCGAGATCAGCGACGGGTCGCCGGCGGCCAGTCGGTCGGCCAGGGCGAGATGCCACAGGTGCGGCCGCTCGTGATAGACCGCGCCCTCGGTGGCGAGCAGCTGGAACGGGGCCACGCGCACCCCGGCAAGCCCGTCAGTGGCCCAGCAGTAGCGCAGGTAGGCGGCGGTGAACGCGTCCGCGTTGGCCCGCCGCGACCTGGTCCGGTCCAGCAGCTCCCCGACACCGGGCAGGCCGCGGGCAGCCGCCTGCTCCAGGGCCGAGACCGCGGCCGGAAGCGAGGCCCGGGCGGCCGCGCCGACGGCCGCGTACTGGTCCTTGAGCAGCTGGCCGGCCTTGACGTTCCAGGGAACTAGTTCGGCGTCCAGGAGCAGCCAGGACGTGTCGAGCTCGGCGAAAAGCCCGGCCGCCTCGGCCGCCTCGCGCAGGCGGTCCAGTAGCGAAGCGGTAAGCGGAGGCGGGAAGAACGGACGGCCGGTCCTGGTCCAGACGGCGCCGGGGGCCGGGGAAGAAGGGGACACGCCGAAGCGGGCGGCCGCGTCCTGCGGCGACCGGCACACCAGCAGCACGGCGCGCGAGCCCATGTGCTTCTCCTCGCACACCACCTCGGCCACGCCCTCGGCGCGGTAGGCCGAAAAGGCCTGGTCG
>WNFY01002157.1_pt1 | contig 59194 bp, 35 predicted proteins | sample 5400091 | NCBI WGS metagenome assembly WNFY01 (sample SAMN13153364, study PRJNA577476) | soil metagenome | isolation source: 60 cm soil or saprolite under grassland replicate 1 | place: USA:California | collected 2016-06-15
TGGTGCCCGCACTTGAGACACTTGCGCGTCGTTTCTCCCGTCGTCTTGGACTTGATCTCTTCCATCCCCACAAAGCCGCAGCTGGGACAAGGGACGGCTACCGGCTTGTTCCACGTGGAATAATCGCAGTCGGGATACCGCAGGCAACCGTAGAACGTCCGTCCCCGCTTGGTGCGACGCTCCGCGAGATCCCCGATGCCGCATTTGGGGCACTTGATGCCGAGCGGGACGGGCTGCGTGTACTTGCACTTGGGATAGCGCGTGCAGGCCAGGAACTCGCCGAAACGGCCGGTTTTGATCACCATCGGCGCGCCGCATTCCTTGCAGATCTCGTCGGAGGGCCGGTCGGGCACCCTGTCCTTCTTGATGGACCGCGAGTAGTCGCACTCCTTCGTGGCATAGCGCACGCAGGCGATGTATGGCCCGAAGCGGCCGCTCTTCACCTCGAGCCGGCTGCCGCACTTGGGGCACTTCTCGGTATCGAGGCCGGAGAGATCATGGACTTCGTGGATGATCTTGTTCACGTCCACGGCTGCCAGCGCCAGGTTGAACGGCTTCCAGAAGTCGCCGAGCACCTGCTGCCACGCCAGATCGCCTTCCTCGACCTTGTCGAGCTCGGTCTCCATTAGCGCCGTAAACCCGACCTCAAACACCTCCGGGAACGAGCGCTTCAGCACCTTCCAGACGATCTCGCCCTGGGGCGTGGGCTGGAAGCGACGGTCCTTCGCGGTCGCGTACCAGCGTGTGCGGAGTGTCGAGATGATCGCGGCATACGTCGATGGCCGGCCGATGCCCAACCGCTCGAGCTCCTTCACGAGGCTGGCTTCGCTGTAGCGCGGCGGCGGCTCGGTAAAGTGCTGGCTGGGAACGACTTGCTTCAGCTTCACCCGATCGCCCTCGGCGAGCGGCGGAATGGGCTCCAGGCTGTCCAACGTCTTGGCGTCTTCGGCCTCATGGGCTTCGCTGTAGAGCGCGTGATAGCCGTCGAACACGACGCGCGAGCCGGTGGCCCGGAACAGGAAACGTCCGTTCGCCAGCTCGAAGTCGACCTTGGTCGCTTCGTACACCGCTGGCGTCATTTGCGACGCCAGGAAGCGCCGCCAGAGGAGCTGGTACAGCTTAAAGAGGTCGCGCTCCAGGTACTTCTTCAGGTCCTCGGGTTTCAGGCCCACTTCGGTCGGCCGGATCGCCTCGTGCGCATCCTGGACCTTCGAGCCCCGGCCGCCCTTATGAACGTTCGGCTCATCGGGCAGATAGCGCTTGTCGAACTGCGCATGGATGAATTCGCGCGCCTGCTTGATCGCGGCATCCGACACGCGGACGGAGTCGGTGCGGATGTACGTGATGAGACCGACCGAACCTTGTTCGCCCAGCTCCACGCCTTCGTACAGCTTCTGGGCCGCGCGCATCGTGCGGCCGGCCGAGAAGCCCAGCTGCTTGGCGGCCTCTTGCTGCATCGTGCTCGTCGTAAACGGGGCGGGTGCTTTGCGGCGGCGCTCGCCGGTCGAGACTGACGTGACCACAAACGGCAGCTTTTCGACTTCGGCGACGATGTCGCGCGCCGCCTGTTCGGTCTTGATCTCGGGTTTGTGCCCGTCGAGCTTTTGCAGCCGCGCCTGGAATGCCTGCCCGTCCTTCTCCAGGTCGGCGGCAACCGTCCAGTATTCCTGCGGCACGAACTTCCGGATTTCCTCTTCGCGCTCGATGATCAGGCGCAGCGCCACCGTTTGCACCCGACCCGCCGACAGGCCGGTCTTGATGCTCTTCCACAGCACCGGCGAGGCCTTGTAGCCGACCAACCGGTCGAGGACCCGCCGCGCCTGCTGCGCGTCCACCTTGCGCTGGTCGATATCGAGCGGATTCGCCAACGCTTCCGCGACGGCGTCTTTCGTGATCTCGTGGAACAAGACGCGGCGGATCTTGCCGTTACCGTCGCCGTTGAGCTGAGACGCCACATGCCAGGCGATCGCTTCGCCCTCGCGGTCGGGGTCGGTCGCGAGGAGCACCCGGTCGGCCACCTTGGCCGCCTTCTTGATCTCGGCCAGGGTCTTCGCCTTTTCCTTAATGGTGACGTACTTCGGCGTGAAGTTGTTCTCGACGTCGACCCCCAGCTCGCGCTTGGGCAGATCGCGCAGGTGCCCGATGGTCGCCTTGACCGTGTAGCCGCGGCCGAGGTACTTGCCGATCGTCTTCGCCTTGGTCGGGGACTCGACAATGACGAGTGCGCCGCCCTTTGCAGGAGCGGCGTCGGTGGCCTCCGCGTCCTTCTTCTTGCGCGGCGCTCTCTTCTTTTTGGGTTTCACTTCTTCTTCATTATCTGGCACCTATCAACCTCAGTTCAACCGTAATGGGGTTCGCATCTTTACCATCCGGCACTCGTCTGCGCAAGCCGGACGACCTCATCGGCCACTTTTTCCGCAGGCTTAGCCTCAGTTTGCACCGTGGCGTCCGCCTTGGCGTAGAACGGGTCGCGCGTCTTGAAGAGCTCGCGCATCTGTGCTGCGGGATCTCCACCCATTAACACCGGCCGGGTTCCCGACGGCACGGCGCGGCCGGCAGCGACCTCCGCGCGCGCCTTCAGATACACGAAGTACCCGCGCGGTTTCGCGGCGTCGAGCGCGCCCGGCTGCGCGGCCCAGCCGCCGCCGGGAACAACCACCGCGGGCTGATTGCTGAGCGCGGTCTCTACTTCCTTCCGCTCCATGTCGCGAAACGCGGACTCGCCCTTTTCGGCGAAGATCATCGCGATCGGTTTGCCTTCCTTCCGGATCAGGATCGTGTCGATGTCCACGAATCCGGCGTGCAGTCGCTCGGCCACCATGCGGCCCACGGTGGTCTTTCCGGCGCCCGGCAGGCCGATGAGCACGACGTGTTTTTTCACGACGCCGCTCCTTTGGGCGTGCGCGCGCGCACCTGCGCGAGATAGCCATCCACGTTGCGCTTCAGCTCGCTCAGTGCGTCGCCGCCGAATTTCTCCAGCAGCGCCTCCGTCAGGACGATCGCCACCATCGCTTCGGCAATGACACCCATCGCGGGGACGGCCGTCACGTCCGAACGCTCCGATTGCGCCTGGGCCGGCCCGCCGGTCTTCAAGTCCACGGTTTTGAGCGGCGACATCAACGTCGAGATCGGCTTCATGGCGACGCGGAGCACGAGCGGCTCCCCCGTCGTCATTCCCCCCTCCGTCCCGCCCGCGCGGTTCGTCGCGCGCGCGAAGCCCGGCAGGATCTCATCGTGCACTTCCGATCCCTTGCGCCGCGCGGCTTCGAATCCCAGGCCGAGCTCCACGCCTTTCACCGCCGGAATGGACATCAGCGCCTGCGCGAGGCGGCCATCGAGCTTCCGGTCCCACGAGACGTGCGACCCCAGCCCCACCGGCATGCCCAGCGCCACGACTTCGACGATGCCGCCCAGCGTGTCGCCGGCGGCCTTCGCGGCATCGATGCGACGGATCATCTCCGCCTCGGCGTCCTTGTCCAGACACCGAACGGGACTTTGGTCGGCGACGTCGTTGACGGGATGCGGGATGGGGGATGCGGGATGCGCGACGACGCCCCCCAGTTCGGCGACGTGCGATCCGATTTCCATCCCGAATTGGCGCAACAGGATTTTGCACACGGCGCCGCAGGCAACGCGCGCGACGGTCTCCCGTGCGCTCGCCCGTTCGAGGATGTCGCGCGCATCCGCACGATCGTATTTCAGCGATCCGGCGAGATCCGCATGGCCGGGCCGCGGCCGCGTCACCTGCCGCCGGCGGCCTAACGGGTCGGGAGTGGCGTCCGCTTCGGGCGCCATGACGTCCTGCCAGTGCTCCCAATCGCGGTTCCAGATCAGCATCGCGATCGGGGAGCCGAGCGTCTCGCCGGCGCGGACGCCGGACAGCCACTCGATGTGGTCCGATTCGATCTTCATGCGCGCGCCGCGGCCGTAGCCGCCCATGCGGCGCTTCAGCTCCACGTCCACGTCGGCAGCGGACACGGGGAGGCCGGCGGGGATGCCTTCGAGGATCCCCACCAGGCCGCGGCCGTGCGATTCGCCTGCCGTCGTGAACCGGAATGTCACGTTCATCCCTCCCTATAACAGCCGAGCCCGACGGGTGTCGGGCTCGCGCATGCAGCACTCGGGTCCCCCCCACCCCTCCCGGAGGCGCCGGCTTACTTGTTCGGAATCGGCGGCCCCCACATCGGCTTCGACGGATTCGGGTTCGTCACCACCGGCAGCTCGATCATCACGACGCCGGCGGGCGTCACGCCGAACAACCATTGCCGCGTGTTGGCGAGATTGCGCGCGACGCGCAGCGGGCCGGTGACCGGATCGCGCACGACGATCGTCCCGATCTGATTAAAGAAGAAGGTATCCCACACGTCAATGTTGCCGTCGGCCCGGGCCGAGAACGCGATGCGGTCGTTGGGGTTGCCGGTACCGCCGAACGTCGGCGTGCCCGGCGAGCCGGCCAGGAAGTTGTGGTTGTAGTTCATGTCCATCCCGAACGCCCCGAGCGGCGCGGGGGCCGTGCCTTTGACCTTCATCCCCTCGTCGAGGAAGTGTTGCTGATGAAGTCGCTCACGTCGACCGCGGGCGTCATGCCCTGGTCGAGGTGGTTTTCACCGGAGTCGGACGTGAAGACACCACTGAGAATGGAACCACCGGTGATGCACGGAGCGGGCATCGGATTATCGTGGATCAGGTCCGCCTTGGTCGTATACCCGATCACCCGGGCGAACTGGCTCGAGACATTCCCGCCTTCACCGATGATCCCGTGCGTGAAGTTGCCCGAGTTGCGTACGTAGGTGGAATCGCCGAGTCCGAAGGAGGCGAGATCGATGGTAACGCCGGCGCATGCGGTCAGAATGACTTTCTGCTGGTTGTAGGGCCGGCCGCGCCGGATCGCGATGCGCAGCGTATCGCGGCCGTCATCCACGAGAGTACTGTCGCCCGCCAGCTCCCAGAACAAATGACCGAAGAGCTGCGCCGTATCGCTCGTGTTGATCAACTTCTCCATCCGCACCGTCGCCTTGCCGGCGAACGGCGCCGGTTGGCTGATCGTCGGTGTCGTCGAGTAAATCGCGAAGATCGAGTCCGAGGCGCAGTTCGGTGTTCCGCTGGTCACGCGGCAGACGGTGCCCACGTACTGCGGCCGGTCCGACAGGTCGTACAGGATGATCTCCTCGCGCAGTGGCGCGACCAGCACTCTGTAGGTCTCGACCAGGTAGTCCGGCAGATCCTGCCGCCACACGAGCCGGCGGACGCCGGCGCGCACGTCGATGATCGACAGCTCCAAGCCGCCCGAGTTCGCGACGACAATCGTATCGCCGTAGTTGCCGAGCGTATCGCGCGGCCACAGCGCGATGCCCCACGGCACGGGGCCGCTGGTCGGGATACCCGCGTTCACGAACGACGTGTTCGCCACCTGGAAGATCTCGACGCGGCTGAGCGTCGGGTTCGTGAGATAGAGGCTCGAGTCGTTGCCGTTGAAGATCGCGTCGGCGATGCGGCCGCCGAACGGCAGCGGGCGCGTGATGCCCGCCACGACGACGATGGTGTCGATCAGCCCCTGCGGTGAGAGCTGCGGCTGATACGAAGAGGTAATGCCCTTGCTGCGCAGCGGCGCGCTCGGAATCAGCGTCGTGCTGTTGGTGAAGGAGCAGTTCCGTGCCAGCGCCAAATCGCACGCATAGCCCTTCACGGAGATGAAGCGCGGCAGCGGCTGGAGCCCTTGCAAGCCCAGCGAGAAATGACGCGTGACATCGCTGAGGTTACCCGCAGAGACGTCCACGGTGTCGAACTTCATGAGCACGCCGTTCGTGTCCACCTCGAAGCCGATCCACCATATCGCGCTGGGGTCCTGGGCGCGCACGTGCACGGTATCGTCTACTTCCACGCGGGACGCGACCCGGTGGGCGACGATCGGCGGCGTGTTGTCGGTCGCGACCGACTGAATCGTCACGGTGACGACGCTGCTGAAGCCGCGCCGCCCCGCCGAATCCTCGGCGAATCCCACGATGTTGAAGGTTCCGCTCGATGGCACGACGACCAGCGTATCCTGATACTCGACCGAGTCCGCCAACGGCGGCGCGAACACCATGGAGTCGTTGGGCGGCGTCGTGGGATTGGTCACGCTCGTGGCGGGCGACACCAGGAAGCCGATCTTCGCGATGCCGCCGGTCTGCACGGCGATGACGTCGACGGGAATGCCTTTGCCGGTGGACGCGAGCGCTCCGGGCGACGGCAGCACCAGCCGCACCCGCAGCGCCTGCACGTTCGACAGAAAGATGAAGATCGTGTCTTCCGCGAAGTTCCCGGCGCCGTCGGTCGCGCGGCCGATGATCATGATGTTGCCGCCCGCACCCGAGCCCGCCCCGAAGGTGAGCGTATGGGAGACGGCGTAGGTCTTCACGGTCGACGTGAATGTCGTATCGAGCGTGGCGATGAGGCCGCCGCTGAACGTCAGATCGATGTTCTTGAGCCCGAGATTGTCGAGGGCCGAGACGCTGAAGCGCAGCCCGCCGCTGATGTCCTGCGTGTCACCGGCGGTGTTCGTGAGCGAGATGACCGGCGCCGTCCGGTCGGGCTGAACGCCGTTCAGGTTGCGCGACGTCTCGCACGCCCACACGGCGAGCGCGAGTGCGCTGATGCCCCAGAATGCGGTACTGCGCGTGACCAGCCGCATAGCAACCTCTCCCAGCCTGTGGGCCCGCGTCGCCCGGGCTTACTGCCCGGTGGGCGCGACCAGATCGTCGATGATGTGGGGCGTGATCAGAATGAGCAGATCGCGCCGATTCTCCTGTTGTGACGTAAAGCCGAACAGCTTGCCCAGGATCGGCAGATCTACAAGGAAGGGGATTCCCGACTTGGTGACTAGGACTTCCGTCACAGTCAGGCCGCCAATTACGGCCGTTTCCCCGTCACTGACCAGGATTTGGTTGTCCGCCTGCTGCGTCTGGAACGTGAATCCGATGTCCACGGCGGCGGGCCGGATGTTGGAGCGTTCGGCGTGCACTTCCATCAGGATCTGGCGATTCGCCGTCACGTGCGGTGTGACGCGCAGGTTGATACCGGTCTGCTGGAACTGCACCGTCGCGCGCGGGACGTTCGTGCCGCCGGCCGCGCCTCCCACGGCGCTCACATCGATCACGCGGATTGGGACACGGTCGCCGACGAGGATTTCCGCCTGGCGGTTGTCGAGCGTCGTGATCGTCGGCTCAGCCTGAATATCCGCGAGCTCGACCCGCTGCAGCGCCTGCACGAACGCCGTGAGATCGAAGTTGCCGATCGCCGTCGAGAAGATGAGATCGAGCGCCGGGTCTACCACGGCCTGGCTCGCGTTGCCGAGTGCCGACAGCGAGTTCCCGCCCAGCGACACGATGTTCTCGGTCGACGGGAAGTTCTCCGTCGGCACGAGCGCGTCGGGCACGCCGTCCAGATCGGTATCGACCGGCTGGGCGGTGCGCGGATCGGGGCGCTGAATGAGCTTGTTGAAGAACTGCGTCGTCGAGCCGAGGTCGTATTTGACGCCCAGCTCTTCGATGTCGGCGCGGTCGACGAAGATGATCTTCGCCTGGATCGAGACCTGCGGCGTGCGCAGGTCGAGCCCCTTCACGAACTCCACGACCTCGTCGATCCGCGAGCTCACCTCGGTGATCACGAGCGAGTTGCTCGTCGAATCGGCGACCGCGGCACCCCGCTTCGTGAGTATCGACGCCACCGACGGGACGAGCGACGTGGCCTTCGCGTAATTGATGCGCACCAGCCGGGTCGTGATCGGCACGGTCGAGTCGGCGCGCGCCATCTCGAGCTTGCTGACGACGTTGAGGATGGCGCCGGGCAATGTCTGGACCGCGAGGCCCTGCGACTCGAGCACCGCATTCAGCGCGAGATCCCACGGCTGATTCTTGATCTCGGCCGTGACGGTCCCCTTGATGTCCTTGCTCAGGATGATCGTCCGCCCGCTGAAGGCCGCGAAGCCGGCGACCACGTCCTCGATGCTGGCGTTGTCCCACTGTACCGTGATCCGCGGCGCCTGCGACTGCAGCGCGTCGGCGCGGTGCGCCGCGAGGTACTCGTCGATCGACATCGACCGGCCGAGCGTCGGCGTGGTGACGCGCGCGGCTTGCTCAGGACCACCGGTAACGATCGGTGCGCGCGTAGGCGCACTAGCCACGGCCCCCGAAACCCCGCGAGTGACGGTGCTGCTGGACCAGGCTGCGAAGCCGGTACGCTCGGTGCCGATGCGCACCCGCACCTGCCCGGCAGCGCGCTCGACCTGGTAATCCTTCAGTGCGTCGAGATCGATCACCACGCGCACGATGTCCGGTTTGAACTGCGCGTAGCGCACGTTGCGGACGCCGCCGCGGTTCTGGCCGTCGTACAGCGTGGCCGGCGCGGTAAGCCGGACGCCGTGCAGATCGATGACGAGCCGTGCGGGGTTCGCGAGGGTGAAGTCCTGAATCTCCGCCGCCCCCTGCAGGTCGATGACGATCTCGACCTTGCCGGTGGCCGGCAGCACGCTGACTCCGCGGACCTCGCCGTCCCGGCTGCCACTCGCCATCGGCGTCCCCGCAAGGGCCCGGGGAACGACGACGGCAAGCAGCGCCGCGAAGGGAAGAATGCGCTTCATGGCGTCTCCTCCTGCTTGGCGAGCGACAACGTCTCCTGCCGCTCGAACCCGAATTCCTGCACGGTGAATACGACTTCGCGGGGCCGGATCTGCGTGACCTTCAAACGCCCGACGATGTCGCCCGTTTTCACCCGATAGATGCGCCGGTTGGTGATGTCCCGCAGGATCGCGACGCTGCGCGCCGCGAACCGTCCGTCGTACACGATCGTCGTCAGCTTCAAGTCGGAGATCAGCGGCCGCACGTCGCCCGACTTGAGCAGCGACATGAACGGATCGCGCCCGCCGCCTTCGTAGGCGAAGACTTCGCGCAGCAGCGTCGCCGGCGGCGCCGCCGTGTCGCGCTCCGCGACCGGCTGTTGCGCGACGAGCGCCGGCGCGAACGCGGCGAGCAGCAGCGTGATCGCTGCCAGCCCAGGCCTAGCTGCGCGCACGCGCGGCTCCCGCCTTCGCTGTGGGCGGCCCGGCCGACTTCACGAACGTGCGGATCGAAAACTCGGCGAGCAGCAGCGCCCCCGCGGTATCCGCCAGCAGCTTCTGAGCGGCGGGCGACGCGCCCGACAGGATCACGTCCTGCGGCACGATGATGCGCGGCAGCGACGCGATGTCGGCGAGATACTCGCCGATCTGATCGTAGTGGCCGTAGACCTCGAGCCGGTAGCGATAGGTGTCGAACGGACTGCCCGGCTCCGGGGCGAGCGGCTGGATCTTGCCGAGCGTCACGCCGCGGACTTTCGCCTTGGTCGACATGTCGTCGATCAGCGTCGGGACTTCGTTGCGGTCCGGCACGAGGCGGCGCATCAGCTCGAGCGAGCCCTGATACTCCTCCACCCGGCGGCGCAGGTCCTCGATGCTGCCGCTCGCGAGATCGGCCTTGGCCGCGGCGACGATGCGCTCGAGGCTGTCGGCCTCGCTGCGCGCCGCGCCGATCTTCTCGATGGTCGGCTTATGGACCTGCGTCCAGAAGAAGTAGCCCCCTGCCAGCGCGACGAGGGCGAGCAGCGCCATGATCTGGCCGCGTTGATCGGTCGGTAAACCGAGCGCCATGGCTACCTCACCGCCTGCACCAGCGGGACCGTACGGATATAGACCGAGTCCGCGATACGGTAGCGGACCGTGACGTTGAATTGCGTCACCGGGCGATCGGCCTCGATGACGGTCTGCGAGCTTGCCGGGGTCACCTCGGTGAACCACGGTGACGCGGCGAGCTGCCGCAGGAACGTCGTATAGGCCTGGATGTCCACCGTGCGGCCGTCAATCGACACGCGCACCGAGGAGACGCCGGCGGAGTCCTCCTCCACCGTGACCGGCCCATTCGCCGCCTGCTGCCCCGCGCCCGGCGCGACCATGGCCGTCACGGACTGCATATGCGTGATCCACGTGTACGGCGGCAGCGCCTTGGTCGCCTGATCGAGGACGTGCGGCCAGATGTAGCGGTCCGCATCGATGTCGCGGATGACGTTGATCTGGAACAGCAGCGAGTCGCGCACCTTCTCGGCCTGGCGCTTCTGCGCGATCACGATGTCGTAGCGGCGCTTCTCGGTCCGGATGTTCTCCAGCCGCGCTTCCGCGGCCGCCAGGCGGGCGCGTTCGGTGATGAACAGCGCCGCACCGCCACCACCCACGATGACCCAGGCGATGATCGCCGTGATCAGCCATGGATCCTTGACCTGCGCGATCAGCCCCCTGAAATCGGGCAGCGAGAGCTTCATTCCCGCGCCCTTCGCTACCCTCTTCTTTCCTGGGAGTAGGTTTATCTCAATCATGCGGCGCGCCTCAGCGCCAGGCCGACCGCCAGCATCAGCAGCGGCGCGACCTCGTCCACCGGCACCGTCTCGAACACGTCATCCCGCACGCGCAGGCGCTGTACGGGATTGGCCAGCTCGATCGCCACCTTGAGACGCGCACCCAGCACGTCGTTGAGCCCCGGAATGCGCGCGCCGCCGCCCGTCGTGTACACGCGGGACAAGCCGCCCGCCGAGCGCGAGGCTGTGGCGAGGAAGGCCGCGGCGCGTTCGACGCCGACCGCGATTTCCTCCCCCCGGGCACTGACGTAGCCGGCCAGATCGGCATGCTGCGACGCGCCCTGGATGACCTTCTCGGCTTCCTCACTCGCGAGCCCTTTTTCCCGCTGCAGGTCTTCGCGGAAGCGGCGCGTGCCGACCGAGAGATCGCGGGTCAGCACGGGGATTCCGTCTTCGAGGATGTTCACGTTGGTGACTTCGTGCCCGATGTTGACCAGGCCCACGACGCCCTGCATCGCATCGGGGTGGTTCAGCTCGAAGGCGTTGTGGATGGCGAAGGCATCGACGTCGATGACCGAGGGATCGAGGCCCGCCTCGCCCAGCAGCCCCACCCTGCTCTCCACCAATTCCCGCTTGGCGGCGACGAGCAGCACGTTCATCTGGAGGCCTTCGGCGTCGGGATCGAGGATCTGGAAATCGAGCTCCACGTTCGCCATGTCGAAGGGCACGTGCTGCTCGGCCTCCCAGCGGATCACCTCGCGGGCGTCCGCCTCTTTCATGCGATCCATCTGGATTTTCTTGACGATCACGTCGCGGCCGCCGACGGCCGTGACGACCGATTTGCGCTTGACGCCGGCGGCCTCGAACAAACCCCGAATGGCCTCCGAAACGAGGCCGGGGTCCATCACTTCGCCCTCGACGATGGCGTCGGCGGCGACTTCAGTCGTCGCGACTTTGGTCAGCTCGGGCTCGCTCCCCCCGTGGTCGATGACCACGAGCTTGATGATACCGGAGCCGATATCCAGGCCGACCGAGGTTTTTTTGCCACCGAATAACCCAAAAAGGGCCATGTGCGCCTTTTGGCCTAGAGACAAGAAGGGGCGAGGGCAAACTACAATAGGCCCCGCCCCTTATCCTGTCAAGCCTCGAACCTACTTGAGGCCGAAGCAACAACTGGTTTGCCTGCCGATACTTAGGCCACTTAGAACAGCTGTGTCCAGCCCCGCGACCGCATCATCGAAATCGGGCTCGTGGCCTGTAAAGCCATCAGAATACTGCAGCTAGAGTAGTTCAGCGTCGCCTTACCACTCAGGTTCTGCATGGAGAGGTCGGCGTTCTTGGCCATGACACCGCCCCAGAAGTGGGCGTCTTCGTTACCACCACCGGAGGTCTTCAGGTCACCCTGGATGATGACGATGCCGAAGAACTGATACGAGCCTTGGACGCTCAAGGTACCGTCCACCAACAAGATACCTTGTCCCTGGTCGCCGTTCAGTGTCGCGTCCCCGGTGATGTGGATAATCGGGAAATACGATCCACACGCGGTGAGCGGGTTTACCCCATCGCCCCAGTTCAATAGGTCTGTCTTGTCGCACAACGCCCCGTTGAAGCGGGGAGCCGTTTTGTAGGTGCTGCCTGGCAGCGTGATGGTCGCGCGCGCTGCCATCTGGGCGTAGGTCGCCCCACCGAATGTCGTGAACGTGTTGTTATTGATCGTCGGGTCGTTGACGACCGCCGTTGGATAGCCGGTCACGGAGCCTTGACCGCTCTCGGTCACATTTCCGCCCTGGTCGCGGATGCCGGGCTGTCCCAGCCCCGGGGGATCGCAGTTCGTCCATCCCGTCGGGACTGAGTCCGCCCCGTTGACCGTTGCGTTACCCGACAAGTTCGTCGACCCCTGCGTCGTCAGTGACGCACGGATGCCGAAGTCGATCGGCGCGATGCGCGTGATCAACCCGACCCGCTGCTGCGCCCCGGCGCCACCCGCCGTCGCGCCCGCGGTGGTGGACTTGTCGCGGCCGACCACGTTGAGCAGGAAAATGTTGCTCCCCATCTTGTAGCTGTAGCCGAAGTACGTCCCGGTCCCGTTCGGGGCCTGCGTCGCCGCGATAGCCACCGATTCAGGTGGATAGGTCGGCCGCTTGTTCATCGAATCGGGAATCCAGGTCAGCACGCGCTCCTGGGCGCCCGCTTCTGCGACGCCGAACGACGCCTGTACTCGACGCTGGTTCTCCCCGACCCGCTGCTCCTGGGTGCCGGCGAAGAACGCTCCGGCGACCAGTGCCCCAACGACAACCAGGGCGAAGATCGCAACTGCGAGCGCCATGCCGCGCTCGTCACGCAAGAGCCTACGCATATGTACTCCCTTCAAGTGTTTTGAAGGCTGGGAACCTTCACCAACCTTCACCAACCTTCACCAACCTTCACCGACCTTCACCGACCTGCCGCTAGAAGCGGCGATTATTCCGCAACGCCACACTGGTGACGACGCTGTCCACCGCGATTTGGGCGGCTGCCTGGCCGCCTCGACGCACCGCGCCCACCGTCCTGGCCCGCACGGTGATATCGATGCGCGCGACCTGCGTGCGCACCGCCGTCACGTTGCCGTTCACGTCGTAGTACTGCAGCGTCAAGCCATTGGCGAGCAGCGGCCCGATCAGCGGCTGCGTTGCTTGCCCGAAGGGCTGAATCCCGAGGTACCAGAGCCCGTCCGTCGGTGACTGCCACAGCGAGTACGTGACGCGCTCCCAGCCGCGCACCGGCGCGCCAACCGTGATCGCGCCTGCCTGGTTTGCCGTGGCGAACGCCACCGGCGCCGGTGACAGGTTGAAGTTGACGAGCTGCCCGGGCTGGCCCGCTGGGACTCCGGGACAGACCGCCGCGTTCGCGTTGACGACTCCTCCGATCGGCCAATAGTCGTCCGTGCGCGTGGTCTGATTCCCGTCCCAATAGACGAGCAGCGAGTCGGTGTTCTTGATCGCCCGTCCGCCATAAAACCCCATCTGACCGGGTGACCCGCCGCGGATGATCATCGACAGGCCGCCCCAGGAAGCGCCGCCCAACACCGGGATCTGGCACACGAAGCTGAGCCAGCGCATCGCCCGAATCGTGATGCTGGTGGCGGACATCGTGATGATGTCGCCCTCGGATGCGCTCATCTCGCGAAACTCCGCGGGCAGGATCGAGCCGGCCGCGCGGATGTTCTGCGACAGATCGATGCGCTGCGTCTGCGCCATGTACAGGCGCTGGTTGTTCACCAGCACACGATACAGGGCGGCGCTCACCAGACCCAGCAGGACGAGCGCGATGAGCAGCTCGACCATCGTGAAACCGCGGCGCCCGCGGCGCGCGCGGCGCCCGCGGCTCATAGGAATGTGTTGCATGTGATAGTCGTCTCCGTGGAATCGCTGCGCATCTTGTTTTTTGTCGTCCTATAGGTCGACTTGACCTTCAACCGGTAATTCTGATTGCCGAGGTCGGTGAAGGTCCAGACGTTGGTCGACACGACGGTGGATCCGCGACTCAGCGTCTCGCTGCCGTTCACGCGCTGCGCGTCGATGCACGCCGCGACTCGCATTCGCTCCAGCCGGCGGGCGGCAAACGTGGAAGCCTCCGCGGACCGCTGGCCGCGCGCGATCATGCGAGTGACCAACGCCGCCGTCGTCACCATGCCGAGGACACCGACGGTCAGCACGATGATCGCGATGATGACCTCGATGATCGTGAAACCGCGCTGGTTCTTGAGCGTTGTCATTGCCGGGTCACCTTCCCCACCTCGTTGATGATCACCGAGTCCCGGTAGTGTGGACCGATGATTGTGATCCAGCGCAGCTGGAACTGCGTGGTAATCCCGCGCGGATCGTAGACCACCGACGGCACGCTGGGGGCGAGCGTTACGTTGAACTCCTCGCCCACCAACTTCTTCGTTCCCACCGCCACCGAGGCCGCCGGCGGATTGCCCGTGACGCCGCAGGCGGTGACCCAGATGCTGTCCGTCGTCATGTTCAGGGTGGCGGCACAGCCGCGCTGAATGGCCGCGCCGCGCGCCGTCGCGGCCAACGTCGCGATCAGCGCCTTGGAGCTGCGGACATTCTGCTTCTCGAGGCCGTTCTTCAGGCGTGGGAAGCCAATCGCCATGATCACCCCGGCCAACACGAACACGAACATCATCTCGATAAGGCTGAACCCTTTGCGACCCATGTAGAGCCTCCGTTGGGCGACTTCGTCTTACACGTTCCGTGCCTTACCGTAAGTGCAAATACGTCAAGGAGATACGTCGAGGAACAGCGTCGAACAACACCGCAAAACACTGCACTAGTGCAGGTTCTTGCACTATTCGAGTCCGTAGCGATCGATCTTGTAAAACAGCGTCCGCAGGCTCACACCGAGCCGCTTCGCGGCCTCGCGGCGGTTGCCTTCAGTCGCCTTCAGCGCCTGTCTGATCGCCTGGCGCTCTGCTTGCTCGGTAACGTCTCGGAGGGTGCCACTCCCCGCTCCCCACTCCCCCGATTCCTGGGTGTGGGGAGTGGGGAGTGGTTCGCTGCGAAAATCTGCCGAGCCCAAGATCTCCTGGTTGGCCAGCACAGCCGCGCGTTCGATCGCGTTTTCCAGCTCGCGAACATTCCCTGGCCATGCCTGCTGCTCGAGCCATGCGATGGCGTCGTCGCTCAGTGACACCGACCTGCCAAACCGCTGCGCCAGCCGCGCGACGAAATGACGGGCCAGTGGCGCGATGTCCTCCTTGCGCTCCCGCAGCGGCGGCAGCTCGATCACGACGACGTTGATGCGATAAAACAGATCCTCGCGAAACCGTCCCGCCTTGGTCTCGGCCTCGAGATCGCGCGCGGTCGCCGCGAGCACCCGGGCATCTACCCTCCGCGTCTTCTGGTCGCCGACGCGGCGAATCTCATTCTCCTGGAGGACGCGCAGGAGCTTGGCCTGCAGCCCGACGGGGAGCTCCCCGATCTCGTCCAACAGCAACGTGCCGCCGCTCGCTTGCTCGAACAGCCCCGCCTTGTCGGCCGTCGCCCCGGTAAACGCGCCGCGGATATGACCGAACAGCTCCGACTCCAGCAGCGCCTCGGGGATGGCGGCGCAATTGATGCCGACAAACGCCTTGTTGGCGCGCGGGCTGGCGCGGTGAATGGCGCGTGCGATCACTTCCTTGCCGGTGCCGCTTTCCCCTGTGATCAGGACGGTCGTGTTGTGCTCCGCGACGCGCGCGACGAGCGCCAGCGCCTGCCGCATCGGGCCACTGGCGACGATCAGTCCCCGCTCCGCCGGCCCGGCGGCCAGCTGCGCCCTGAGTCCCGCGACCTCCTGCCGCAGCCGCTCGCGCTCCTCGGCCTTGCGCAGCGTCAGGACGACTTCGTCGGGGCGGAATGGCTTGGGGAGATAGTCGTAGGCACCCTCTTTCATCGCGGCAATGGCGGCGTCTTCGCCGCCGTAGGCGCTCATCACGATGACGAGGGCGGTGCCGCCGCGCTGGCGGTAGTTGCGTAGGAAGGTCAAGCCATCCATCTCGGGCATGCGCACGTCGCACAACACGAGGTCGAACGTCTCGGCGACCGCCCGGTCGAGCGCGCGGCGGCCATCCTGCTCGGCCGTGACGGTGTAGCCGGCGTCGGTGAGGAGGAGGCCGAGGCTCTGCCGCAGGCCCGGCTCATCGTCGACGACCAGGATACGTTTCAGGTCCTCACCCCCTGATCCCCCTCTCCACATTGTGGAGAGGGGGAACGATGGGAAAGAACATTTTGAAGGCCGCCCCGCCCTCGCGCGCTCCATCAACCCACACGACGCCACCCATCTCGTGGACGGAACGGGCGACGATCGCCAGGCCGAGTCCCGTGCCGCGGCCGGGCTCCTTGGTCGTGTAGAACGGCTCGAAAACCTTCTCGCGGTCTTCGGGTGCAACCCCGGGGCCGGAGTCGGCGACGAACAGCAGTGCGCCCGGCTGCCCGGCGGCGAACTCGACGCGTGCGGGCCGCCGTTCGGCCACACGGGGGAACGCGGCAAAGCTTGGATCGCTGGCGCGTTTGGTGAGCGACTGCCCAGGCTCGTACGCCCAGCGCCGCGCGCCGATGATGATCGATCCGCCTGGGGGCGTCGCGTCGACCGCGTTCAACAGCAGGTTCACCAGCGTCTGCTCGAGCACATGCGCGCGCCCCATGATCTCCGGCACGTGGAGGCCCTCATCGATCTCGGCGCGGACGTGCCGGAACGCGCCCTGGGCACGCAGCAGCTCGAAGGCCCCGCGGACGATGCGCGCGGCGTCCACCGGCAGCAGCGGATCTTCCTGTGGGCGGGCATAGTCGAGCAGGCTGCGCACGATGCGGTCGACGCGGTCGAGCTCGCGCACCATCCCTTCCGTGACTTCCTGATCGGCGCCACGGCGCCGCAGCACCTCCATGTAGGTGCCGATCGCGCTGAGCGGGTTGCCGACCTCATGGGCGACGCCGGCGGCGAGCCGGCCGATGCTCGCGAGCTTCTCCGAGCGCACCAGCTGGCTTTGGGCGTCGAGGAGGCGATCGGTCATGCGGTTCAAACGTTCGGCGAGGGTGGCAAAGTCCCGCGTCGCGGCGTCGGGGGCGCGCGTGGCCAGGTCGCCGTCGGCGACGGCGTCGGCCGTCTCCATCACGCGGGACAGCGGCCGCAGGACGAGGCGGCTGACCAGCGAGCGGCCATAGAGCACGAAGATGCCGACCTCGCCCGCGATGAGCAGCACGATGATCAAGACGCCGCGGTCGGGCGCGATCGCGAGTGCAAAAAGGGATGTCGCGACGCCGACGAGCAGGGCGAACGCGACGAGGAAGGTGAGGTAAAACAGCAGCTCCACGCGGAGCGCCGGTTTTGCCATGGGGCCCAAGATACGGAAAAAAAGAGCGGCGGGGTCTCCCCCGCCGCCCTGATGCGTCAGGCCAGAGGCCTTACGCGCACTTCGGTTCGCCTTCCTTGTTGGCAGGCGCAATCTGCGTCGACCCGACGTAAATAGCGCACGTCTTGAGCGTCGTGGTGTGGCTGACCGTCGCGGTCCAACCATCGGGCGTCACAGCGATGTTCGGGCCGAGCACACCGCTGGTCGTGTTATACGCCGTACCCAGGTTGGTCGTGTACTTCACCGAGTCGGCGAAATACGCCTCTTCGGCCGTCACGAGGTTCCGCAGGTCCGACTTCATCGACGCCAGATACGCCTTCTCCTTCGTGTTCGCGAACTTCGGAATCGCGATCGCGGCCAAAATGCCGATGATCACGACAACGATCAGAAGCTCGATGAGTGTGAAACCCTTGCGATTCATCTGGACAAACCTCCCCTGTAAGGATCTAAGACATGGGCGACACGTTTATTCCGTGGCCCATAGAGGCACGAATCATGCCTCCAAGGGATTAGCTCCACGCAAGTCCAATCTGGCGGCAGGCTTACGTCGCCAAGTCGGCGTACCCTGACGGCCTAAAATGTCGAATAAGCTCGGGCTTTTTGCAAGTCGCCGCGCTGGACGCAAGGACCGTGCAAGTCATTGCAAATAATTGTGATACCAGATCGTGTCGCTTGGAAAAAGCACCAGCGCCGAATCCCGGACTAGGGTCGCCCCTGTGCGGTCCCCGCGCTGCAGCTCGAACAGAAACCGCGCCCGCAGCCCGGTTCGGTCCGCGACTCCCGCACTGCGCGCGCGGATGCGCGGCGAACAGCGAATCGGCGAGGTGATACTGCAGCCTCGCTCCCGCGGTGTCGCTACGGCCGGCCAGGACCGCGGCGGCCGACGCGTGTGCGCGGTAGGACTCCGGGTGCTCGACAAGCAGCGTCAGCACTTGCGCGCGGTTGTCGCGCCACGCCGACATCCGGGTCAACGATCGCGCCCCGCAGGCCAGCACGAGCAGGGCGAACGCCGCGATCGCTGGGCGCAGGCGTCGCTGCCGCTCGAGCCAAGCAAATCCGGTCACGACGAGCGCCGCGGGCAACGCCGCCGCGAGATACAGATTGCGCTCCGCGAGAACGACCCCGGACGCGAAGAACAGATTCGCCGTCGGGAGACATGAGAGTGCGGCCACTCCTGCGGCGAACGACACCGCTGGCGCCCGTCGACGGCACCAGACAACGCTTACCGGGACCGTGACGACGACGATGAGTCCGATCACCGCGGCAAATGACAACCCGCTGTATGCCGGGATTACCTGCGGACCGTAGTCGGAGGACAACGAGACCGGCCAGAACAGCAGGACGCTGGCACGAAGCACGGCGGGCAACGCCACCGCGAGGCGCCCGAACGCGCTCCTTCCATAGAATACCGCTGCCGCATCGTTCTCGCCCGCCCAACCGACCGCGAACCAGGCAGCGAGGAAGCCGAGCGTGACAACGCCGAGGGCTATCCAGAAGCCGGTGGGATACGGTGGATCATCCGCCGGCTGAAGCCACTTATCGAGCAGTATGACGACAGCGGCGATGACACCGTGCTCCTTGCTGAACATGGCAAGTGCGGCGCATACCACCGCCACGATCCACCAGCGGCGTCGCGCGGCGACCACGGCACCGAGAATCCCCGCCGCCACGAGCAGCTCCGCCCGGCCCACCAGATTCGCGACGGCCTCGACGTGCACCGGGTGCCACGCGAACACGAGACCCGCTGCGGCGGCGGCCAGCACCGGCAACCAGCGCGCGAGCACGACGACGAGTAACACGGTGGCCAGTCCATGCCACAGTGCGTTCATCAGGTGCAGCCATCCAACCCGGCCGCCGGACACCGTCCAATCGACGGCATAGCTCAGGATCGTAACGGGCCGGTAGAGACCGGCCTTTGCGTCACGCGGCCAGTACGGATCGTTGAACGCGGCGAGTGCCGCGCCGATCGAATGCGCGCCCGGGTTCGACGCGATAATCGCCCGATCGTCCTGGACGAAACCATACCGGGCGGTTGGCAGGTAGAGTGCGACGGCAGCAACGAAAACGAGCAGCAGCTCGCGTCTCACGGCATCCGTGCCCACAGAGAATCTGCGGCCGCCGTATCGCCGCGCTGGCGGGCGGCCAGCGACTGAATGCGATAGTACCCACCGCAGCGATAGCACAGTTGCTCGAGATTCACGAGCATCGAATCCGCGACACGGAATTGCCCGAGTGTAAATGCAGCATCGGCGCCCGTGATGTATATCGCCGGGTCGCGAGCGTAGGCGCGCTCCGAAATTCGCACCGCAGCCAACGAGCGCGCGGCCTGCCGATGGCTGAGATAGTGCACCGCCATCCGCTGCGGTCCACGGAAGGAGTTGGGAGAATCGGTGAGAATGCTCAGCGTCACGGCGAAGTCGTCATGCCACACCGGCGTCCGCAGCGCAGACCGAACGCCTCCAGCGAGCACCAGGAGGACGGTCACAACGCGCAGTCGCGCGACATCGAGGCGAGCCAGTGCCGCGCCAGCCGCGACTGCGAGACCGACCGACGGCAGGTACAACGTGCGCTCAGCCATGAGCACGCCGGTCGAAAACAGCAGATTCGCCACAGGCAGGAACGCGATGGCGATCCACCCCAGGCCGAAGGCTTCGACGCGCCTGCCGCGGCGCCACGCCAGCACGAGCAGTACGGCCCAGAGCGCCAGGCACGCCAGGCCGAGCGCGAATCGTCCGTCCAGCAGCGAGCGCACGATCGTGCGCTCGCCTGGCGAGTAGTCGACGCGCAGCGTCAGCGGTGCGACGAGCAGGCGAGCCACATCGGTAAGCGCCGCGACCGCGGTCAGCCGCCCCGCGAATGCACTTTCTCCCAGGAACACGGGCGCGATCGCATGATACCGCTCGTAGGGGTGGAGCACGCTCCATCGCACGACACCGTAAACAAGCGCGATTACAACCCAGCTGACGGCGAACTCGGCCATACGCCGGCGCGTCGGCCGCACGGGCGCCTCCGCCGATGGGGAGGGGGGGGGCCCAATGCCAAGAGCCCAGGCCCACACGATCAGGCCCGGGGCCACCGCGGCGTTCTCCTTGCTCAGCAGGCCGAGCAACAGGGCCACGCCGCTCCAGATGACGCTGTCTCGTACCACCGCCGCGTAGACCGCGAGACACACGGCTGCCGCCGCCATGAGCTCGGCGCGGCCTATGACATTCGCGACCGCTTCCACATGGACGGGATGGACGGCGAAGATCGCGCCCGCGACGACGGCGGCGGCCGTGCCTGACCAGCGACGCACCAGCGCCGTGACCGCGACGGCCGTGCCCGCGTGCCACAGCAGATTCATCGCGTGAAACCAGGCCGGATGACCGTGAACGAGTGACCAGTCCACAGCAAACGTCGCCAGCGGGAGCGGGCGGTACATGTGACCGCCCAGGTCGGGTGGCCAGTACGGCGCCGCGAACGCGCCCCCCACGCCCCGCAGCGAATGGACGAGCGGGTTCCACAGGATGATGTACAGATCGTCCATCGCGAACGAGTTCCACAGGGCCGGCACGTACGGCACCAGCGCGCAGAGCAGGACGGCGAGGTACAGCCGGCGGTCTTTACGGTCCACGGTTCACCGCAAAGAGCCAGCGGCCATCGGACCAGCGATAAATGCCCGTCAACCAGGTGGGGTAGGCACCGAGCAGCGCGCGCAGCTCGATCGCCGAAGGCGACGTCGCACTGGCGAGCAGGACATGCGTCACGCCCATGCGCTCGAGATAAGCGCGATGCTCTGCCGGCGTCGGGCGGATCACGTCACGCCCTCGATAACTCTCGAGATAGAGCGGCACCGCCTGGCGGCGGGTGTACAGCCAGACGAGGGCTTCGTCGTCCGTCGCGACCACGGCGTCCGCTGGAAGATTCCCGACTACGGGGAGCAGCTCGGCGAAATTGGCCGAAATCGCGCGTGCCTGCGCCTCCCACCACCGGCCCGCGAAGCCGCGCACCTCGTAATGCAGATACCCGCCGGCGACCAGCGCCGCGAGGAAACCGACGGCGATGCGCGCACGCGGCCAGCGCCGCCAGATCTCGAGCATCCCCGCTACCCAAACGAGTCCCAGCCAGGGGAGGACCGCCCAGAGGAACCTGTCGGGCGGGTGCGGCCAAACCGCGAGAACGAGAAAGTAGAAGACCAGCGCCAGCCCAATCGCCGAGCGGCGCCATACCACCACCAGGCCGTACAGGCCGACTCCGAGCGCGATCGTCGCGATGATGTCATAGAGCCAGCGTACAGGAATCCACCCGAATACCAATGCCTCGAGCGGCCGCGACATGTCGGGGACGTTGACGGCTATCGCCGAGAGACCGGCCTGCCGGAGGTGCGCGGAGTAATTGCCGTAGCCGAGGGCGAGCGCCGGATCGATGAAGCGCGCATGCGTGATGACCCACAGTCCCCAGGCCACCGCGGCGAGGAGGGGGAGCAGCAGCACGATGACGAGCCTGCGGCGCTGCGCCCCCCCCCGTCGCGCCAGCACGAAACAGAGAGCACCCGCAACGATCGTGACGCCGATGGATCGCGTCAGCAACGCGAGTGCGGCTGCCGTCCCAGCGATCCAAGGAGAGAATTCGCGATCGGTTGCCATGATGGCAACGGCCAACAGCACGCTGAACAGCGGCTCGGCGAAGAGCACGGACTGCGTCGCCAGGACAGGAATGGCAACGGCTGCGCCAAACACCACAGCTGCCGGAACCCAGCGGCGCAGCCCTGGACCGAGGATCTCGGTGCGCGTCGCATGCCACACGATGAGCCCGGCAGCGGTTGCGCCGAAGAACGCGTTGAGGACCTTACCGGCCAGCGCCGCGCCGCCGACAGACAAGAGTCCAAAGAACGGCGCCAACACGACGGGATAGAGCGGCGGGTAGTGCACGGCAGCCGGTATTCCAGGAAGACTCGGATGGACATAGCCGTGGCCGCTCGCGAGCGCCGTCGCCAGGCCGGCGTAGAGGCCGTCGTCGTAAAAAACGCCCACAAGCGCCTGATTCAATGCCAGCATACCGACGGCCAGTGTGGCGGCCGCGGTGACGAGCCCGGCCTTTACTTCGGTGGTAAGCGCCAAGTGTGAGCGTTGCGCGGAACGAGCAGGTTGTACCGCAAAATGTGAAACAAGGCCGCGAAACCGTCGCGCCACGTGATCTTCTTGCCCTCGGCGTAGGTGCGGCCGCCGTAGGAGATGGGCATTTCCCAGATGCGGGCGCGGGCCTGCGCCAGGCGCGCCGTGATCTCCACCTCGAAGCCGAAGCGATTCGATGTCAGCGGCAGCCGCTTGATGAGATCCATCCGCACCAGCTTGTAGCAGGTCTCGAGATCGGTCAGGTTGAGATTGGTGAACATGTTCGACAACAACGTGAGAAACCGGTTGCCGACGTAGTGCCAGAAGTAGAGCACGCGATGCGGGCCACCCTGAAACCGTGATCCGTAGACCGCGTCGGCCTTGCCGGTGCTGATCGGTTGCAGCAGCGCCGGAAGGTCGGTGGGATCGTACTCCAGGTCCGCGTCCTGCACCACGAGCGCATCGCCGGTCGCCGCCGCGATGCCGCTCCGGATCCCCGCTCCCTTGCCCCGATTCCTGTCGTGGTGAATGACCTGATCGACCACGCCATCCCGAGCGAGCTGGTCGAGAATCTCCCGAGTCCCATCGGTCGATGCGTCATTCACCACGATGATCTCGACGCGGAGCGGAACCTCACGGACCCGCCGGAGCGCGGCTTCGACGGTCGCGGCTTCATTGAAGGCGGGCACGACCACCGACAGCAACAGGTTCTTCACGCCGCTGCGCCGATCGCGATGAGCGATTGACCGACTCGCCAGGGGAGCAGCCGCTCCAGCCGGAACAGCGGGACGAGCGCGTCGTACAGTCGCAGCGAGCCCGCCGGAATCGTCTGGCGACGCAAGACCCGCCCGGCGAACCACCATCCGGGGATGCCGGCGCTGTTGAAGTACTCGATGTGGACCACCGTGAAGCCGGTGCTTCGCATCCGGGCCGCCAGCCCGGCGCGCGTGTAGCGGCGGTGATGCCCCAACGCACGATCGATCGAGCCGTAGAGCGCCGGCAGTGCGGGCACCAGCAGGACGAGCCGCCCCCGCGGCGCCAGCAACGCCCGGATCGCGACGAGCGACGCGATGTCGTTCTCCACGTGCTCGAGCACGTTGAGGCAGATGACGGTATCGAAGCGCTCGCCGCCGAGCGCATCGTGCTCATGCGGCAGGTAGAGGCGCGCCACCGCGACGTTGGGATGCCCCGCGAATCGCTGCCGCAGCCGGGTCAGGTACTCCTCCCGCGTGTCGGTGAGCACCAGCCGCTCGCGATCGGCCAGGAACGCCGAGAGGTTACCGATGCCGGAGCCGATCTCGAGCACGCGCCGGCCGATCCAGCGGTGCAGGCGGTCGAACATCCAGCGATTATAGCGGACGGCGCCGGAGAGCTGCTCCAGCGTCTCCGCGCCGATCGGGTCACTCGGGTCCGGGGCCAGGGCCTGGGCCTTCGTACCGGCTCAGCTTGCGGTACAGCGTGGAGGGATCGATCCCCAGCACCTCGGCGGCCCGCGTCTTGTTGCCGCCTTCGCTCTGCAGCACCCACGTGATGTACGCCTGCTCGATCACGTCGAGCGATGGATTCTGGTGCGGACGCTCCGCCACCAGCGGCTCCGTCTTGCGCTCGCTGATCCGGTCCGGGATCGCGGAGCGCGGAATCACGTCCCCCTTGGTGAGGGTGACGGCCCGCTCCAGCGCGTTCTCGAGCTCACGCACGTTGCCGGGCCAGTCGTAGGCCATGATGACTTCTTCGGCCTCGGGCGACAGCGACTTCGCCGCTTCGCTCCGTTCGCCGGCGATGTGCCCGAGGAATTCCTTCACGAAGATCGGGATGTCGTCGCGCCGGTCGCGCAGCGGCGGCAGGTGGATGTTGATGACGTTGAGCCGGTAGTAGAGATCGGTGCGGAACCGCCCGCGCTTGATGTCCTCTTCCAGATCGCGGTTGGTCGCGGCGACGACCCGTACGTCGACGGGTATCGCCTCGGTGCCCCCCACCGGGATCGCTTCGCGCTCCTGCAGCACGCGCAGCAGTTTGACCTGCGTGGCGGGGGACATCTCCCCGATTTCATCGAGGAAGAACGTCCCGCCGCGCGCGGCGGCGAACAGTCCCTGCTTGTCACGCACCGCTCCGGTGAACGACCCTTTCACGTGGCCGAACAGCTCGGACTCGAGCAGGCTTTCGGGCAGCGCGCCGCAGTTGAGCGAGAGGAACTGCCCTTCGACACGCGCGGACAGCTCGTGGAGGTAGCGGGCGATGACTTCCTTGCCGGTGCCCGACTCCCCCTGGATGAGCACCGTGCTCTCGGTCGGGGCCACCTGCTCCGCGAGCCGCAGCACTTCGCTGAAGAGCCGCGACTTGCCGAGCGGCTTCACCTGGCCGGAGCGCTCGCGGCGGCGGATCTCCTGCTTGAGCTGCTTGTTCTCCGCCCGCAGGCGCCGGTGCTCCGCGGCACGGCGGCAGATCGCCACCATGTCGTCGTTCGAGAACGGCTTTTGTATATAGTAGAAAGCACCCTCGTTCACGGCCTGGATTGCGGTCTGCAGCGACGCCTGGGCGGTCATCAGGATGACGGGCGTCTCGGGATCCTGCCCGCGCACCGCCGAAAGGATCTCGATGCCGGTGACGCCGGGCATCTTGAGGTCGGTGAGGACGATATCGGGCGCCGAGCCTTTGAGCTGCTCCAGACCCGCCTTGCCCCCCTGCGCGATGGTGACGTCGAAGCCCTCGTTCTTCAGCAGGATGCGCAGGGTTTCGAGGATCCCCTGCTCGTCGTCGATGACGAGGATAGACGGTGCGGTGGTGGCCATTACGCGGCTTCCTCCTTCCGACGCGCGGCCGGGAAGTAAATGGTGAACGTCGTTCCCCCCCCCCCGGCCTTCGTGTCAACGAGTACGATGCCGCGGTGGGCTTCCACAGCACGCTGTACGATGGCGAGTCCGAGTCCCGTGCCTCCCACGCGTCCGGTGGCGAACGGCTCGAACAAGCGCTCCTGAAGCTCGTCCGGAATGCCCGGGCCGTTGTCGCTGACGCGCAACGCGACCGGGTTCTCGATGCCCGCCGCCCCCGGCAGCTCGTTCGCCGATGCGCGGCCGGTGCGCACCACGACCGCGGCCTTCGCACCGGCCGCCTGCACGGCATTGAGCACGAGGTTCGAGACGACGCGGTGCAGCAGGTCCTCGTCGCCCTCCATGGGCGTGGGGTCGCCTTCGAGGGTGATCTTGACGCGGGCGCCGCAGTCAGGATGTTGGCGGACCAGCCGGATCGCCGCTTCCGCCACCTGGTGCAGATCCATGGGCCGGCATTCGGTCACGCGCACGCGCGAGAAGTCGAGGAACTCGGACAACAGCCGGGACAGCCGGTCGCTTTCGCGCACGATCAGGTTGGCCAGGAACTTCTCATCCGGGTTGGCACGGGATGAGCGGCCCAGCTGCTCCACCGAGCTGCGGATCGACGCCAGCGGATTCTTGATCTCGTGCGCCAGGCTCGACGACAGCTCCGCCACCGCCTCGAGCCGCTCGGCGCGGAGATGCAGCTCTTCCAGACGCTTGGAATCGGAGATGTCGGTGAAGATCGCCGAAACGCGGGGCTGGGCGCCGACAGGACCATCGAGCGTGGTCGTCGTGACACCGATCGGGAAGCTGTGGTCGGGACGGTGTACGGTCGCCTCGACGCGCATCAACCGCACGCCGCGCCGCGCGGTGGACGTCACCGCCGCCCAGAACTCGGGCGCCAGCCGCGCGAACTCCGGCATCACGGATTTGCCCAGCCACTCGCGAGCCCGAAACCCGAGGATCTCTTCCGAAGCGGGATTGGCGTAGAGCAGCCGACCGTCGGCATCGACGGTAAGCACGCCGGTGCGGAGGTTGCGGAGCACGTCGTCCGCCTCGAGCTGGACCTGACGCACCTCCGCGGCGAGCGCCTCGCGCTCGGCGCCCATCACATTGACGCGACTCGCCACATAGGCCGTCACGACGGCGACGAGCACGAACACCCCCAGCTGGATCCAGATCCCGGCGGTAACGCCCGCGGAGTGGCCCCAGAAGACATCGGCGAAGTAGACGAGCCCGGCGAACAAGGTCACGAGGCCGGCGTTGGCCGGCGGCATGAGAAGCGCCGTCACCGCGATGAGGATGACGTAGAGACTGGCGAGATCGCTCTCCGCCCCTCCCGTGATGTGGACGACGGCGGTGATCAGGAGCACGTCGAACAGCGCCTGGAGATAGAGGAACGTCGGCCCCGGCAGCCTGCGCCGGAAATGGGTGTGCCAGTACGACGCCAGGGCGACCCCCGTGGCCGTCACGAGCATCAGGGACGTGGCGAGGATGTCCAGCGGCGCGGCGACCCGGATTTTCAGGGCGGCGGTGACGTAAATGGCCGTGGCCAGGCACATCCGCCCGACATAGACCAGGCGAAGGAGCTGGAGCTGGGTCGGTACGGCAGACGATTTGGCATTTAGCCACCGCATGGGGGGCCATTATTGGCTGGCATCTGGCAAAATGCAATAGTTTCGGTCACACATCGACGGTAAGGGACGGTAGAAGACGGTAAAGGACGGTAAGGGTGTGAGGCCCCTACCGTCCTTTACCGTCCCTTACCATCCCTTACCGTCTCTTTATTGCACCGCGTTGACCATGTCGAAAATGGGCAGATACATCGCGACCACCATACCTCCCACGATGACGCCCAGCACGACGATCATGATCGGCTCGAGCAGCGAGAGCAGCGCGCTGACCGCGGCGTCGACCTCGTCGTCGTAGAAGTCGGCGATTTTGGTGAGCATCTCGTCCAGGCCGCCGGTCTGCTCGCCCACCGCAATCATCGAGATGACCATGGGCGGGAAGACCTTCGATTTCTGGAGCGGCGCCGCAATCGTCTCGCCGCCGGCGATCGAGGCGCGCGACTCCATCACCGCGTTGTGGATGACCATGTTGCCGGCGGTGCGCGCCGTGATCTCGAGGCCGTCGAGAATCGACACGCCCGACGAGATGAGCGTGCCGAGGGTGCGCGTGAAGCGCGACACCGCCGACTTCCGCAGCAGGTCGCCGAGCACGGGGAGGCTGAGCATCAGCTTGTCGATCTGGAGCTTCCCAGGCGTCGTCTTATAGTACCGGTTCACGGCCACGAAGCCGAAGATTCCGACCGCGATGATCGCCCACCAGAAGTTCTTGAGGACGTTGCTCGCCCCGATGACGATGCGGGTCGGGAGGGGCAGCGCCAGGTTGACGGACGCAAACATGCTTTGGAACGTCGGAATCACGAAGATCAGCAGCACGGCGATCGCGATGCCGGCGACCGAGAAAATCACGGCCGGGGCCCGCCTCACCGGCGGCCACCATGTTGACGTACAGATCGGTGAACGCCTTGGGATGCTTGCGCAGCGCGTCCGCCAGGGTGTGGCCGCTCTCGACGTCGTAGACGACCTGGCGCGTGACGTCGGCCAGCACCTTGTTCTCGGTCTGCTGCGACAGGATGTCGAGCGCCTGCACCAGCGGCAGGCCGGAGTTGATCATGGTGGCGAACTGCCGCGTGAAGATCACGACGTCGCGCGTCTTCACGCCGGCCTTGAAGAAATCGGCGAGGCCGCCGCCCTTCCCCTTCGCCTCGCGGACCTGCACGACCACCATGCGGTTCTTGCGCAGGTGGGCAATGACGTCATCGCGCGACGCGAGGTCGATCTTGTCGCGGACGAGATCGCCCTTCAGGTTGCGCGCTGTGTATTCAAAGCTCGGCATGATTACCTCCGCACGGCCACTTTAGGTGGACCGGCCTGCGCGGGCGCTCCCGCAGCCGGAGCTCTGTCGTCATCGGGCGGCGTCTCGCCGATCGAGCGCAAAAAGTCGTTCGGCTTCGACGTCACCCGTAAGCATTCGTCCTTCGTGACTTCACGGCCCATGTACAACTGATATAGCGCATCATTGAGCGTCTGCATGCCGTACTTCTTTCCTGCCTGCATCGACGACTCGATCTGGTGGACCTTGTCGTCGCGGATCAGCGCGCGAATCGCGGGCGTGCAGATCATGATCTCGGCGGCCATGACGCGGCCCCGCCCCTTGGCGCGCTGCAGCAGCGTCTGCGTCAGCACCCCTTCGAGCACGAACGCGAGCTGCGCCCGTACCTGCGACTGCTGGTGCGACGGGAAGACGTCGATGATACGGTTGATCGACTCGGCGGCGGAGTTGGTGTGCAGCGTCGCGAAGGCCAGGTGGCCGGTCTCCGCGATCGTCAGCGCCGCCTGAATCGTCTCGAGATCGCGCATTTCGCCGATCAGCACGACGTCGGGGTCCTGGCGCAGCGCGTACTTCAGCGCGGCCTGGAAGCTGTTGGTGTCGGTGCCGACTTCGCGCTGATTGACGATGCAGGCCTGATGGCGGTGGATGAACTCGATCGGATCTTCCACCGTGATGATGTGCCCTTTCAGCTCTTTATTGATCTTGTCGATCATCGCGGCCAGCGTCGTGCTCTTGCCCGAGCCGGTGGGCCCGGTGACGAGCACGAGCCCGCGCGGGCGGTCGGCGAGCTGCGCCACGACATTGGGCAGTCCCAGCTCACCGAACGTCTTCACGGTGAAGGGAATCTGCCGGATGACGACCGACACACAGCCCCGCTGCTTGAAGACGTTACCGCGGAAGCGAGCCAGGTTCTGAATGCCGAACGAGAAGTCGAGCTCGTTTTCCGTCTCGAAGCGTTTCTTCTGGTTCTCGGTGAGCACCGAGTACGCAAGCGACAGCGTGTCCTTGGGCGTCATGACCTCTTCACTGGAGGCGTTCACGATATCGCCATCCACGCGGATCTTGGGCCGCTCGCCTGCCACGAGGTGGAGGTCGGAAGCGTCCTTCTCGATCATCTCCTCGAGCAACGCCCGGAGGTTGATTGGCATGCTTCCTCTCCTTATCCGGCTGCGGTTTCTTTGACGACTTCTTCGAGCGTAGTCACGCCCTTCTTGACCTTCAGCATCCCGTCCATACGGAGCGTCAACATGCCTTCCTTCACGGCCAGGTCGCGCAGCTCCTCGGTCGAGGCGCCCTTGAGGATCTCGCGGCGCAGCGGGCTCGTCAGCGCCATCACCTCGTACAGCCCCTGTCGGCCGCGGTATCCGGTGCCGGCGCAGGTATCGCACCCTGCGCCCTTGAAGAACGGCCCTTCTTTCTTGTCGATGGCGAAGGCATGCATCTCCTCGGCCGTGTACTCATGCTGCGTCTTGCAGTCCTTGCAGATCCGCCGCACCAGCCGCTGCGCCGCGATCAGATTCACGGCGCTGGCGACGTTGAACGGCTCGATGCCCATGTCCACCATGCGCGTGATGGTCGAGGGCGCGTCATTGGTGTGCAGCGTCGACAGCACGAGGTGGCCCGTGAGCGCGGCCTTGATCGCGATCGAGCCCGTCTCGAGATCGCGGATCTCGCCGACCATGATGATGTTCGGATCCTGCCGCAGGAACGCCTTCAGGGCCGCCGCAAACGTCATGCCGACTTCGTTCCGCACGAGCACCTGATTGATGCCGAGCAGGTTGTACTCGACCGGGTCCTCGGCGGTCATGATGTTCACGTCGATCTGATTGATCCGCGACAGCGCGGAGTAGAGCGTCGTCGTCTTGCCGGAGCCTGTGGGCCCCGTCACCAGCACCATGCCGTAGGGATTCTCGATCGCCCGCAGCAGGTTCTCTTCCGCCTTGGGCTCGAAGCCGAAGGTCTTGAGGTCGAGCGTCAGGTTGCCCTTGTCGAGAATACGCAGCACGATCTTCTCGCCGAACAGCACCGGCAGCGTCGAGACGCGGAAATCGATCACGCGCGACCCCATCTTGAGCTTGATGCGCCCGTCCTGTGGGACGCGCCGCTCGGCGATGTTCAGCTGCGCCATGATCTTCACGCGCGACGTGAGGGCGGCCCGCATCTTCACCGGCGGCTTCATCACTTCGTGCAGCGCGCCGTCGACGCGATAGCGCACCCGCATCTCGTGCTCGAACGGCTCGATGTGAATGTCCGATGCCCCACGCTTCACGGCATCGGTCAGCAAGCCATTGATGAGCTTCACGACGGGCGCGTCATCGGCCAGGTCCTGGGCCTTGACGTCTTCGTCTTCCTGGTCCTCCACGACCTCCAGGTCTTCTTCCTGCTCCACGCTCTTAAGCAGGCTCTGGAGCTGCGCATCCGACTGCTGGTAGTAGCGCTCGATCGCGTTGCGGAGGGTGTATTCGCCGGCGATGACCGGGAAGACGTCGCAGCGGGTGATGAACTTGATGTCTTCGATCGCCGTCACGTTGTTCGGGTCGGCGATCGCCACCGTCAGGGTTCGCCCCTCGCGCTTGAGCGGCAGGACGCTGTGCTTGTTGGCGATGTCGGGGGGGATGAGCTTCAGGATCTTGGCATCGACCTCAAAGCGCGACAAGTCCACCGCCGGCATGCGGTACTGCCGGGCCAGCATCTTGCTGACCTCGGTTTCCTCTATGAAGCCGAGCTTGACCAGGGTATAGCCCAGCCGCATGCCGGAGTTTTTCTGCTCCAGGAGGGCCTTGCGGAGCTGCTCCTGGGTGATCAGCCCTTCACGGACAAGGATCTCACCGAGCTTGTCCTGGGTAATCGCAACACTCGCCGTATGCAACTCGTTGAATTTGAAGGGACTAAAATGGGAGGCGAGGTAGGGCGGGTCAAGGCTGGACGACGAAAGGGCGTATGGCGTCCAATAATTTGGCACCCACGCCAGGCACGCTGTCGAGCCGCGCGAGACTGCCAAACGGACCGTGTTCGCTGCGCCACGCAACAATGCGCTGCGCCAATGCGGGACCGATCCGTGGCAGGCGAGTGATTTCGCTCACATCTGCACGATCGAGGTCGATGCGCTCCCCTGGCATCAGTGGGCGGGAAAGGCGCGCCGCGCGATTGGCGACTTCTCGCAGCGCGCCCGGCCGGGATTCGGCGGTCGATTGGAGTCGAATATCACCTGGCGGGTGATCTGGAGAGGGTGACAACACGAATCGAACGCCAGCGCCGGCCAAGGCCAGGCACGCCAGCAAGAGCGCGGCGCGACGATCGTCCATCCCGCAACCTATGGACCGCTTACGAATCCTCGACATCAAAAAAAACGCGGCGGTCAAACGAAAAATGCGGCGGTCAAGAGACGACTGCGGCGGTCGACGGTCGTAGTTGTTTGTTGACCGCCGATTTTGTTTCTTGACCGCCGCACTTGCCTTTGACCGCCGCCGTTTATTGCCTCACCAGTGCCACCGCCACATCACCGACAATCTGCAGTGATTCCGGGCTGACTTTATCGATCGTATCCTCGGTCGTGTGCCAGTACGGATAATCGAAGTCCACGATGTCGATCGCGTGGATGCCCGCCTTCTGGAGCGAGACGTGATCGTCAATGAGGGTCTGCCCCACGCTCGGGACGAACTGGCGCTCGTGGCCCCGCTGCGCCGCGACCCGCCACACTCGCTGCACGACCTCGGGCGCGAAGGCCATAGACTGGCCTTCCTGGAAGATCTGCAGATCCTTGTCGCCGACCATGTCGAACAGCACCGCGAACAATGGTTGATAGCCGGCGGGCTGATGGGCGGCAAACCAGCGCGATCCGATCAACACGTCGTTCGAATCGGCAAAATCGCCGTAGTCCTCGCCGTCCACGAAGAGCAGATCGACTCCGTTGGCCGGCGGGTGAGCCTTGAGCGCGTCCGCGACGCCCAGCAGCACCGCGACTCCCGACGCCCCATCATTGGCGCCGGGCACGGGCAGCCGCTGCTGGCCAAGGTTCTGGCTGCGGTCGGCCATCGGCCGCGTGTCCCAGTGTGCCAGGAACAGCACGCGCTCGCTGGCCTGCGGGCGGAAGCGCGCGAAGAAATTCCGCAGCCGGAGCGTCTCGCCCTTCCGCGTGAAGTGGCGAATCTCCTGAACGATCACGGTGTCGGCGCGCGCGCGGAGCTCGGCGAGCAGCCAGTCGCCCGTCTGCTCATGGCCCGGCTTGTTCGGAATGCGCGGGCCGAACGACATCTGCTTCTCGATGTAGGTGAACGCCGTGGGCCCACTGAATTCACTCGCGCCGCCCTTGCCATCGCCCGCGCGCGCCTGGCACGCCAATGTGAAGACCATTCCCACGCACCACGTACCACGCACCACGCACGATTTCATCGGATCTGCCCCACGCTGGTCGACAGCTGGACGAAGGCCGTAATCACGAACTGGGAGATCTTGCGGTTCGTTTGCCGCTCCTCATTGAGGACATACGCCATCTGCAGGCCCGCGCCCATGTTGTTGGGAAGATCGGTGTCCATGGTAAGCTGGGCCTGCGACTGCCGGCTGTCCACGTACGGCACGCAGTCCGGCTGCCCGGCGCGGCGCAGACAGATCGTGTTGTCGGCTACGGAATACCCCGCCGTCGTGCGGATGTTGGAGCGCCAGCGGCCCAGGCGCGGTGGCTTGAACGAGAAGGTCACGGTGCTGTTCTGCCCGTTGCGCACGTTGCGGAACAGATTCCCCGCCGCGACCCGATCCGAGGAGGTCCGGGAGAGGTCCACCGTGGTGAACACGACACCCAGCCACGTGAGGGAAACGGACGGCGTGAAGGACTTGTCGACCGTGCTGGCCAACGAGACGCTCCCCGGCGTTCCGAAGGTCGGCTGTTCGTTCACCGACTCGGCGCGGCGGTAGCCGACGCGGGCACTGATGTTCGACAGGATCCGGCCCACAAACGCGCGCGAGGGTGAGAGCGACCAGGTGATCGCTCCGCTGGGCCATTCCCGGGTCCGGTTGCGGATCGCGACCTGCTGATCGGTGCGCAACGTCCATGCGATGCCCCGCGTGCGCCGGAAGGTGGCGTTCAGGCGCAGCCCGAGCGGCAGCACGGCCGCGCCGCCCGTCGACAAGGTGGTGCTCTGCGTCGCCGACGTCGCAGGCACGCCATTCACCGCGCGGAAGGCATCGAATCCTCCCAGCGCGAATTGATATCCCGTCGGCGGGGCGTCCGTCGCGCGGCTGAAGCTGGACGCCTGCTGGGCGCCATACGACACGTCGACGCCGGTGATGCGGCCGAGCCACTGCGTGACGACCGAGGAGTCGCCGAAGATCGACTGCGCCAGGCGGCGCGTGTCGAGCTGCGCCCCGGTCTCGAACCGGCGCGCGTTACTGAACGCCGCCGGAACCCGGAACTCGCCCGCGGTGTCGCCTTCGGTGCGCGCCGGCTGGCGGGCATTGGGGTCGCGCGTGAAGGCGAACGTGGAAGCGACGGACGCGCGGGGGCGTATCCAGCTTCCCACGCGCGGCGTGAGCGCGAGCGACGATGTAATGAGACGCTGGGTCTCGATGCCGACGTTGCTCCCGAACAACGAGGAGCGCTGCTGGCGGATGAGGCGGCCGATCGTCGTCGAGTCGCCGTAGTCACGCAGATCCCGGGTGGAGGTGGCATCGACACCCAGCTGGACGCCGGTGAGCGGCGCGAGCGACACGCCACCGGAGTTTTGCCACAGTCGCGTCTGCGAAATCGCCGGCGGTGCCGTATCCCCCGGCAGCTGGATCGGCACGACGAACGTCGCGCGCTCGCCGTCCGACCCCACGATGCCGGAGCGGAAATGGACGCGTGAAGGATTGAGCCGCAGCGACACGCCGCCGAGCCGGACGACCGCGGCGTTCGGCGCCATGGAGTAATCGAGGCTCAAGGCGTAGTTCGACGCGCTCGCGCGCGACAGCTCGGTGCGCACGTCACCGCTGGCCCACAAGCCCGCGACCGACACCGGATCGAGCAGCCAGCGGGCGAGACCGCCGGCGGCGGTGCGGATGCGGCGCGCGGAAAACGCGTAGCTGGCCGCCGTCGAGCGGGGCGTGCGCAGCCCCTGGAGCGCATCGGCGCGCAGGTCCGTCTGACTCAGGTAGAAGGGCTCGCTCGCGGCCAGCGTGCGCTGGAATGTCACCGGGACGGAGAGTCCCCAGCGATCCGGCAGAAAGCGGTCGACCCGCACCGTCCCGCTGAGGTTCGCGACGTTATCCGTCGTGTAGGACGGATCTTCGGTCAGCTGGCGGAACTGGCCGTCTCGACGCGACAGCGCCAGTGACACATCGGCGACGTCTGCGGCCGCGATCGCGAGATCGAGGGCGCCGGCCGCGCCGGTCTCGCGCACCACGTCACCCAACCGGATGTCGTCCACCCACAGCTCCGCCTGATCGACGAAGACGCCGGTGTTGATGCGCCACATCCCCGCCGCGATCTCCTGCACCCGCGCCAGGTTCGGGGGAGCGCTCCCCGGATCGTGCACGTGCACGATGTAGGGGCCTTCGCACATGACGAACGCGCCGTCGTTCGGCACGAGCGTCGAATCGGGGCATCCCGGGTACACGTGCGCGCTGTCACCGGAGAGCCACGCCTGCTCGATGCGCGCGCGCAGCGCCAGCCAGCGCTCGAACTGCACGACGACCTCCGGCTCCCACGAGATGGTGCGCGCGGGGGTGTGGTACATGTAGAAGTTGTCCTGGTCCTTGCCCGCCTTGATGAAGAACTCGAGGTCGCCGTCCTCCCACCCTGCCCCACGACCCCGCGCCCAGACCCGCAGGGTGCGGTACTTGAGGAAATTCTTGTCGCCTTCGGTCGTGAACCGGAGATAAGCTTCGGCGCGCTCGCCGCGGCCCAGGCCCCGGCCGAGCAGCCGCAACGAGCGCTCGTTGATTTCGGTGGAGCCGATCTGGAAATTGGCATCGCGTCGTCCCGCCTGGTCCGCCACGCCGGGCGGCGGCGTGTATCCGAGATCGCGGTTCTCCGTGCTGACGACCGACGCGACGACCTCCCCGATCCCAGTGCCGCGCTCGCCACCGATCCCGGGCAGCGGCGTGTCGCTGCGCTTGACCCACGAGCTGCCGATGAGCCGCACGCGCGAGAGCGCGAAATACACCTGCGGGTCGGGCGTGCCGGGCGTGGCCGGCGGCGGCGCCACGATCGTGATCCGCAGCGACTGCACCTGCCGCAGGCTGGGGGGGGGCGCGCCGATCTGCAGCGTGTCGGTGCGGAACGGAATCCGGTACAACCGCCAGCCCGAGGCGCCGCCGGACGGACTGGAGACCATGCCGCCATCGCGCACGAAATAGCGCTCGTCGCCGATCGGAAACACGTAGCGCACAAAACTCTCCGCCGTGCGCACGCCGGTGAGTGAGTCGAGCACGAAATCGCCGTCCTGATCCTCCGTATCGACCGCGCCGTTGTGCCGGCCGCAGCGCGAGCGGATGTCGCCGAAAGCGTAGGGAATCAGCTGGCCGTTCTCGGTCGCGGAGCACAGCGGCAGGGTGTCGATGACGGTGCTGGTGGTGCCATCCAGGATGCCGTCCACCACACGATCGGACAGGATGCCTTCGTCGTTCAGCGTCGCGCTCCAGGTCTGGGTGCGGGGATCGCGCTCGGAGTCGAGCCGCCTCGCGCCGGCGCGCTGCACGCCGAAGTACGTCGTGTCGCCTTCGGGACTCACGGTGAACGATGCGGGCACGAAGGCGAGCGCGTCCTCGAAGACGCTGCCGAAATCGAACAACACGGTCGTGCGATGGGCGCGCGCCACGCGCGCCGCGTCTTCCCACACCCAGAACTCCAGGAATTCGACGCGCGAGAGATCGACGCCGGTTGCCGACAGCGTCTGCACGATCGACCGCCAGCGCGGCGCGTCGTGCGTTGCGCGCGTCCAGTTCGGGAGCCCGAACGACGGCGATGCGGGACGGTTGTTCGCGAGGCCGAGCACGGTGTCGGGCTTCATCATGAGCCACAGCACCGGTTCCGCCGCCTGCGCCTGGCCGCTGAAGCGCAAGGTGGGATCGATCTGCTGGGGCAGAAACTGCACGGGGACGAACTGGTTGTTGCTCACGTTGTAGGGCAGGCTCTGCCAGGTGAGGAACGCGGCGTCATTCGGGTCGAAGCCGCCCGTGACGCCGAGCGGCTCGGCGCCGCGGATCGACGTCGGAATGCTGCCCCAGTGCCACAGGTTGTCCGTGAGCGGGATCGACCGGGCGACGCCGCCCTCGAATTCCTCGATGTAGGCCTGGCCGAAGCGGTTGGGGGAAGGCTTCGAGATCGCGAGCTCCCCGTTGATGCTCACGGCCGACGGCACCGTAGTGTGGACGCCCGGCAGCGCATCCATGGCGCGCGTGATCCAGTCCGGCTGGAAGCGGAGCTGCGTGGATATGCCGCCGATGAAGCCCGACGACGGCTCGAAGCCGAGCGGCGGGCGGGTGAACGTGCTTTGCTCGTTCTGGAAGATGCCCATCAGGTTGACCTGCCCCACCGCGCCCAGATCGTAGCGCGCCGCGAGGCCATACGTCGTGGTGGGCGCCAGACTGAAGGCGGCCCGCTCCTCGAATTGCGCCCGCACCTGCGCCGCTCCCCCGCTGAACAGGGAATCGGCGTTCTTGAACTGCACCTGGCCGGTCGTGTAATCGATCGTGTAATCCGTTTCGCGCGTCAGCAGCGTGTTGCGCACGTAGATGCGCTCGCTGCCTTCCCGGATCTGGAAGCTGTTCAAGGACAGCACGGAGCGGTCGGCGGACGCGGTGGCCTCGACGTGCAGTCGCAGCGCGAACACCGACGGCGGCCCCTGCGTGGCGAGATAGGCGCGCGGCGTGCGGTACAGCGAATCGTTGCGCTCGGTGGCGACGAGCGTCGTCGTGTCGGCAAACGGCGCCAGATGCGGAAACACGATGAACAGATCCCGCACCGGATCCCCCTGATTCGGATCGCGGGCCCGCGGGAAGAGGCGGTTGTACTGATCGAATTGCGTGGGGTCGTTCTCCAGGGCGAGGCCGAGACGTTGCAGGTAGGTATCGCCGGTGGCGCCCCGCTCGCGCTGGTTCACGGTCAGGGCGAGATCGACGCTGGTGCGGTCGATCTCGCGCCCGCCGACGCGGTAGGCGCTGCGGATCTCGAACCGGAATGACGGCGACGCCGCAGTGACCGCCGGTTTGGGATCGTACACGAGCCGCAGCGTGTCCACGACCGCGGTGTCGGGGTTCGCATCGACCGGGAAGGTGCCGATCGAATCGGCCTTGGTCGCGGTGATGTACGAGACGGCGAGGTAATCGCTTTGATCGAGCCGGTTCGCCAGGGCGAACCACGTGCCGGTGGGATCGACGTAGTAGTCCTTCCCTTCCTGCAGGATCTCCCACTCGAAGGGGCCCTCGCGCTGAATCGCGCAATCCACCGCGCGGCTCCCGGGAGCGCACGCCACGGCGCGCACGCCGCCCACGTTCTGGTTGCCGCTCGAGCTCGGCGCGATCGCGCGCCGGCGGTACACGCGCAGCGCGCCGACGGTCAGCGAATCGGGGCGCGCCAGCTGATCGAGCTGGAGAATGTCGATCGCGGGATAGCCCGGCAGCGCGCCCGGATCGATGGCGAAGAAAAACCGGCCGGCCTCGTAATCGAGGTCGCGGGACTCGCGATCGATCGGCTGGCTGGTGACGTCGCCGACGCTGTAGAACCGGTCTTTCACCACGTTGCCCTTCTGCTGCGCCAGGATGCCGCGGAACTCCAGCGCCCCCAGCTGGGCGATCGCCTGCACGCCGAAATTGTTGGCGGGGACCGCGGCGGTGATGAACCGCGACGGGGGCGCCTGGAACGTCACGTTGCCGGCCTCGACCCGCCGCAGGACTTCGTCCTCCAGGCCCTCGTACCAGACGTGGAGGTTGTTGTTGGCGTCGAACTCGCGCTGGCTGTCGAAGTCGACGTCGACGTGCAGCCGCTGCCCCACGACACCGGCGGTGCGGATCGCGTACTGCGGATTAGGACTGATCGTGGGAAAGCCGCCGCTGCATCCCGACAGCGAAAACTGCCGCTCCTGCGACGTGCAGCGCAGATTGCGGAACTGATCCACTTTCAGCTCGAAGCGCAGGTTGAGCTGCATGCCGAGATCCGCATACTGGCCAAGGACGCCGCGATGCTCGCCGGGACCGATGCCCTGGAAGGTCGGAGGAGCTTCGGGGGACGCGGGAGGGGAGACGGGGGACGGGGCGAGTGCCATCGGTCCGGCTCCGAACACCGAAAACCGGCCAGCGAGAACCGCGTCAGCCCAGGCGCGCGCGACGAGCACGGGCGGGACGCGCGCGCCGAGGCGGCCGCCCGGCGCCAGTGCCGGATGGCGCGGCGCGACGAGCGGCGGCACGCCGAACGTGTACGCAGGAGCCTGCGCATGAACCCGGGGTACGACGAGCGTGAAGGCGAGCAAAACTAGCTGGGCGAGACGCCGCATCCCTTGTAGAGATTTGGGGTGGCGAATATAATGGCGCGACCGACCGTGCGCATCCTGAGCCGTTACATCCTGCGGCAACACCTCCCTCCACTCGGATACGCGTTGGCGGCGCTCACGTTCGCGATGCTGGTCAATCAGATCGCGAAGCAGTTCGGCAATTTCGTGGGCAAAGGCCTGCCGTGGACCGCCATCTTCGAAGTGTTCGCGCTCTCGATCCCGTTCATCGTCGCCATGACGCTGCCGATGGCGGTGCTCGTCGCGGTGCTGTACACGTTCAGCCACCTCGCCGCCGACAACGAGGTCACGGCGATGAAGGCGAGCGGCATCAGCGTGCGGCGCCTGCTCGCACCGGTGATCGGCGGCGCGACGGTCGTCGCCCTGATCTCGCTGTTGTGGAATGACCAGATCCTGCCGCGCTCCAATCACCAGCTGCGGACGCTCCTCGTCGACATCCAACGCAAGAAGCCGACGTTTCAGTTGAAGGAACAGGTGATCAATGAAGTCGTGGCCGGGCAATTCTTCCTGCGCGCCGCCCGCATCGACCCCGCCGCGAACACACTGAATGATGTGACGATTTACGATCTGGGGGACCCCGAGCGGCGCCGTATCATCCTGGCCGACTCCGGTCGCATGGCTTATACCCCCGGCGGCACCGATTTGTACCTCACGTTGCGCGACGGCGAGGTGCACGAAGTGAAGCGGGCCGATGCGGAGCACTTCAACCGGACCTTCTACGCCGTCAACCGCATCAAGGTGGCGGGCGTCAGCAACACGTTCGAGCAGACGCAGAACGACGAGTACCGCGGCGACCGCGAGATGACGATCTGCGCGATGCAGGAGGTCGTGGGGCGCGCGCGCCAGGACATGGACCGGGTGCGGCGCGAGACGCTCGCGTCCGTGTCGGCCGAGCTGCGGCGGATCGGCAAGTTGCACCCGCTGACGCCGGCTCCCGCCGACACCGCAGCACCGCCGCCGAGCGCGTACTGCCGGTTCGTCGGCTCGATCAAGCGGCTGGTCGCTCCCCGCGCGGCCCAAGCCGCACAGACCCCCGCGCGGCTGAAACGCCCTCCTGTCTCCCCCCGGCTGCCGCCGCCCAACCTCTCGTACGTTGGGCAGCAATCCGCCAGCCCCCCCCCCAGCGTGTACGCGCAGCGGGTGCGCGCGGCCCGCCAGCGCGCCGCGATCTACGAAGTCGAGATTCAGAAGAAGTTGGCGATCGCGGCCGCGTGCCTGATCTTCGCGCTGCTCGGCATGCCGCTCGCCATTCGCTTCCCGCGCGGTGGCGTCGGCCTGGTGATCGGAACGAGCCTCGCGGTTTTTTCCGTCTATTATGTCGGATTGATCGGCGGCGAAGAGCTGGGCGACCGGCTCATCGTGCCGCCGTTCCTGGCGATGTGGACGCCGAATCTCATCTTCCTGACGCTCTCGATCCCGCTGCTGTGGACCGTGCGGCGCGCCGGCAGCACCGCGCACGGGGGGGATTGGGATGAGCTGAAGGAGCAGCTGTTTGGCTGGGTGGGGCGAATTCGGAAGTGGGAACGGGGAACGCGGAACGCATGATCGACGTCCGTTCCGCGTTCCGACTTCCGCGTTTCGCGTTCGGGAAGACGCTCGACCGCTACCTGGTGCGCGACTGGCTGCGCGTGTTTCTGATCACGCTGCTCGGCTTTCCCATTCTCGTCATCGTGATCGACCTGACGGACAAGCTCGACCGCTACATGGGCCGCGGCATCGCGCCGCAGGTGGTCGCGTACTCGTACGTGTTCGACCTGCCGGAAAAAATGTTTCTCGTCCTGCCGGTCGCGGTGCTGTTCGCGACCGTCTTCACCGTCGGTGCGCTGGGGAGGCATTCGGAGCTGACGGCGGCGAAGGCGTCGGGGATTTCGTTTCACCGCCTCGTGCGGCCGCTGTTCATCGCCGCCGGGGCGGCGTTCGTCGCGGGGCTACTGCTGGGCGAGATCGCACCGGCGGCGACGGCGCACCGGATGGAAATGCTCGGCGAGAAGGCGCAGCGTGCCACGAGCTCGCGCTACAACTTCGTCTATCGCGCCGATCGCGGGTGGGTGTATGCGATCCGGTCGCTGGAGCTGCGGACCAAAGAGATGACCGACCTCGTGCTGGAGCGCGAAGGGACCAGCGCCGCCTATCCGACGATCGTGCTGGCGGCGCAGCGCGCGGTCTACAGCGACACCGGCCCGGCGGCGGGGGGGGGGCTGACCAAGTCGCCGCGCTGGCGGCTGCATCGCGGCGCGCTGCGCTATCTCGCGGGCAGCGAGCCGACCGGGGAGGTCGCGTTCGAGTTCGATTCGCTCGAGTCGCGCACGCTGCTGGAGCGGCCGGTGGATCTGCTCGCCGAGCCGAAGACGCCGGAGGAGATGCGGTACGCGGAGCTGCGGCGCTACATCGACGCGCTGGCGCGCAGCGGCTCGAACGCAAAGAAGCTGCAGGTGGATCTCGCGCTCAAGATCGCAATCCCTTTCATTTGTCTGTTGATCGCGCTGTTCGGCGCGCCGCTCGCCATCTCGACGCCCAAGAGCGGCGCGGCGTGGGGAGTCGCGGCGAGTCTCGCGACGACCTTCATCGTGCTGCTGATGTTTCAGCTGGCGAAGGCGATCGGCGCGGGCGGCGTGCTGCCGCCGCTGCTCGCGGCTTGGGCACCGAACATTCTCGTTGCCGTCGGCGCTGTGTATCTACTGCGTAAAGCCCCTACCTAGCGTCCTTGACGGGGTCCCCAGCGCGGACCACTTTCTCCCCCGTCGAATGTTTCCCGGTACGTTGCTTCCGGTCCTTCTGAAGAGAGGTCCATTCATGCGTTGGATCGTCCGCTCAGGCCGCGTCATCGTGGCCGCGTTGGTCTTTTCAGTGTTCGTTACCGGGGCGGCGCATGCCCAAGGCGTCACCACCGGCGCCGTCGCGGGGATCGCCATCGACTCGGCAAGCCGGGCTCCGCTGGACGGCGCACGCGTCGTCGCGGTGCACGTGCCGTCCGGGACGACGTACGCGGCGGCGACCCGCGCCGATGGCCGCTTCACGATCCCGGGGATGCGCGTCGGCGGCCCGTATCGGGTGACCGTGTCGCTGGTGGGCTACCGGCCGGAAGTGCAGAACGGCGTCGGTGTGACATTAGGCGTCACGAGCGACCTCCGATTCGCGCTCAGACAGGTGAGCGTAGAGCTCGAGGCCATCACCGTCACAGCGACGACCGGAACGGTGTTCAGCTCCCAGCGGACCGGTGCGGCGACGACGGTACCAACCGAAGCGCTCGCCCACCTGCCGACGATCAGCCGCCGAGTGGAGGATCTGCTCCGGCTCAGCCCGCAATACAGCCCGATGTCGTTCGGATTCTCCTTCGCCGGGCAGGACAACCGGCTGAACAACATGACGATCGACGGATCGTACTTCAACAATTCCTTCGGGCTGGCTGGTCAGCCCGGCGACCGTACCGGTGTGGCTCCGATTTCGCTGGATGCGCTCGAGCAGGTCCAGGTGAACATCGCCCCCTACGACGTGCGGCAGGGCAATTTCGTGGGCGCCGGAATCAACATGGTCACCAAGAGTGGCAGCAACGATTATACCGGCTCGGTTTTCTACAACACCCGCAACAACAGCGGCTTCTTCGTCGGGCGGCACGCGGGGAACAACCGGTTCAACCCCGGCACGTTCGAGTACCGGGACGTCGGAGTCTCGTTGGGTGGGCCGATCATTCGGAACAGGCTCTTCTTCTTCAGCAGCTTCGAAGACGATCGCCAGACGCAGCCGGGCACGACATTCACGGGCTGGTCGGGAGTTGCCAGCGATACGGGAGCGAACATCACGCGCGTGCTGCGCTCCGATCTCGATTCGCTGAGCAGTTATCTGCGGAACAATTTCAACTACAATCCGGGTCCCTACGAAGGGTACGACTTCAAGGTCCCCTCGACGAGATTCATCGCGCGCCTCGACTACAACCTGAATGAGCGCAACAAGTTCAGCCTGCGCTACAACCTGCTGAACTCGAGTACCGACGTTCTGATCTCCAACTCGGCGTCGCTCGGGCTCGGCTTTCGGCGCAGCACGAAGCAGTCTCTGAATTTCGCCAACTCGAACTACGCAATTCTGGAGAATATTCGCTCCATCGTCGGAGAGTGGAATTCGTCGCTCGGCGGCAACAAGTCCAACAACCTCATCGTGGGCTACAACACGAGCGACGAAAGCCGAAAGAACGTCGAGGGACCCTGGTTCCCGCTGGTCGAGATCCGTCAGGGCGCTGACAATTACACGACGTTCGGCTTCGAGCCGTTCACGCCGGACAACAAGCTGTTCTACCACAGCTACCAGCTGCAGGACAACTTCACCGTCTACCTTCCGAAGCACTCGGTCACGCTCGGCATGAGCGTCGAGAAGTACCACTCGACCAACGTGTTCTTCCCGGGCGCTCAGAGCGTGTACGTCTACAACTCGCTGGCCGACTTCTACACCGACGCCAACGACTATATCGCCAATCCCACTCGCACGGTGTCGCCGGTGACGCTGCGGCGCTTCCAATACCGCTATGGGAACATTCCCGGCCTTTCCGAGCCGGTGCAGCCGCTGGATGTGCTGTTTTCGGGGATCTATGCGCAGGATGAGTGGCGGCCGACCGCCAACCTCACGTTGACGGCAGGACTCCGCGTCGACGCGCCCAAATTCAAGAACACGGCGTACGACAACAGCATCGCCGACACGATGACGTTCCGCGATCAGAGCGGCAGTCCAATCTATTACAACAGCGGCGCACTTCCGGGTACGAACATGCTGTTCTCGCCGCGCTTCGGCTTCAACTACGACGTCGGCGGGGAGCAGAAGACGCAGATCCGCGGCGGTACGGGAATCTTTACGGGCCGTCCTGCCTACGTTTGGATCTCGAATCAGGTCGGCAACACCGGCGTGCTGACGGGTTTCCTCCAGGCGGACAGCACCACGGCGTTTCCTTTCAATCCTGACCCCAATCATTATCGGCCGGCCGACTCCCTGATCACGGGCGCGCCGGCTACGAGTTTCCAGCTGGCGCTCACCGATCCCAATTTCAAATTCCCTCAGCTGTGGCGCAGCAACATCGCGATCGACCAGCGCCTGCCGTGGGGGCTGACCGGCACGGCCGAGTATCTCTATTCCAAAGATGTGAATGGCATCGCGTACCTCAACGCCAATCTTCCGGCACCGCAATCGGCGTTCACGGGGCCGGACGGACGGCCACGCTGGGTCTGCGTTCCGCCCTTGCCGGCGAATTGCCTACCGGCACGCATCCAAAAGAACGTGAGCGATGCAACGGTGTTGACCAATGAGGGACGCGGCTACTCCTGGAACGCGTCAGCGACGCTCGAGCGAGCGTTCCAGAGCGGCCTGTTCACAAAGGTCGGGTACAGCTATGGGGCGAGCAGAAACACCGTAGACGCCGGGTCCATCGCTTCCGGATCGTGGACCGGGAACCAAATCGCGATCGATCCGAACAATCCCATTGCTGCAGCCTCGCAGTTCTTTCCCGGCGGGCGGTTCTTCGCGGCCGTGTCGTACACGCACACATTTCTCAAGGCTGCGGGACCAACGAGTATCAGCGTGTACTTTGATGGTCATAGCGCCGGCACCGACAGTTATGTCTTCTCCAATGACATGAATGGCGACGGCGCGTCGGGCAACGATCTGATTTATGTCCCGCGCAACCAGGGCGAAATGAATTTCGCGACGCTGACCGTGATATCACCTTCGAAGGCCGACACACAGGTTTTCTCGCCCGCACAGCAAACGGCGGCCTGGGAAGCCTACATCAATCAAGATCCCTACCTCAGCACGCATCGCGGCGAATACGCGGGCCGCAATGCCGCGCGCCGGCCGTGGGTATACCGCGCGGACCTGTCGATCTCGCAGGATGTCGGGCGGACGCTCGCAGGCCGTCCCAATAGCCTCCAGGCCCGGCTCGATGTCTTGAACGTGACGAACCTACTGAACAAGGATTGGGGTGTCGCGCAAACCATCGTCACGAGCCGTCCGTTGACGGCTGCCGGGGTCGATGCTACAGGCGCGTCCCGATATACGTTGGCCACGCTAGGTACGGCACCCAACGCAGTTCTGATCTCTAGGACCTACCAGAAACTCGCCACTGCCACGGACGTTTGGCGGGTGCAGCTGAGTTTGCGGTACATGTTTAACTGGTAGCACGGTGGGACGGCCTGACGGCCGATGCGCTGGAAAGGATCGTAGGGGCGCAGCACGCTGCACCCCTACTGGTTTTAGCGGACTGAAATCGCGGATGGCGGCGCGCGACGCTGGTAGCGGCGGATGGCGAGGTACACCGGCACACCGGTCGCGATGATGCCGATGTCGACCGCAAACTTCAGCGTTTCCGAGACCAGGTAGTTCCCCAACACGAACAGCGCCGCCACCAGAAACACGAGCGGCACGAACGGATAGCCCCACGTCAGGTACGGCCGCTCGAGCTGCGGCCGTGTGCGGCGCAACACGAAGACGCCCGCCACCGCCAGCGCATAGAACGGCCAGATCCCGATGATGAATTGCTCCGCCAAGTCGTTGAACGTCCGGACCAAAATGAAGATGACGCCCATCCCGATCATCAGTAGCACGGCCGCGGTGGGGGACGACGTGCGGGGATCGATGCGGGCGATGGCCTGCGGCAGCACCCGATCCTCGGCGGCCGCAAAGAAGATCCGCGGCGCCGTCATCATCGACCCGTTCAACGTCCCGAACGTGCTGACGGCGATCACCGCGGAAATCGCGACGACTCCCGCCGGGCCGACCAGGAGGCGCGCGACATCCGCCGCCACGAGCTCGGCCTGCTTCATGCCCTGCATCGGAATGAGATGCAGGTACACGAGATTGGCGCCGAGGTACAGCACCACGACGCTCGCGGTGCCGATCAGCAGCGCGCGCGGCAGCGTCTGCTGCGGCCGCTGCACTTCCCCGCCGACAAACGCGAGGTCGGCCCAGCCGTCGTAGGCCCACAGGATCGCCACCATGGCCAGCAGGAACGGCGACAGTCCCACGTGCGCGCGTTGCGCCAGCATGTCCGGCACCGTCGCCGCGGTCGCACCGCCCAGCAGCAGGCCGGCAAGAATCAACACGGCCAGCGCGCCGGCCTTGAGCAGCGTGCTCAGGTTTTGCAGCACCGCGCCGCGATGAATGCCGAAGTAGTTGACGATCCCCACGAGCACGATGTAGACGGCGCCGAGCACCTGCTCGGCGCTGATGGTCAGCGGGCCGGCGTGCGCCAGCACCGCCGCGGGATCGTAACCCAGCGTGCGCAGCGTATAGGCGGACGCCGTGATGCCGATCGCGCCATAGGCGCCGGGGCGAATCACGAGCAGCTCCGCCCAGGTGAAGAGAAACGCCGGCAGCGGGCCGAACGATTCGCGCACGAAGACGTAGACGCCACCGGAGCGGGGAAAGGCGGCGGCCAGCTCCGAGTAGGTGAGCGCGCCGCACAACACGACCGCGGCACCCACCACCCAGGCGAGCAGGAACAGCGGCACGTCGTCGACGAGCCGCGCCACGCCCGCGGGCGTGCGGAAGATGCCGCTGCCGATCGTCGAGCCGACGAGGACCGCGACCGCGCTCCACAGGCCGAGCCGGCGGGTGAGGCGCTCGCCCCATCAAGGGTGCGGACATGGGTCACGCAATATATGCCGCGCCCTGAGAGGGCGCGCTCGGCCCCACAGCTCCGTTGTTTACGCGCCCTGAGAGGGCGCGCTGGGCTCTGAGTGCGCCCTTACAGGGCGCACACAATCTTCGATTGCGAGTTCCGGATGGCGACGCGACTGATTCCGGACATACGTAATCGCGCGCTGCAGGTCGCGAACCCCGAGGGATCGAAAGTCATAACCCGTTGCCCACTGGAGCCGCGCCCGTGGCATGTAGCCGTCCCGGTTGGCGATGCGGGCGCTCGCGCCCTTCAATCCTTGGACGAGGCGGGGGAGATCCGGACGCGGGGAAAGCTCAATGATCAGATGAACGTGGTTGCTCACAATCCCGATCTCCACAACTCGAGTCGCACGGCGTCCAGCAATTATCGGAAGCGCGCGACGGAGAAAGGCCGCCAACTGCGGGTGGATGAGCGGCAGTCTTCGCAATGTCGTCCACGTCAGCAAGCCATAGAGCCGCACCGGCATCTCGGGACAGTGCATGGCGCTCGAGGATCACGCCAACCAATTCGCCGCACGGCGTATCGATTGTGGACGCGCCCTGAGAGGGCGCGCTCGGCTTCAAAGTGCGCCCTTATAGGGCGCACACACGCCGAGCCCGGGCTCTCAGCCCGGGTTTGCGCACACACGCCGAGCCCGGGCTCTTGCGCACACAATGCCGAGCCCGGGCTCTTAGCCCGGGTTTGCGCACACACGCCGAGCCCGGGCTCTCAGCTCGGGTCTTAATCATTATCGAGACGGGCTACATCCCTCCCCAACCCTAATCCGTCAGCGATTAGATTTCGCGCCCTATGACGCGCTTCAGAACGCTCGCCTGGGCCGCCGCGCTGTGTACCTACCTCCTCATCGTTCTCGGCGCCATCGTGCGCATCACCGGGTCCGGATTGGGCTGCGGCGATCACTGGCCGCTGTGCAACGGCCATCTCTTTCCCCCGACGGGCGACATCGGCACGGTCATCGAATGGAGCCATCGGTTGGTGGCGGCGCTGGTGTCGATATTGGTGCTCGCATTTGCGGTGGTGGACTGGCGGCGATCGATGGTCGCGGTTGGCCTGCTCGTGCTGCAAGTAGGGCTCGGCGCCATCACGGTGAAGCTCGAGCTGCCTCCTTGGAGCGTCGTGTTGCATCTCGGCACGGCGATGCTGCTGCTCGCGACATTGCTCGTCCTGTCCTCACCCCCTGACCCCCTCTCCACTTCGTGGCGAGGGGGGACGGCCGTTGTGGCTCTGCTTGCCTTTGTCACCGTGCTGTTCGGTGCGCTCACGGCGAATCTCGGCGCTGCCGGCGCGTGTGGCGGGTTTCCTCTCTGCAGTGGCCAGATATGGATCACCGCCGGGCCACTTGCCGTGATCCAGTGGATCCACCGGCTGCTCGCCTACTCGCTCGCGACCCTGGTCGCGATCTGGGCGGTGCGTGCGCCGCAGCGCGGGCCAAAGGTCGTGCTGGGGCTGGTCGTGCTGCGTGTAAGGTTTCGCGCGAGCGACCGATCAGTTCTGCTTGGTGATCGTCACAATGACGTTCGGGTCCTCGCCCGTGCTGTACTGCTCGATGACGAAATAGTGCACGCCGGCGGTCGGCTTGATGGTGAACGCTTCAGGCGTTTTCCCTGTTGCACCGGCCGCGCCGGCGGGGCCGCCCTCGAAGCACGCGGAGACCCCGGCACTCCCGCAGCTGTAAATGTCGATATCCGACGCGCCCGTCGTCGTGTTCGTCGCGGGGCTCCAGTTCACGGAGAATGTCAGCGAGTCCGTCCCGTTGGCCGTGTACTTGAAGATCGTGCATTTCCCGGTGGCGCCGCCGCCCGTACCCTCACCGCAGTTTGCGTCATTCGAAATCGCCGGCAGCAGGGTCACAAGACTCGTGCTTTTGCCGGTCGCGGTCGGAAGAGGAATCTCCGGTGCTGACGCATACCCCGTATCGCCGGGGGCCCAAAAGTCACCCGTCTGCGTGACGGTGTTGGTCGCGGGTAACGTCACGACCAGGCCGGGCACATAGGTGACGTTGATGCCGGCAATCGTCAGCGGACCGGCCGCGCCGAAGGGCACCAGCACCTTAACTACCGTCGGCGTCTTCGAGACGATTATGCCGGCGCTTGCGCTCCCAGCGCCCGCAAACGTGATCGCGATCGCAGACGTGTCGAAATTCAGAAGCGTCGTCGAATTGATCGTGAGCGTGTCGCCGCCTTTGGGCGTCGCGCTCGAGAAGGCCCCGCTGAAGCCCTGCGGTAGCACCGCCACGGCAATCGTGTCCGAGACACCGCTTGCCGAGGCTACCACGCAGGACGGATTCGCCGTGACCGCGTGGACGATCGCGCGCGACGAGGTCGCGGGGATGGGATGGTAGCTCGTGTCTGGCGCCACCGTGACGTCGGCGGTGCACGCGATGAACGTCACCGGGATCTCGAGCGGCGTCGTGCGCGCATCGAGCACCGATGCCGTGACGGTCGCGGTACCACCGATCGACATCTGTAGATACGAGAAATCAGTGACCACCATCGACGGTTTGCCGTCCGAGTCGGAGAGCGGATCGTTCTTGCAACTTCCGACGGAAAGTGCCGCGACGGCCAGGACGCCGAGGGCTCCGAAGAGACGACGATTCATGCGAACCTCTCTGAGTGATTACTCATGTGAATTAGAAGCGCGCGACGTCCTGCACGCCTTCCGGGCCCAGCAGCGATTGCCAATTCGGTCGGCTGGGCTCGCGACGGTCATCCGTCCATATCAGCGCATAGTTTCCGAACTGCGTCAAGTCCATGAACACGTACTTGAGCAACCGTCCCTGCGAATACTTCCAGACTTCGTACGGCAACGTGTTGCCCGCCTGCGGCCGCTGCATGACTTCCTGCGGCGGCCCATACTTGATGAAAATCCGTCCCCGATCCGTCCGCCACCCCGGGATCTCGGCGGAGCCCCCCTCGCGGTAGCGGCGGTTCGCTTCGCCGATCCGGCCGTAGAACGCGGCCAGCAGCTCGTTGGCCGGCGTCCCCGGGGAGGGGTCCCGCTTCGTCCAGAAGCGCCGCAGAAACGCGCGCTTCCCTTCGAGCGTCAGCGAGCTGTAGATCCCCGTCTCGTCCGACGTCATCAAATAAATCAGCGGCGCGTACAGCGTATCGAGCGTCGCCTCGCTCTTGCCTTCGAACACGTCGGGCGGCGGGGGAGGCTCCGCCAGCGCGACCGACTCGAGCCCGCCCATGCGGAACGGCGCGCGCCGCGCGGCCGTCGTATCCCTGCCCTGCACCACCACCTCGAACCCGTACTCGCCCGCCGGCAGTCCCGCCAGATCGATCATCGCGCGGGTGACGCCGCCACCCAGACCGAACGGCACCTGCTGCGCGGGCGTCGCCACGACGGGCGTTCCGTCCGCCCGCAGAATGCGCACACTCACGGCTGCCGTCTCCGCCGCCTGTCCTACTCGGCCCCCCCCGTACCATTCGAGGTAGTAGCCGAGCTGCGCCTGCTGCGGCGTGAGCAGAGGTCGCACCGCCGCTTGCACGATGGCGCTCCCTTTGCGCAGCTCTCCCGCGGCCAGCGTCGTGTCGCCACTCACCGCCGCCCGCATTGCCGTGGCGAGCAGCAGATCGGACGCCGCCGGTCTAACCGCGAACGCGGTGAGCGGGACTTGCTCCCGCGTCACCCGCCCCGAGGCCGAATCGTGCACGGTGACTTCGACCGTATACGTCCCGGGACTCGCCGCGAACATGAAGTGCTCCAGCGCCGATCCCCGTGCGGTGGCGAGCATCCGGGCCGGAAGACTCCGGGTCCACGACTGCTCGACCAGCTGCAGATTCGCGCTGTCGCGCACCGAGATCGCGACGCGATACGCCGCCACGCCGTTCGGGCCGCGCGTGAGGGTATCCAGCGCCGTAAACGGAATCCGGGCAAACCCGTCCACGACCGTCTGGCCTCCCGCGCTCCGGTAAAAGCGCGTCAGCCCGATCTCGAGACTCTGGGCCGCAGCGCCGGCGGCCCAATGCACCGCCAGCGCTGTCGCCACCAGAAGCATTTTTCCCAGCTTCATCTACGTCTCAACGCCGATACGGCTCCCCTCCCCCCCCTCGCTCCTACCAGCCGATGCTGAAGCTGAGGAAGTTCACGGAGCCGAGTGTGCCGAGGCTCTTCCACGCGTAATCGAAGCCCAGGCGTGTCTGGCCGCGCGCGTATTCGAGCCCGCCGCCCAGCGACAGCCCGTCCGCGGTGAACGTGCCGCTGCTCTCCTTGGTCGGTATCCCGATGACCAGGTCGTTCACCTGGTTATCGGGCTGAATCGTATAGCTGCCCCGGGCCGCGACCGAGAAGCCGCGCTGCCCGATGTTCTGCATCGCCCACTCGAAGCCGGCGCCGGCGCCGGGCTTCGTGTTGTTGGGCTGCGTGAATTCCGACAACACGGTCAGGTGGTTGGAGCCCTGCGCCACGAGATCGAGGGCCACGCCCACCCGGAACAGCACGGGCAGGGTCCAGGAGCTCGTCGACAGCGCCGCCGACTGCGGCTCCTGCGGCACATCGACGGTGCCGAGCGGCGGCTGCCGCGTGACACCGACGATGAGATCTTCGCCGCTGTGCTGCAGGTTCGTGCCGAGGTTCTGGATCACGAACGACGCGCGAATCGGCCGCGCGCCCACCGAGGCGTGGAAGTTCGTACCGAAATCGACGGCCACGCCGTTGGCCTTGGCGGTGCCGAGCCGATCGTTGATGAACTTGAGCGTGACGCCCGCGGAGAAGCGATCGGAGAAGTTCTGCGCGAGCGTTCCCGAGATGAAGGTCTGGCGCACCGAGTACGTGCGGCCATTCCCATCGGGATCGGTGAGAGTGTAAATCGGCTGGTCGCTGAACCCGAAGGAGCCGAGGCTGAGGCCCACGGAGCGGACGCCGCCCGCCAGCGGGAAGGCGATGCCGGCCCACGCGTACTTGGTATCCGCGATGTACTGACTCGTCGACAGCATCACGCCGGGACGGGCGAGCTGCGCCAGCCCGGCGGGATTGTAGTACATCGCGGTGATGTCGGTGGAGAGCGCCGCGTACGCGCCGCCCAGCGCCGTGCCGCGGGCGCCCGCCCCGAGGAGCAGGAACTCCCCGGAGGCGCCGCCGTAGGCCGTGTTATCCTGTGTGCCCTGCTGTGCGGCTGCCGGAGCGACCAGCACCGCCGCGAGCATCATCGCGCCGCAGGCACGCCACAAATGATTGGTCATGTTGTATCTCCTCATGGCGCGAAGTTGACGACGGTGAACCGGCCGATTTTTGTCTGGCCGTCCGGCGCCTCGACGTGATAGAAGTACACGCCGGAGGCTACGAACTGGTTGTTGCGGTTCCGCAGGTTCCACGTCAGCAACCCGCCACCGGTGGGATCATTGTGCGTCAAGACATTCACCAGCACACCACTGACGGAGTAAATCCGCACGATCGCCTGCGCCGGCAGGTTCACGAAATTGAGAACCTTGTTGTTGGCGTTCGTCTCCAGCGCGTTCGACACATAGTACGGATCGGGCACCGTGTGGATCCGCTGCATGTTGGCCGCGGTCGTGGTGGCCGGATTGAACGTCGAGCCCGTGTACACCACCCGCACGCGCAGGCCCGGCACGTTGGGCGGCCGCACTTCCCCTGCGAAGGCGTAAGAGCCTGACGTACCCGTGATCACACCCGAATAGAAGCGGGCGTGCCACACGGTTCCGGCCGTGGGCAGCGTGGCCATCTGCATCAGGAAGAAGTGGCCGTTCAGATAGAAGATGAAACCGTCGCCGGTGGTCGTGTACCCGGCCGCAGCGGTCCCGGCGTAGCTGGCCAACGTGTCGCGGATCGCGATCGGGTCCAACGACGCCGTGTTCTGCAGCACGGCACCGAGCGAGTCGGCAATGCCGCCGCACTGCGTCGTGTAGCGCGGCATCGGAGCCACGCAGAAGATGTCCGACCAGGTGAGCAGGCCATTCTTGGCGTCACGAGTCGACGCCTGCGGCGTATTGGCAAACGACGCTGTGTCCAGAATGCCCCAGCTCGGTCCCACCTTGGCGCTGAACGGCACCGGCACACCGTGCGTGTCGTCCCACACGGTGTCGATCGCCCCGGCGGCCCCCCACACGACGTGGAAGTCGGCGGCGCGAGCCACGGTGGCTGTTGCCCCTTCGAGGATCCGGCCCGGAGAGTTGGGTGTTTGCAGGTACGAATGCACGCCCGCAATCGTCACACCGGCGATCTGCCCGGCCGTCTTGGTAAGATCGGGCACCTTCACCGTACTGGCGCACCCGCCACTCGCGGGCGTGCAATTACCGCCGACGGGATCGACCGTGTTTTCGTTGGCCGCTCCCGCCCACCAGCGCGGACCATTGCGCGCCGAGTTCTCAGGGATGCCATTCGCATCGGCGCGGCCCCAGTTCGTCAGCCGGAACGTTCCCGGAAGCGCGAGCGTGGTCTGCCCGAACAGCGAGAACGTCCGGTTGCCGCCGAAGCGGGATGATTTCGCGGAGTCGATGGCCGTTGCCTCAAAGGCGGCACTGGCCGATGTATCTGCGGTCGATCCGTCGAAACCGCTGGCGGGCTGCATCGGCAGAACGAAATGTACCGGTGCCCCCGCGCCCTGGCCCGTCAAATAGTAGACGGCGTCGCGCGCCGACCCCGGCAGCACGTCCAGCTCCTGCATGCCGACGGTGATGGAGTCGATCTTGACCGTGAGGCTGCCGTTGCCGAGCAACTGCGGCAGGAACGCCGCCAGGCCCACCTGAATGCCGTCGGTCGGGGGCATCGGGCCGGAGAACTGACCCGTCGTCGCATCGAGCGTCGGCAGCGGGGCCGCTGCGTTGAGCACCGAGCCGTTCGCCGCGAGCAGCTCCTGCGGCGCCAGCGTGCCGGCGACTTCCTGGCCGGACGGCGCCCGCGGCGTCACCGTCTTGGTGATCCGCGTCGATTCGAGCGAGCTGGGACCGGACTTCACCGAGTTCACGTCGAATGCCGTGACGGCGTAGTGATACGTAAAGCCGTTGCGGACGTTGTTATCGTTATACGCGAACGCCACGCCGGTGTTCGTCAGCGGCGGGAAGCCACGCGCACCGCCGACAATAGCGGTATCCGCCGTGAGGTTCAGCACGTCGCCATTGGCCAGCTGAACCCGTTCGCCCGCCTTAACCTGGATGACCTGCCCGGCGAGCTCGGTCGGGTAACCCTTGGTCTTTACCCAAGACGTGTCGAACACGACGGGGCAGTCGGCCTGCAACCCGAGCTCGGGGGCGCACTGCACATGGCCGTCCCCGGTCAGGTCGCCGTACGCGACTCCGCCGGTGTAGTCGATGATCTGTGTCCCCGAGTAGTCGAACTGCGCGAGCAACTGCAGCTCGCTCGAGGTGCGGCCGCGGTAAATGCGGTAGCCCTCGACGTCGAACTGACGGAAGTTCGGGTCGTAGAGGGCGTTGCGCGTGCTGTCGCCGACCGAGTCGACGTTGTACGGCCGGCTCGCGATGCTGAAGTAGAGGTCACCGTCGGTCTCCGTCGCGCTCCGCTGCCACACGACCGTCGCCGAGTTGTCGCCCGGCACCAGGAAGAACTGCGGCGCCGACGGCGCGTTGGGCAGCAGGAATTTGGCGTCGAACACCGCCTGCGCGACCAGCGCCTTGTTGAGCAGCGAGCGGGGTGTCGTCACGACTTCGTTCTGCTCGATGACGCCGTTGCCGTTCGCGTCGTTCTGCGACACCCAGCCCGCGACCCGGTCGATGAGTCGCACCCTGCTCGGGTTCGCGGCGATCGAGTCACCCGTGAACGGGATGCCGGGCGGCAACGTGGTGCCTTGCGTCACGCCGGCGGTCTTGACCGGGGCGGCCTGGATGTACGCCACCACGATCGTCTGCGACTGCCCCGGCCCGAGGTCGAATGGACCCGACGCCTGATAGAACCGGGCGTCCGCCTCCACCTGGGCGAGGTAGCACAGCCGCCGCAGCCGGGCGATCGCTGGGTCAGTGAACGGGTTGCACGGCTGGTCGCCGGTGCCGAGGAACCCCGACAGGCGTCGGTACAGCAGATGGTCGCCGACGGCGTCATCGAAAATCGCGTCGTTCGGGTTCGTCGTGTTCGAGAACATCGTCAGTCCGACCTGGACGCCGGGTGACGATTCGGGAGACTTGAGGTACTTCACTCCGATGAATCCCGGACCTGCGAAGAACGGATCGCCGAAGATGTCGCTGGGGAACCGCCAGCCCACCTCGGGCAGGAACCTTCCGGAGTATTCGCCCCCGATGTTGAATGGCAGGAACGCCGTCGCGTAGTTCTGCGAGAAGACCGCCACGTCGGCGTCCATGGCAAAGGCCGCGTACAGATTCTTGATGGTGTATCCGCCATCGGGGATGCTAATGGCGAATTTCGTCTCGTTCAGGTCCTGGAACTGCGCCCCGACCCCGGCCACCTCAGTCTGGATAGCGGGGTCGAGTCCCGAGTACGCCGCGGCGCTGCGCGCCGTCACATTGTAGAACGTGAACACGAAGTACAGAATGTCTTCGTTGCCGACCGGAAAGTTCCACGCCATCGAGCGCTGCTCGACCATGATCCCCACCGGGTGCTCGCGGCCGCCGAGGCGAACCGGATTGCCCTCCCAATAGCGCACCCACGAGTCCCCGTCCGATATCTTCTTTTGACTCAGGAGCACGTCGTTGTAGACGTTCGCATCGCGGACGATGGCGCTGGTGGGCCAGCTGGCCAAGTCCGTCGGGTCAAGCGAGTTGTAGATCTGCCCCAACGGATCGCCATTTTGCTGATCGCCGCGGGGATCGAAGAAGAACGCACCCGCGGTGTCACCGGCCCAAGTGAAACGAACGGTGTCGTAGACCGGCCCGGGCAAAGTATCGATTCGTATAAACGATTGCGGGTCGACGATGCCGGCCAGCTGCAGACCGGAGTTGAAGATGTATTGGTCCGGCGTGCCCTTCGGCCAGAAGCCGCCGCCACCGACCGGCGAGCCGGAGAACGCTACGCAGACCTGCCCAGTGTTATCGAGACCGCATTGAATGCGGTTCGCTTCGAGCAGCAGGCCGGACGTCGCGAACAAGTTGAGCGCGCGCCGACCCGGCCTCGGCGCCGGCTTGGCGACGGCAACGGATGCCAGTCCGAAGGCCGCGAGCGACACCAGCACGCCCATGCGCACGAAGCGATTCCACACAGTTGAATGCATGATCACCCCTCAAAGTTCAGAGACCAGGCGGGCGGCACCGGCAACGAACATCCCGGCACCGCCCGAACCCGCTAGAATTTCAGTTCGACTCCCAACCGGACTTGCCGGGCCGCCGCGTAGAACCGCCACGACCCGTTAAAAGCGTCATACGCGGTATTAAACGCCCGTTCCTGCTCGTCCAGGGTGTAGATCCCGTCGCCGTTGCCGAAGCGGGCTTCTACGCGCCGCAACGACACACAGTTGACTTGGCTGCCCCAGGCTGCGCAGCTGCTGACATCGACCGACTTGTCGGCAGAGTTGAAGGCGCCGGCATTGCTGGCTTCGTCCCACAACGCGGCGTATTCAGCCGATCCCGTCGCCAACGTCGGGTCGCCGATGATGGCGATGCGGTTCTTGTCATTGCGAACGTCACCCGTTTCAGCGAACAGGCCGACGACGTTGCGGAAGTTGAGCAGGTTGCGGACATCGGCGTACAGCGTGGCGTCCAGTCGGCCGAAGCGCACGCCCTTGTTCAGCCGCAGATCCACGTTCTTGGTCCACGGCATCTCGAAAGCGTTGAGCGTCGTGCCGGTGGCCGTGCGGCCACCCAGACCGAAACTCAGCCGCGGAGCGGTCTGCCCATCACCATTGTTTTCCAGCCGCGTGTAGGGCAAGCCGCTCTGCACCCGGAATGTCGCGAAGATGCCGACATCCCGCAGGATCGCGCCGATCGTCGTGCCCTTGCGGTAATCCGGCGGCAGCTGCAGCGCGACGGAGCCCGCCAGGTTATGCGTCCGGTCGTCGTTGGTCCGCTGCGCGGCTTCCGGCGGCGGGGTGCGGTCGCCCAGGCCTGACACCTGCCGGGCGAACGTGTTCAGGTACGAGAACGGGTCGGACCCGGTGTTCTTGGACACCTGGAAGGTGTAGGCCACCGAGGTGCTGAGGTTGGTGCCGATCCGCCAATCGAGCTTCGTATCGACGCCGCGCGCGTTGCCGAAGTCCCGGTTCGTGAGCACGTTGATGCCCGTCAGGACGGTCGAGTCCTTCGGATCGGGGAACGTCAGGACGCGGGCCGCAAAGTCGGACACCTTGTCCTTGTTGTAGGCCGACACGTCGAGCACCAGGTCCTGGCTGAACGCATGCCGCACACCGAACTCGAACAGGATCGACTTCCCGAAGTCGAGGTCCCGGCCGACGACGTCGTTCGTGTTCGTGAACGAGATGTCGTTGTTAATGCCGCTCATCAACGTCGTGAACTCCGGCGACTGCACCTGATGCGAGTACGACAGGCGGAAGCCCGTGTGCTCGGTGATCGGGAACGAGACGCGCAGCCGCGGCGAAATCGTGTGATGCCCGACGGCTGGTGTGAACGTACGGGCGACGGAATTCGCGTACGCGGTATCGTCGGTCGCGCTGATCGGATTCCAGAGCGCCGGACCCGCGGACGAAATGAAGAGTGGCGTGTTCGAGAAGAGCGCGTGGCTGTTGTAGTAGTCCCAGCGCGCGCCCAGCTCGAGCACGACGTCACCGAGGTCGAGCCGGTCGGACGCGAACAGGCCGTACTGCACCGGCTTCACGACGTAGGCGTCCATGAAGATCTGCCGCGCGAGGTTGCTGCTCCAGAAGGCGAGATTCGTCCGCTTCGCATCGCCGCCGAGGGTGAAGCGGTGATAGCGGTTCGCCTGCCAGTCCACAACGAGCCGGCCTGTGAGCCGCGTCTCCGACAGCAAGGTCGCGGTGGTTGCAAATCCTTCGGTCGGGAACTGGTTGATCATTCCGAACGGATTGATGCGGCCGCTCTGCGTGACGTCCGGCACTGCGCCAAACAGGGGCACGCCGCGCGTGCCGGAGTTCGTGCGCTGATCACGGATGATCTGATCCGTAATCGGGAACGGGAAATTGTCGAACCCCGCGAAATCGAGCGCGCCGATCTGCAGACCGAGCGCCGGATCGCGCGTGTTGGTCTCGGACTCGTTCGTCAGCGGACCGGCGATCCCCCGATCGCGTGCCCAGGCCAGGTTCGCGTTGATCGCCAACGAACGCTCAGCGCTGCGGCTGACCTGATGGTTCAGGTTCAGAATCGCCATCCGGGTCCACGTATGGACGCCGCTATAGATCGCCGGGTCGTTGAGGTTTCTGCCGGGCGTGTTGCGAGCTTGAAACCCCCCCGCGAGACCGGTGAGCGACACGCTCGAGCCGCTGCCGTAGGTGTACTGCAGCTTGCTCTGGAGCTGAATCGAACTATTCCAATCCATCGGACGGCGTATGCCCTGGCACTCAACGCCGTAGTTGTTACGGATCTCCTGGGTGACGGCATTCGCGCTCGAGCCGAATGCGCCGCACTTGCCGCTGTACTGGACATAGCGCGGCAGGGCAATCGTCGACACGCTGCCGTCCGATTCGACGGTGGGGACCAGCGTATCAACGCCCGCGCGCACGAACACCGGTTGATCCTCGGCACCCATGCCGCGTCCCTGACCGATCACCGGCGCCGCAATCTGTGCATTACCGAGCGGCGTCCCCGAGACCTGGCCAATCAACACCGCGCTGCCGAAGAAGCGGAGATTCTGCACGCCGGGCACCGGCCCGCCGAGCGAGCCCTCGAACCGGTTGAGCCCGGAGCTGTTGGTCGAAGCGTTGTCGGTCTCCCACGAGCCCGAGCCGGACAGTGTGTTGCCGCCCGCCTTCGTCGTGTACGAGATCACGCCCGATTGCGCGTCGGAGAATTCGACGCCGAGCGCACCGGTGGTTACCGACGCTTCTTCAATCGCGTTCGTGCCGAGGGTCGCGAGCGCCCCACCGCTGTTCGTGCCGCGGATCGGCGCGCCGTCGATGTAGACGTTCGCCTCGCCGGGACGGCCGCCGCGGATCGACACGCCCGCATTGGCGCCCGACTCGACGACGCCCGGCGTCAGCGAGAGGACCGAGCGGACGTCATCGACCGGCAGATGATCGACCAGATCGCCGGCGAGGATGGCTTTCGACGTCACCTGGTCACGCGGCACGATCGGATTCGCCGCGGCGGTGACCGTGATTCCCGTCAGCACGACGGCCGAGGACTGCATCTTGATGTCCTGGGTGATCGTCTGCCCGCCGAGCACACGAACGTTGCGCAGTTCGGACGGCGCGAAGCCGATGAATTGCGCGCGCAGCGAATAGGTGCCGACCGGCACGTTGTTGACGAAGTAGTAGCCTTTTTCGTTGGTGACTGCGCCAAACGAGGTGCCGACGACGAACACTTGCGCGTTCGCTACGGCTGCGCCCGCCTGGTCGGAAACCGTGCCTTCGATCTTTCCCGTCGTTTGCTGGGCCGCGAGCGGCGCTGCGACGACCGCGATCGCGAAAACGGCACCGACAACGAGGAATCGACCGACGACATTCCTCAGACGATGCATCATGGATGCGTCCTCCAATTGCGTGAATGCGCGTGGACTACCGGACAGAATTGTGACGCCGGACACGTCACCTCCCTTCGGTGTTCGCCGAAACGACGGCATGACTACACATGTTGGGTAAGCTGGCCGGGCGTTCCAGAACCGTCAAGACGTTGTCACGTCAACGTCTAGCGCTCATCCAACGGCGGGCGAAAATGCGCGTGATTCACCCACCCCGCAAGAGGCCCCCCAAGCCTCCATCCCCTACACCAGGAACAGCTCCTGTTGGGGCTCGGCCGGCGTCACGAGCGGCCCCGTGTCCTCCACGAAAACGTTGATTTCGGTGCGCATGCCGAAGCGGCCCGGCAGGTAAATGCCCGGTTCGACCGAAAACCCGACCCCCGCGATGACGGTGCGCTCGTCCGCCGTCTCGAAGTTGTCGAGGTGCGGGCCGGAGCCATGCAGGTCGCGATCGATCGAATGCCCGGTGCGGTGCACGAAATACTCGCCGAATCCGGCCTTCGTAATGA
>WNFY01000133.1_pt1 | contig 59189 bp, 52 predicted proteins | sample 5400091 | NCBI WGS metagenome assembly WNFY01 (sample SAMN13153364, study PRJNA577476) | soil metagenome | isolation source: 60 cm soil or saprolite under grassland replicate 1 | place: USA:California | collected 2016-06-15
CAGCTCCGCTCCAATTTCTGGACACGCGTTCCGTGTTTCGAAGCTCCGCATGTTCCGCAAACTGAGCAGCGATTTCTTTGGCGCGGAAGCGGGCCGCAATTATGTCGCCGAGCTCACGGTCTTCAGCCTGATCACGGGGATTTCGGCCTGGCCGATCATCTCGATGATCGTTGCATTGTACCGAATGATAAAGTAAGCGCGGCGCTTATCGTTACTTCGCCAACTCGTAGAGATATTCGACAAAAGACATCACGGCACCATCGAATCCCTGTACTTTCGGGTTCGCCGATTCGATGATGTAATACTCGTCCGGCGCGTGCGCGCCGCTGCCGTGGCCGAGCCCAAAATGTCCGGCGGCAAGTTTTAGCGGCTCGCCGGTAAACACGTAGCCGGGATACGAGCCGGCATTACGTGGCCAGAACAGCGAATCAATTCCGAATTTCTTGTATGTCTCGGCCTGTGCCTTGATGAGCGAGGAATCAGCAGATGTGCTGGTCGGATCATACCCGCCGGTCATGTTCACTTCGATGTCACCGAAGCCGCGCTTCGCCAAATGCGCTTTCAACGCCGCGAGCGCTTCTGCCGCTTTCATGTCCGGCACCAGACGCATATCGATCTTCGCCACGGCGCGATGCGGCAAAATCGTTTTTCCACCGGGGCCCGTATAGCCGCCCACTAGTCCTTCGATGTTTACAGTCGGCTGTGATTCGAGCCGTTCGTTCGCCTGTTCCCAGGGCAAATCGTTGATCCAATGCTGCACGCTGAACTGTTTCTTCGCCTGTGCTTCGCTGCGTACCTTCGACACTTTTTCGATCATCGTCTTTTGTTCGGCGCTTAGCGGGAGCGGTTTCGGATAATTGTCGATCATGATCACATTGCCGTCGTCTGAGACGAGCGTATTGAGCGCTTTGACTAAATGCCACGCCGGACTGTCCACCATCGCTTTGAGTGACGAGTGAATGTCTTTAGCCGGACCGCGTCCCCATTTCTCGCCGCTCGACACGAGCTCCAGCTCGATGACGCCTTTCGATCCGAGGTTAACCGTCACAACGCCGTCTAAATCCTGTGTCGCTGAAGGCATGAACACGCCTACGCATTTCTTCAGCGCGTCCAGCACTTCCGGTCGCCTGACGAGTTGCGGAATGTGCGGCGAACCGATCTCCTCTTCGCCCTCAGCCACCATTACCAAGTTCACGGGAATTTTTTTGTTCGCACCGCGAATCGCATACAGCGCTGCGAGGAATGCCGCTTCCGGTCCTTTCTGATTCACAGCGCCGCGTCCGATCATCACTTTTCCGAGCGGCGGTTTGTCCACGATTTGCGCTTCCGTGGGTGGCGATGACCACTCAGCGGGATCGAACTGTTTCACGTCATACATGAAATAGAGTCCCACCGTTTTCGGCGCGCCGACATCGAGCGTCGCGAATACACCCGGTTTTCCGTCCGTATTGATCACAGTCGCCTGTTGAAATCCGGCATCGCGGGCCAGCTTCGCCACGTACTCCGCGCCTTCCGGATATCCGCGGTTTTCCGCGGCAATCGACACCTGACCGATCCAATCCTGCAAGCGCTTCACCGCCTCATCGTGTCGCTTCGTGATTTCTGCTTTGATGTCAGCGTGATCGTCTTCAGTTCCATAACAGACTTCAAATGCTGCGAGCTGAATGAAGAAGACAACGATCGTGAGGTATCGGCCTAACTTGTTCATGAAAGTTGTATCGAGCGCAAAACACATTAGTTCAACAAACAGGTCGCAATATTGACGGTTTGCGAGCTGGACATTATCCTGTCCACCGATGAAATCGATCACCTACACCGCCGCACGGGAAAATCTTGCTTCCACAATTAACCGCGTATGCGAGGACAACGCACCGGTGGTAATCACCCGTAACCGCGATCAGGCGGTCGTAATGCTGTCGCTGGCAGAGTATGAATCACTCGAGGAAACGGCGCATCTCTTGCGATCGCCGGCAAATGCGAGGCGGTTGCTGCAGTCGATCGAACAACTGGAACGCGGAAAAGGCCTTCGCAAGAAGTTGAAACTCGACGTGTGAACCTCGTCTTCTCGGACGACGCGTGGGAAGATTATCTCTACTGGCACGCAACGGACCCAAAAACACTTAAACGGATCCACCAGCTCATCAAAGACATCACGCGTGAGCCATACCGCGGCATCGGTAAGCCGGAGCCATTGAAGCATGCATTTCAGGGCTACTGGTCTCGTCGCATCACCGGTGAGCACCGAATCGTGTATCGCGTGTTCGGTGGTGACTTGCGAATCGCGCAACTGCGGCATCATTATCGCCGCTAAAACGCGAGGTTCTCCTGTTTTGGCGCTGATGCAGCTGTGGTGAGACCGCTGAACTTCTTTACGAGATCGTCGAGCTTCGCCACGTAGTAATCGATGTTTTCGTCGCGATTCTCCGGGTCGAATTCGCTGGCTAGCCTCGCTGCTTCGTAAGCGGCAACCTTTTTCGGTGTGGCTTTGATGTAGTAGCTGATCTGATCGCCAGGTTTGTAATTGCGGCCGCTGGCCAGGGCAAGCTCGTAGGCGGCGGCGCGGTTGCGGGCGGAGCCGGCGATCTTCGCACGATATTTGTCGAGTGAATCCTGGAGCGTGTCGGTTTTCATGAGCATGTCGATCTTCCATTCACGGTTGCGAATTTTCTGCTCGAATTCGTTCCGCAGATCGAGAACTGCCTCCGGTTTTCCCTGCATGATGAGCCTGATCATTTCCTCTAGAAAAACGCGCTGAAATTTTTCCAGTCCACGGGATTTCAGCGCGCCGCCTTTGATGATTACGTCCCCGTTTTTCGTGAGCAGCGCGTAATTCTTGGCTTTGTAACTGAACATCGCCTCGAATTGTTCGTCGATTTCGACATCGATCCCGGGCGGCAATTCCTGCGCCAAATCTTTCTGCAAATCATCGACCGTAGACGCGGCGCCTCGCAGCGTTGGTTCGCCATTCCCCACGCGACGAGGTGTCGCGTCTACAGGCGGCACGAAATAAATTCCGTCAGTATCGACTTCGATAACCTGCGCGCCATGTGCGTTGAGCCATTCAATCATCTTCTTAAGCAGATCTCGGCCGATCTGCGTAACGCGCGCGGCGGCATCGAAATCGGCGAAATGTCCCTGCGCGAAGCCGAGGTAGCCATAAAAACTGTTCAGCAGAATTTTGAACGTGTTTTGCAGCGCCTGAAGATGATGCTGCTTTGTGGAATCTTTTTCCGCGCGCATTTCCGCCTTTGCTTCCAGGCGGAATGTGCGGAGATCGGTTAGCAAATGGCGAAAGATTCCTAGTTGGTCGGTTACAGGGAAACAATCGAACTGCAACATCACCGATGGATAAAGCGAGGCGATATCGCAGTGCCAGACGTTGCGTGCGACACCGGTGAAGAAAATGTCGGTATAACCGCCTTCGAATGCGCGCACCATCGGCAGTTCTGGAATGGAATGCCGCTGCCGAAAATACTCGCGGAGAAAAAGTGCATTAATGCGTGTGGCGTTGCCGCGCACGATCACATCCTGGTAATTGTAGGGAAAAATTTGCGCCTGGATGAAGTAGCTCGGGCTCAGCAGGTCAGATAACGCGCGTGTTTCCCGAACGCCGCACAGGGCGCGTCGCCGGAACATATTTGAATCGTTCAGGTACGCGCACTGCAATTCTTTGCCTGCGAGCGCCGAAGTTTCTTCGCCGTCGCAGAGATCAAAATGCCGGGCGACGTCCGTGCGCTCGAAACCCGCCAGGGAACGCATCCCGACATCGTAGAATTGCGCCAGCAAAAACGTATCGACAAAGTGACGGCCACCGATTGTGAACTTCGGGTAATCAATGGTTTTCTCTGCGATTTGAAGTCGCGACGGACGTGAGCGTAGAAATCCGTCGCTGCGTCCCCAGTCGAGTTTGGTTTTCAGCGTCTTTGCGCGACCGACCAGATAGGGCAAATCGAATCGAAACAGATTGTGGCCTTCGATCACATCCGGATCGCGCTCTTTAACCAGACTGGTTAATCGTTTCAGCGCGCCGCGCTCGGACTCTTCAATATTGTTTGGATCGACAACGATCAATTCTTCCCAGCCGGCGCTATCTGAGAGTGCAATGCTCATGATGTGATCGTTGTTACCGGGGTCACTGCCGCCAGCTACAGCCAGCACTTCGAGCTGCATGCGTTTCAGTTCCTCAAACGGCAGATCTTTGAACAATGTGCGGCCTGTCGCCGTGAGGTAATGCTGCACCGGATCGGTGAACGCGAAGAAATCGCGACCGGCACTTTTCAGTCCATTTCGCAAGGCGATCAGCTCCTTCCAGCTATCAACAGTGATCAACCAGCCGTACTTCAGATCGCTTTGAAGCTTTTCCGATTCGATACCGAGGTCGACAACATCGCTGTCGGCCCATACGAACGGGTGGAACGGCTCGACATCGGCGACTGTCGATCCATCAATTTCCCGGCGAAAAACTTTAACTGTGCCGGTCTCGCCCAACTCAATCGCGACAATGCGCGGCGTGGGATCAGCGCCAAAGAGCAGCGTGTTTTTCTCGAATTCCATGGTTCATCCACAGATTGCGCAGATTTTCACAAATTAAAAGAGGCGCGCGACTCTGACCTGGCGCTATGCCTTCTCCTCTTTCTTGAAGAGAGAGGACCGAGGTGAGGGTGGCATCATAAAAAATAATCTGCGGCTGCAACGGACGCGAAGCGACGGCCAGGCTTTCCAATCTGTGTAATCTGTGGATATAAATCAGGGATGAAAATTCGCGGGTTATTGATGTTGTTGTTCTCGATCTCGCCGGCGTTTCTTGTTTGTGCACAGCCGACGCCGCAACCGCTGGCCGATGCGGAGCTGCCTTCATTACTTGCCATTTACAAAGACATTCACGCGCATCCGGAACTATCGGGTCATGAGGAGCGCACTTCAGCGCTAATCGCAAAGGAATTGCGCGCTGCAGGCTGCCAGGTCACGGAGCATCTCGGCAAATATCAAGACTCTAAATTCAAACCGTACGGAGTGGTGGGCGTGATGAAGAATGGCGACGGGCCAACTGTGCTTGTGCGCACGGATATGGATGCGTTGCCTGTGGAAGAGGAAACCGGCTTGCCTTACGCGAGCAACGCGGTCACAAAAAATGATGAAGGCAAAGATGTTCACGTGATGCACGCGTGCGGACACGACGCGCACATGTCGGCCTTCATCGGTGTGGCGCGCGCGCTCGCGAGAGTGAAAGATCAATGGCACGGCACGATCTTGTTCGTCGCGCAACCGGCCGAGGAGACCGGCAACGGCGCGCGCGCGTTGCTAAGCGCCGGCCTTTACGAAAAATTCGGGAAACCGGATTTCGCGCTGGGATTTCACGATAAGGCCGACCTTCAGACGGGCCATATCGGCGTCACGGAAGGTTATACGTATGCAAATGTCGATTCAGTGGATGTGACGGTGCGAGGCGTGGGCGGCCACGGCGCGTATCCGCATAAAACGAAGGACCCGATCGTGCTCGCGGCAGAGATGATCAACGCGTGGCAGACGATCGCGAGCCGCGAAAATAATCCGCTCGATCCGATTGTTATCACGGTTGGTTCCATCCATGGCGGGACAAAGCACAACATCATTGGGGACGAAGTGAAGATGCAGTTGACCGTGCGCACCTATAAATCTGATGTGCGCGATCGCGTGCTGGCGGCGATTGACAGGATTGCTAAAGGAATTGCCACCGTGGGCGGGGTTCCGCCAGAGCGGGCGCCGATTGTCAACGTGCTAAAGGATCAATTCACGCCCGCGACGTACAATAATCCTGAGCTGACGAAGCGGCTGGTCGCGATTTGGAAGAAGGTATTAGGCAACGAGAACGTCGAGATTGTCGATGCAACGATGGGTGGCGAAGATTTTTCCGAGTACAGCTTGCCGGACCATTCCATTCCGGCGGTCGATTTTCACATCGGCGCAGTCGATCCCGCGAAGATCACCGATTACAAGCAGGCCGGAAAAGAATTACCAAGCCTGCATTCGAGCAAGTTCGCGCCTGTTCCCGAGCCGACAATCCGCATAGGTATTGTTGCGATGACGGCAGCGGTGCTGGAGTTGATGAAAAGGTAACGATCTGTTCTACGCGGGATCCCTCGACTGCGCGGAGTTTACCCTGAGCGAGCGGAGCAAGTCGAATGGGCTCCACTCGGGATGACCTGACGGTCACTTCACCTTGATGTTCTTCCGCAGATAAGTCGGTACGTCGAGATCTTCGCCTTCGACGATCGTTGGCTCGCTTTTTTCAAATCGCCCGCGCGTGACCGGTTCAAACTGCAAAATCTCCTGTTTCGCCTGCGGAGATTTTTCAGCTGGCAGTTTTTCTTCCTTGTGAGCGACTGCCTTCTTCGGTGGCGCAATTGTGAGGGGTTCAGGGTCGCTTGGTACAGATGCCGGGTCCGGTGACGCTTCGGTCGCGACAGGTTCTTCGAACGAAATGCTTTCTTCAGTACCCTCAGGTTCCGCCGCCGCTGGTTCCGGTTCGATAATTATCTGTGGCGCGGGGTGCTGGTACTCCTCGCGCACTGGCGGCGCCGCGTTGCTCAACGCAGAAGAACTCTCTTGCGAAACAAAGTCGTCATCTGCGGCAAGCGAGCTGATGATCGTCACGCTCAAGCGATCACCGAGTCGTCCGTCCACAACTGTGCCGAAAAGAATTTGTGTGTCCTCGTTAACGTGGCGGCCAAGCTCCTGCATTCGAAGCCGATGCGAATCAGTCCGGGCCGCTGAATCAGGTTCACAATCGAGCGAACACTCTGGCTGATTGTGGTATCGGCCATCGCGAATGCCTGATGAATTCCCGCTTGCGGCGCGACCAGATCACCCATTCGATCGTTCTCGAAGCAGATCACTGCGTGGGCAACGCTGTTGAGTCGCGCGAGCGCTTCTCGCGCCTGCGCGTTACGCCGTTTGCCCTCAAATGTGAATGGAACGGTGACGAAGGCGATCACAAGCGCCCCAGCTTCACGGGCCAATTGGGCGACGTATGGCGCAGCGCCCGACCCCGTGCCGCCGCCGAGTCCTGCACAAAGAAAAATCATACGCGCATCGGCCAATGCTTCGCGAATTTCATCAGCCGATTCTGCGGCTGCGTCATAACCGAGTTCGGGATCGCCGCCACTGCCCAAACCGCGCGTCACAGTGCGGCCGAGCTGCACCTTATGCGCCGCTACCGAACTCGTAAGTGACTGCACATCAGTATTGATTGCAACGACGCTCGCCTTCTCCAAGCCGTCGAGCACAATTCGATCGAGAGCGTTTATACCGGCGCCACCAACGCTCACAACTTTAACCGGAATAAAATCCGCCAGCCGGTCCGGAAGACTGTAATTTTTACTAAGTTGAATCATAAGGTCTTAATGCAATCACCAAGTTCCAAGCTCCAATGTCCAAAGAAGCTTCAAGCCTTAAATCAGTAGCGAGCCTCATAACGCTTGCCCTCTGGTTTTCCTAAAAATGCTCGCGAAAATCAGATGCAACTCCTTAGCTTCGCGATAGAGTTCACGCGCTTCATCGGCAAGTTGTGGTTCCGAAGCAGCGAGCATCCGAAGGAAAATTTTGTCTCCTTCGATTCCTTAACGCATCGAGAAATTATGTGGCGAAAGTCTTTCTTTGAAACGCCCTCGTTGGCTTCACAGTAGTTACCGCCAATACTCGTTCCACATCCCACTAACTGGTCAATTAAACGATTGTTGGCCGGATCGCGCGGAATTTTTTTTGAGAATCGAACGATCGCTTCACCAAATCGCGCCGTGCGCTCTTCCAAGTCAAATAGGTTCGCTGCTTCCTTTCCATTTGGAGTTTCATTCAAAACTAACGCTCCGTCCGCACTTACTGGATACTTGAACTTCCCGCGCACCTTCGCTTCTTCACCGGTTTGATCCTTCGGACTTCTCTGGTGCTTGGATGTTGCAGTTTGGAGCTTTGTTTTCATCGCATTCCGCTAAAAAGCCTTCCAAAGATTCGGCCAAGCCCTCGCGGCGGCCGATCGGTTTGCATAACTTGTGCGAACTTGACCAAACCGATTGCCGTCGAGAACTGCGGGTCCTCCACTGCGGACGTTACGCCCCAGGTGGTCTGCGCGTGTGCCACATGCGCAGGCATCTCGAAAATTTCCTCCGCGAGATGATCGATGCCACTTAGAAGGCTACAACCACCGGTAATGAAAATGCCGCCGCCGAGATAACTGAGGTACGGCTCCTCGCCCAGCCTGCGTTTGAGCAGCTCAAATCCTTCGCGCACGCGCAGGTGAATGATTGTATTCAACATTTCCCGCTCAATCTCTTTTCCGGCGAACCCTGAATCGTCCTTTAACAAAATCATTTCGCCGGGCAAACAATTCCCGAGGACGCAGCTGCCCTCTTCAATTTTCAATTTCTCCGCGCGCGCCATGGGGATGCGCAGCCCCATGGAGATATCGTTGGTGATGTGGTCGCCACCCAAAGCGATGCAGCCGCTCTGTTTCACCGCGCCGTCGGCGTACAATACATAATCAGTGGTCCCGCCGCCCATGTCGATCACCAGGGCGCCAAGATCTTTTTGATGCTGCGTGAGCACGACCTGCGCGGAGGCAAGCCCGCCAAAAACAACATCCTCCACGTCCAGCGGAAGCTCTTTCACGCAGCGGATGGTGTTTTGAATGCGGGTACGCACGCCATGGATGATGTGAAAATCGGCTTCCAATTTTTGCCCAAGCATCCCGATCGGGTTCAGCACGCCGTTTTGTCCGTCGACATGATAATGTTGAATAAGCGAGTGGAGAAACGCGTTTTGGGCCGGAATGCTTACCTCGCGCGCATTGATTTTTACATCTTCGACATCCCGTTCATCAATTTCGTCGCGATCCTCAGGTATCATCACGCACCCACGATTATTAAAACTGTGCAGGTGAGACCCGGCGACAGCCACATAGACGCTGCGGATCATCACGTCGCTTTTCTGTTCGGCATCCACCACTGCTTCGTGCACGCATTTCATCGCCGTTTCAAAATCGACGATCTCGCCCTTGCGAACGCCGCGTGACGGCGCCTGGCCGACTCCCAGGATTTTGATCGTGCCGTCGGGCCGGCCTTCACCAACAACGGCACATATTTTGGATGTGCCAATCTCGAGACCGATCATCAAATTATTGCTAGCCATTTTTGTTTATCCGTTTTCTGTCGATGACTGGAATTGTCTTGTTGGAGGGCGTTGAACGGGCGCGCGACTTCGTCGCGGCCGGCACAGTCTTTTCCGGCGCATGTACCGGGATTGCCTTCATGATCCGCGGTTCCACAGCAGGTTCGATCGTATCGTTGATGACCGCGGCCGGAGCCTCGGCGAAGGTCACAGGAATGTTTCGTTGCACAAGCAGGTTTACAGTGGCGAGTTCCTGTTTCGAGTCGTCGCAATAGACCAGGAATTGTTCCAGCCGCCGTAATTGCGTTTGCAGATCATTAAATCCGAATGTCACACGCGCGCGATTTTTGTCGGTCACCAGCAGACAGTAGCCTTTGGACACGTCGATCTCGCGAATCTGGAAGCGCATTTGGAAAAAGCTGCGTGCGCTCAGGCGCAACAGCTCCAGCGCTGTTTTCGCTTCGGACGATTCGACGACTTTGCCCGCCTCGAGCGATTCGCTCGAGCATCCAAGAATGAGCGGCAGTCCCAGATATTCGGGCAACAACTTCTTTTGTTTCATCAAAACACCGCGCCCGTCCACCAAAAAAGCAGCGTCTGATGTAAATGGATCGGAAATTTCCTTTTCGCTGGTGATCCAGGCGACTGGCTTTCGTTCCACCACACGAATATCGATCTCGCCCGGTAATTTTCGCACCACCTGAACTTCGTCAGTCTGAGGAAGCTGCTGTATGCGATCGTGAACCAGCGCGAGGTTTACCCTAAAAAGATTTTCGCCTTCATGCAGGTCGGCCGCTTTCAAAACCTGTTCACGCTGCAAACTGCCGTCAGTCTGGAGTTCAATGGTCTTCAGTTGAAAATCCGAATTCTCAAACAACAGGCGTCTTGCCGCTTCGCGCACGCCTGCGTAGGCGCCGCCTACCAACGCAGAGAGTAAAATAACCTTGAAGAGTACGCCCATCGCCCTTCGAATGCGGTGCTGCGTCGCTCTGCGGGAGCGGACCTTTACATCAAGCAAGTGCTGCTGGCGCCGCTGGCGAACATTGGATACGCGTCGATTGCGCGACCGGGAGCTTTTTTGGCCAAAAGTCATCTCTGGCTCCCTTCCGTTCTGGCGCGAGAGAGCGCGATGATGCGGGCGCAGAGATCAACATAGTCAATACCGGCAGCCGCAGCTGCCTCGGGCAGCAGGCTCACTTCGGTCATTCCGGGAATGTTGTTTACTTCCAGCACGAACGCATCGCCCGAATCGCAAAGCAGAATGTCTACGCGACCGTAAACAACAAGGCCAAGTGCGCGAAAAGCACGCAGCGCCTGTTCCTGAATTTGTTTCGCCTTAACGGGATCGATTTTCGCCGGGCAAACGTGCTCGGCGCCGCCGCCAGCCTGCGGATTCAGAAACGGGTACTTGTTGTTGAAGTCGTAAAAACCGCCCTTTGGAATTATTTCAAGAATTGGCAGGGCTTGATCACCGAGGACACCTATTGTCAATTCACGGCCCGGCACAAATTTTTCTATCAACAATTTGCGATCGTACTTGCTTGCCTCTGCCATCGCCGAATCAAGCTCGCTCGCGTCTTTTACAATCACTACGCCAACGGTAGAGCCTTGCCGCGCCGCCTTGACCACTAGCGGAATCGAAATCGTTGGACGCTGACCGACTTCGACGACTTCCCATTCCGGAGTCGCGACGTTGTGCTCGCGAAATTTTTCTTTCGACAAAATTTTATCGAACGCCGCCCGACTCCCTTCAACACCGTCACCAGTATAAGGCACGCCGCGTTCCTCCAGAATTTTTTGGAGCTGACCGTCTTCGCCAAAAGTTCCGTGAATGGTGATAAACGCTAAATCGACATCTTTCGGAAGCGCGAACTTTTCGTCCCGAACATCAACGTCGACGACTTCTGCACCTAACGAGCGAAGCGCTTTAGAAACGCCGCGGCCAGTCGCCAGGGACACATCGCGTTCCGAACCCGGTCCGCCCATCAAGACTGCGATCTTTTTCGGTAAGTTTTGACGCGTCGTCGTCATCACGCCGGTTCTCCCACGATTTGCACTTCGGTTTCCAATTCGATTCCGCGCTTTGCCCGGGCAGTTGCCTTGATCCTGTCGATTAACTCGAGCATTTCTGCCGCTGTCGCGCCGCCGTCGTTGACGATGAAATTACCGTGCACCTCCGACACTCGCGCTTTTCCGACCTGCAAATTTTTCAGTCCCAATTCGTCAATCAGCTTGCCGGCAGGAGATGAATCGGGGTTTTTGAAAATGCAGCCTGCGCTTTTCGCGGCCGGCTGCGACGTGCGGCGCTTCTCCTGCGAAGCCTCTAGTTTGCGCATGATTTCTTCCAGCGGCGCGGGGCTTCCGCGAAAAACGGCGGACACTGCAAAATTTTTTTCCAATAACGGGAAATTCCGGTAATGCACCTCCAGTTCGTCACGGGTTTTTGTGTGCGCTTCGCCGGTGGCGTCGAGGTAACGGACCCTCACAACGTTCTCGAATGTCTGCGCGCCCATTGCTCCTGCGTTCATTCGCAAACCGCCGCCGACAGCTCCCGGAATTCCTTCCATCCACTCCAGCCCGCCAATGCCCGCTGTCTTCCCTGCATAAGCAACTTCTCTTAACTTCGCACCGACGCCTGCGGTGATTTCGCAGCCATTGATTTCGATTTTGTCGAAATCGCCGCCGCACGGATGAACAACCACACCACGGAGGCCACCGTCGCGGATAAGAAGATTGGAGCCGCGACCCATCACGAAAAGCGGTAGATTTTCGTCGCGGCAAAAGCGAATCAGTTCAGCAAACGCTTTCTCGGTCTGCGGCTCGACCCAAAATTGCGCCGGGCCGCCTACGCGCAGCGTAGTATGTTTCGAGAGCGGCTCATAAAGACGGACTTTCCCGGTTTCGCCCACGATCGCCTTCAACTGTTCAGCAATCACCAGATCCGCTGCCAGGATCGACAATTGCTCGTGAATATTGCCAGCACCTAGGCTCAGCACGAGATCGCCAACATCAAGAGCGTTGCCGATATCCCAATGCACACGCTCGAACTGCGGCTGGTAATTCGCGCCGCGATGACCATGCCTCACGATTTCATCGACGATTGTCTGGCCGCTGACGCCTGGGATCGACGCTTCGCTTGCCGGATAGACGTCCGTGACAACGATCCTGTCAGCGTTCTCGAATGCGCCGGCGAATTCTTTGCACAGGGCTTTGGTGCGCGAATAACGATGTGGCTGAAACATCGTCAGCACACGCTTGCGTCCCACCGCGCGCGCCGTTTTCAGCGTTGCACGAATTTCCGTAGGATGATGCGCGTAATCATCGACCAGCAAAAACCGCTCGCTGGCATATTTGATTTCAAATCGCCGCCGGGCGTGTTCGAACCTGCGTAGTGAATTTGCGATCTTATCGAAAGCAATCCCGAGCTCAGTTGCCAACGCAACAACGCCGATTGCATTATGCACGTTGTGCTGGCCAGGAACATTCAGAACCAGTTCACCCAGTTTTTCGCCTCGCGAATAAACGCAAAAATTTGAGTGGAAGGCGTGCAAGTCCACGTCCGCTCCCCGATAATCGGCTGTGTCCGAGAAGCCGAACGAGATCCTTTTTTTGCGGGTTGCGCAAAGGCGGGCCGTGCTCGCGTCATCGATATTGTAAAAAACTGTTCCGTTGGTTTGCTCGATCAGCCGGGCAAAAACTTTCTCGATTGCTGCAAGGTCGGCATAAAAATCCAGATGCTCCTCCTCAACATTCAGAACGAGCGTGTGCTCGGGGTTAAACAGTGCCAGCGTGCCGTCGCTCTCGTCACCCTCTGCAACGAACCATTTGCCCCGCGCATCCCAATGGGCATTCGTTCCCAAGATCGGAATCTCCGCACCGACATAATGGGATGGATGCAGTCCGCCTTCGCGCAAAACGTGTGCTGTCATTGCCGAGGTGGTTGTTTTGCCGTGCATCCCGGCGACAACAATGCCGCGCTTCGCGCGCATAAGTGCAGCGAGGGCTTCGGCGCGACGCGCGATGGGTTTTGCCAAATCGCGTGCTCTGACGAGAACTGGATTGTTAGTCTTAATGGCGGAGGAAAAAACAACAAGCTCCGTGGCGCCCGCATGCTCCGGGAGATGCTGTTCATCAAAGCGTAGACCGAGCCGCTGCAATCGATCCGTTTCCATTGTACTGACCTTGTCTGAGCCACTCACCACATGCCCGAGCTCAATCAAAAGCGCAGCGAGACCGCTCATACCGCTGCCAGCCACTCCAACAAGATGAATCCGGTGATGCTCACGCGTGAGAAACCGCGGCAAATCAAGCACTGCCACGCTATCAGAGAGCGCGGCACCTTTTTCAGACGCGAGCTTCATGAGTCGTGTATTTTTCCATGGTCGTAGCCACGCGGCCGGCCGCGTCTTTCGGCGCCAGACGTGAGCAATTCGCAGCCATTTGCTCAATTTTCTGCCGATCTTGCATCAACTCGCCAATCTTGCGCGCGAGCAGTTCGCCCGAGAGCTCTGATTCCTTGAGAAGAATTGCTGCGTCAACACCGGCATAGATTTCTGCATTGCGAGTCTGATGATCGTCAGTGGCATAGGGAAATGGGATCAAGATGCCCGGTAGCGAAAAAGCTGCGAACTCAGCGAGACTGGCCGCGCCGGCTCGCGCGACAACGAGATCAGCCGCGCTATAAACTTCTTCCATTCGATGGTGGAAAGCGGCGATGTAAGCGGGGACGTTTTCGCGGCGATAGTTGTCTGCAACGAGGCGTTCATCCCGCGCGCCTGAAAGATGGATCACTTGCAGTGGCACACCTTGCAAGAATGCCAGCGATTTAATCAGCGCCTGATTGATTCCACTCGCTCCCTGACTGCCTCCCATCACAAGCAACGTGGGCAGCTCCTCATCCAGTCCGAGTTTTCGGCGCGCGACCCGTCGATCCAAACGCACTAGCTCGTTCCGGACCGGTGTGCCGGTGACTTCAGTGTGTGCTTTTGGAAAAAACGGCGCGCATTCCTTGAAGCCGAGCATCACCGCGTGCACTATCCGCGCCGTCAATCGGTTCGCCTTTCCTGGGACGGCGTTTGATTCGTGAATAAAGGTGGCAATGCCGCGTATTCGCCCTGCCAACACGGGAGCCGTGGAAGTGAATCCACCCATGCCGAGAACTACCTGAGGTTTGAATTTACGGTAAAGAGAGCGGCAAAGGGACAAGCTCTCATAAAAGCTGTGAAGAAAACCAAAGAACGCCGGAGAAAAAGGCGAGGGCAGTCCAACGCTCGGCAATTTTTCAACTTGAAAATTCGTGCGCCCGGAAAGCGCCAGAGCGTCAATGTCCTTTTCGGAAATCAACAGCATGACTTCGTGGCCGCGATCCCGCAGCACTTCCGCCACGGCAATGCCGGGGAAAAGATGGCCGCCAGTGCCTCCGCATGCGATCACTGCATTCATAAATTTCTAGTCTCTGGTTACCGCGGAAAATTCACAAAATTCATCACTCGCTTTCAAATACGCGGTGTCATCCGAGCATGCATCGTGGCGTGCTTCTTAGGCGGCGGTTCGAGAATGCCCTGCCGATAAATGTTCAGCAACAAGCCGACGCCGAACATGCACGTCACCAGGTTAGACCCTCCGTAGCTGATAAAAGGCAGTGGTAATCCTTTGTTCGGCAGTAGCGAGGTGGTCACGCCGATGTTGACTGCGGCCTGCAAAGCAAGGAGGGAAACCACACCGCAGCCCAGAAGCAGGCCGAAACGATCCTTGGCGTGTAGCGCAATCATGGTGCCGCAGACAATTATCACGATGAATAGAAAAACCACGAGCAGACTAAACCGCAGACCAAGCTCTTCGCCGACAATTGGAAAAATAAAATCGGTGTGCGCATAAGGCAGATAAAGCATTTTCTGGCGTCCGTTGCCCAGGCCGAGCCCTTCCATTCCGCCACTACCCCAGGCGATCAACGCCTGCATCTGCTGCAAACCAGCATCTTCTTTGAAATGCTGTGGATGAAGAAAAGCGGAGAGCCGTCCCATGCGCTCCGAGATTCGTGTAGCAACGACTAAAAGGCCGCCCAGCCCAGCGAGCGATACAGTGCCAAGCCACAGCGGATTCGTACCGGCAATAAACATTACTACAAATGCGGTGGTTCCGATCAAAGCCGTCGTTCCCAAATCGACTTCGCCCAGCACAAGCACAGCCGGCAAGCTGATAATCGCAAGCGGAAGAATAAATCCCAGGAGCAGTTTGCGGTTCGGTTTTTCATATCGCGCAAACCAGGCGGCGAGAAAAAAGGCTACGGCCAGCTTTGCCAGTTCCGACGGCTGAAGAGTAATTGGCCCCAACCCAATCCATCGGCGGGAGCCGTTGAGGCGCATGCCGATGTGCGGGATATAGCAAAGCGTCAAAATTGCCACCGCCAGGGCAAACCAAAGCCACCACGTCCGTTGCCATAAATGATAATCGATCAGCGCAGCGAAGATGCAGACCACAAGTCCGACGCCAAACCACATCGCCTGGCGCTTGATGAAGAAATAAACGTCTCCGTGACTATCACGTGCAAACGCGCTCGTGCTGAAAAGCATGACAATGCCGATGACGAGTAGTCCCAGCACGGCCAGAAAAAGGATATAAGCGCTCTTACGATGCATGGTCCGAAGTCATCCAATAAATGACGTTTTGAGCCTGGTTGTAGGTTGCGGCGTCGATTTTCACTTCTTATTTTTCTTCAGGTTAGTTGCTTTTGCAGTCGTGGTCTTTGAGTTCGTTGTTTCTGGAATCAGGAGCCTTTGCCCGATCCGCAATTTGTGGGGGTCTTCGATGTGGTTCAGAGAGATAAGATCGTTATAAGAAACTTTAAGCTTCTTTGCGATTGTGACCGGATTATCGCCCTTCTTTACAGTGTAAGTCTTTCCAGAAGACGAGGGCGTCTTTGCATGTTCGTCCTTCGACGGCGAATGTGAAACTTTCGCATCGTCATGCGACGCTATTTGCTTTTGCGAAACCGCAGGTCGTGGCTTGGCAGTATCAGCATGAACTGGCGTTCTGGTCGTGTCAGCCACGTTGTTTTCCGGGTTCGCCGGAGCCGCCGGCACAAATGAACTCTCTCGCGTCTTGATCGCGTTGAAGGCGATAATTCCAGAGACGGCAACCACGTGTAAGAGCAGAACTATCAGCAGCGCTCGCGATAACTTCATATTTGGTTCGGGGATGTCCTCGAAATCCATTCCTGCAGCAGCCGAGGCGCGGCGCGCGGTTGCTGCCCGGAATTTATTATACCTGAAGAGTTGCGGAATTTTCATTTGTCTGTTTGCGGCAGAGCTCGCACCAGGGCGCGAAATTGATCACCTCGATCGCCGTAGCTTTTGAACATGTCGAAGGATGATGTGCCCGGAGAAAACAGGACCACTTCCCCTGATCTTGCGCTGGCATGTGCGCGCTCAACCGCGTCCGCGAGCGAGTTTGCGATTTCGCACTCGACCGCACCGTTCCAGGAATGCCTGATGCTCTCGGCCATTTCGCCGATCAGAATTGTCGATCTGACCTTCTCCCTCACCAGGGACCGAAGTGGATCAAAGCTAAAACCTTTGTTCTTACCGCCAGCGATGAGGACGACGCGCTTGTTTTGCGCACGCAGCGCCTTATCCACTGCGTCAAGATTTGTCGCCTTCGAGTCGTTTACATAGCCGACGCCGCCGACTTCGCGCACAAATTCGCAACGGTGCGGGCGCGGTTCGTACGCACACAGCGGCGGCACCATCTCCCTAAACGACAATCCGCGCGCCATGCCGGCGGCGAGTGTCGCCATAAAATTTTCGATGTTGTGCAAGCCGCGCAGTTTGGCATCCGCCGGTCGCAGGACAGCTTCGTCATGATAAACGATCGCACCTTGTGCCAGCCGGAAGTCTGCCTGATCTACATAAGCACTAAAGGTGATCTTTCGCGGGCAAATTGCAGGTAGTTTTTCAATGGCGTTTACCACTGCGACATCCGTTTCGGTCTGATTTTCGAAAATGCGCAGCTTGGCCGCGCGATAATCAGATACCGAGCGATACCGGTCCAGATGATCGGGAGCGAAGTTGAGCCAGAGGCTAACGGCTGGATGAAAGGTGTGGATCGCTTCCAGTTGGAATGAGCTCACTTCTACTGTGAGCACATCGAATAGCTGCTTTTCGCGCGCCACTTCTGAAAGGGGTTTGCCAATATTTCCGCAGGCAATCGTTCGCTGACCGCACGCGTTTAACATTTCAGCCAGCAATTCCGTCGTTGTCGTTTTGCCGTTCGTGCCGGTAATAGCGATGACCGGAATTTCACAGGACCGCCAACCCAGCTCGAGTTCACTGATTATTTCAATTCCGCGCGCAAAAAAGTTGCGCGCCAGTCGGGAATCCGGATCGATGCCCGGACTTAAGATGGCCATGTGATGTGCGGCTGAATGTTCATCAGCTGCGGCGCCGCAAATCACGCGGACACCCTGCGCCCGCAGGTTGTCTATGGTTGATTTGAGTAAACTCTTCTCCTCCGCACTATCCAACACCGTGACCTGTGCGCCCTCGGACCGGAGCAGAAGTGCAGCAGCGCTGCCGCTTAAGCCTGCCCCAAGAACAGCTATGTTTTGATTTTCGTAGCGCCCTTTGTTCATCTCAGTTTGAGTGTCGCCAAACCAAGCAAGGCGAAGATGATTGAGAGAATCCAGAATCGAACGATAACGGTCGTTTCCTTCCAGCCAGTCAGCTCGAAATGATGGTGAAGCGGCGACATGACGAAAAATCGCTTGCCTGTCAGTTTGAAGCTCAACACCTGCAAAATGACTGAGACGGCTTCGATGACGAAAACGCCGCCGACGACGACCAAAAGCAGTTCCTGCTTACAGCAAATTGCGACCACGCCCAACATACCGCCGATCGCCAGCGATCCGGTATCCCCCATGAAAACTTTAGCTGGATAGCAATTAAACCAGAGAAAACCGAGGCCCGCGCCGATGAGTGCCGAGCAAACAACCGTCAGTTCGCCAGCAAAAGGGTAAAACGGAACTTGCAGGTATTCCGCGATTCGGAAATTGCCAGCGGCATAAGACAGCAATGCGTATGCAAATGCTACGGTGATGGTGCAACCGGTCGCCAATCCATCGAGCCCGTCGGTGAGGTTCACCGCATTCGACGAACCGACGATGATGAGTGCGAAAAACACGAACGTAAACCAACTCATGTTCGCAATGACAGGCGCCTTCACGAACGGCACGTACAGAGCGCGCGCCTGCACTTCTAACAAAGGACTGGTCAGGAAGACGCTAGTGATAATTGCTGCAAGAGCGATTTGGCAGACAAGTTTGATCCGGCCGCTGATGCCATCGGACTTTTTCTTCGTGACCTTGAGGTAATCATCGGCGAACCCTAGCCCTCCGAGAAAGACCATGCTGAACAGGGCCAGCCAAACGAATCGGTTGTCGAGCCGGGCCCACATAACAGTCGACACAAGAACGGCACCGATAACCAGCACACCTCCCATGGTGGGCGTGCCTGCCTTGACACCATGCAGCTCCGCAAGACGATGAACCTCTGCCGCTCCACGAATTGGTTGTCCCAGTTTCAGTGCAATCAGTATTCGGATGACAAAATTTCCAAAAATCAGGGTGCCTACGAACGCAGTTACCGCTGCAGCAATGGCTCGGAAAGTGACATAGAGGAAAACGTTAAACCCGATGAAGCGATCACTCAGGTTATGGAGGTAGTACATCATGGCGATGTAACGAGTGCCGAATGCCGAAGGCCAAAATGCTCGATTACTTCCTCTGTTCGCGCGGCGCGGCTACCCTTGATCAGGATGAGATCGCCGGGCGCGGCGATCTCACGCAGAAGTTCTGCGGCTTCCGATGTTGACTTTACAATGGTCGTTTTTCGCAAGCCTGCCTGCGCTGCGGCATCAGCAATCGCGGCCGCGACGTCTCCGATCGCGATCAACTGATCAACTTTTAACGCGGCGGCGGTTTCACCCACTTCGCGATGCCCCTGTTCCGATTGGTCGCCCAATTCGCGCATTTCGCCCAGGACCGCGATGCGCTTTCCGTCGGCGTCCAGTTCGACCAGTGTTCGCAATGCCGCTTTCATCGAATCCGGATTTGCGTTGTAGCTGTCGTCGAGAAATTGCACGCCGCCGATATCTTTGATTTGCGAACGCGCCTTGGTGAGCGGCGCGGCGACCAGCCCGGCCGCGCATTCCTCCAGCGAGAGACCAAATACACGACCGGCCGCGATCGCCAGCAGCGAGTTCTGCACCATATGCAAACCAGGCACGGACAACTGGGCGCGGCAGCGATGCGCGCCCTCGAGAATTGTGAAGTCTGTTCCGGTTCCGCTCTGGGTAATTTCACCAGCTCGAATGCTGCCCGAAGTGGTACCAGCCAAAATCACTTTCCCACGCGCGCGGGAGGCGATGGTCCCGGTAAACGAGTCATCCGCATTCAAAATAATCGTTCCCTCAGTGCCAACGGCCTCTGCGAGCGCCCCTTTCTCTTCTGCAATTTTTTCGCGGGAACCCATGAACTCAATGTGCGCCACGCCAATATTTGTGATGATGGCTACATCGGGCTTTGCCACTTTTGCTAAGGTCGCAATTTCACCGGGATGGTTCATGCCGATCTCCCAGACACCGATTTCGTCCGCGGAGGTGGCCTCCAAAATTGTTCGCGGCAAGCCGACATGATTATTGAAGTTTCCTTCCGTTTTCGTCACTCGAAAACGGTGGGCCAGCACTGCTGCAGTAAAGTCCTTTGTGCTCGTCTTACCGTTGCTTCCGGTGATCGCAACTACCTTTAGCGTGAGTGATTTCCTGTAGTTGGCCGCGAGGTCCTGATAAGCCTGCAAAGTGTCCTTCGTACGGATCAGGGCGAAGTTTTTTGGAATCTCTCCGTTCCAAGTAGACTCAACGATCGCCCCGGCTGCGCCGATTTGCGCGGCCGCCTCGACAAAATTGTGTCCATCGAAATTCTCGCCGTGCAATGCGACGAACAATTCGCGCGACTTAAGTGTCCGTGAATCGGTACTGACTTTGTTAACCACGACGGTTTGATCGCCGGACGAAATCGAGCCGCCGGCAAGTTGCGCGATTTGAGACAGCGGAAGCGGATTCATAGCGCGGAGACTCGTGAGCGCTCGCGCCTCGGAATTCTGTGCGATTCACTCCCCAGGAAATTGAAAAACAGAGTCATGATGACAAAAATTCGACGGGATGGTTCTCAATTGCGCGTCGCGCGACTTGGATATCGTCGAACGGAATCGTGTAATCGCCGAACTCCTGATAATTTTCGTGTCCCTTGCCCGCAATCAATACAATGTCTCGCGGTCGAGCGAGCGCAATAGCGCGGTCGATTGCCTGGGTGCGATCAACCATCTTTTCATACCGGTTCGAGCGAAATCCTTTTTCGATCTCGGTGATGATTGCGTCTGGATCTTCCTTGCGTGGATTATCAGACGTGATGATGGAATAGTCAGCCAGGTGATCTGCCATTTCAGCCATCAAGGGGCGCTTTTGCCGGTCGCGATCGCCTCCGCAGCCAAAAACGGCAATCAAACGCTGCGGTTCAAGTTCCCGAAGCGTTTTCAGAACGTTGCCTAGCGCATCGGGCGTGTGGGCATAATCGACGAAAACCTGGAATTGTCGCTTCGCCGGAACTAATTCCAAACGACCCGGGACTTGCGGCGACTTGGCAAGGCTAAACACGGCGTTTCGTAGACTGATTCCCAAAGCATCGGCCGCAGTCAGCGCAGCGAGCGAATTTGTCACGTTAAATCGGCCAATTAATGGGAGACGAACCAGATAACTCTTGCCATGGGCGTCCAGTTGATAGGACGTGCCGCTGAACTCGGCCCGGTAATTTGAAGCGCGGAAATCGGCGCGCGTCCCCATTCCATAACTGATAACCGCGACGCGTTTGTCGATCTTGTCGAGCAGTTGTCGGCCGTAACGGTCATCGATATTCACAATTGCAACAGGTTTGCGTTTTCTTTTCTGATCGGCGAGTCCTGTGAACAGATTCAGCTTGGCATCGAAATAGTTTTCCATTGTCCCGTGAAAATCGAGATGGTCCTGGGTGAGATTTGTAAAGACGGCGACGTTCCATTCGATGCCCCGTGTGCGGTCCTGCGCAAGTGCATGCGAAGACACTTCCATCACCGCTGCCTTACAACCCGCGCTGGCGATCTGCGCCATTAGCTCTTGCAAATCCAGCGACTCCGGCGTGGTGCGGATCGCCGGCAGAAGCCGCTCGCCAATCTCGTAGCGCACCGTGCCGATTAGTCCGCATCGCAAACCGGCGCTTTCACAGATGTGCTTGATCAAAAACGTCGTGGTGGTTTTGCCGTTTGTGCCCGTGACCGCCGCCAGTTTCAATTTGCGCGCCGGATATCCGTAAAAGGTCGCCGAAAAATCGGCGAGCGCTGTACGGGTGTTCTCAACGGCGAGACAAGTAACGCGCGGATCTTTTTCCTCGCGTTCCACGACAATCACGGATGCGCCTTTGGCGATTGCTTGACCGATGAATTGGTGGCCATCGGCCTTCTCGCCTCGCAATGCCACGAACAAGGTGTTCCTTTGCACTCGCCGCGAGTCATACGCGATGTTTTCCACCGGGCGATCAAGTGGCCCGATGACCTGGCGAACTGGAGTCGCGGCGAGGAGAGTCTTGAGCTGCATGAGGCTTTAACATCCCGAGGCGAGGCATTCAATGGTGCGAGTCATTGGTTAGGGCGATTCGCTCTGTCGACGCAGTCTTGCGGACTCGCTCAGCCGGCATCGTTTTTTCCACTCGCTGTAGGGGAATCGCTTTGCGAATCTCCTCATGCGGCTCAAGATCAAGATAGCGGGCAGCTTTCTCCGCGAGCCGGGCAAAGATTGGCCCCGCGACAAGCCCGCCGTAATTCAACTCCGGTTTGCTCGTGTGTGCATCATCGAGCACCACCAGACCGACAAACTCGGGATGCTCGGCGGGCAGATATCCAGCGAAAGAAACGACATACTTTCCTTGTTCATACCCGCCTCGAGGATCAACCTTCTGCGCGGTTCCCGTTTTTCCGGCAATGGTAAACCCTGGCACAGCAGCCGCAGCGGCAGTGCCGTTATCGCTCACCACTCCTCGAAGCGCATCACCAATTTCTCTGGCAGTTTCAGAAGAGATGACCTGGCGCAACACCACCGGGGAAAGTGAACTGATAGTCTTGCCCTCGGACGTCCTAATTGATTTCACTATCCGCGGCATGATCAGTTTGCCGCCATTGGCAATCGTCGCCATTGCGACCGTCATTTGCAACGGCGTCACCCCGATCTCGTGCCCCATCGGAATACGCGTGATGGAGATTTTGCTCCAGGATTGCGGAGGCCGAAGAAGCCCATTGATCTCGCCTGGCAGCTCAACTCCCGTGCGCTCGCCAAATCCGAAGCGTCGAATATACTCATAGAATTTCTGTTCGCCTACAGTGAGGGCGAGTTTAGCCGCTCCGATGTTGCTCGATTTAATGAGAATGTCGCGCACGCTCAGGTACGAAAACGCCCGGTGATCGTTCAAGGCAGCGCCGCCGAAGTTCCAGAGACCGTTCTCGCAAAAGATGCTCGAATCAGGCCGCAGTTTGTGTTCATTAAGGGCTGCGGCGGCCGCGACGATCTTGAAAGTCGAGCCCGGTTCCATCATATCGATGATGGCCCGATTTTTCATATGGTCAGGCTTCGCTTCCGAGCGGAGGTTTAAATCAAAGTGCGGCCGATTTGCCATCGCCAGGATTTCTCCTGTCTGCGGCCGCATAAGAATAATGGTAGCTTTTTGAGGCGAATATTGCTGCATCGCCGCATCGATTTCATTCTCGACGATGTTCTGCAGACCAAGATCGACTGTTAGATGGACCTCATAACCATCGCGAGGGGCGCGCTCCTGTCCGCGATAGGGTACGATCTCCTCTCCAGCCCGGTTATGTTCGATGAAACGATAACCGTCCTGCCCATGAAGATATTCCTCCATCGAGGCCTCCACACCTTGGATACCGCGATGATCAAAGTCGGTAAATCCAATGACGTGACAGAGCATTGAGCCATTGGGGTAAATGCGCGTGGCGTCATGCTCGAAATAGATTCCGCGCAAATTGCCGGCGCGAAGTTTTTCACGCAGGGCCTTTGTAGTGTGCTCGGACACTTCGCGCTTGATCACTATGTAACGGCGTCCGCTGTTTAATTTTCCCGCGACCTCTCCAGACGGGATACCAAGTTCGTTGCTTATCAAATCAACGATTGCTTCACGATTATTTAGGTGCGTGGCGTCGGCTACTACCGTTTCTACAGGAATGTTGTGCGCCAGAACCTCGTTGTTGGCATCGAGAATCGTGCCGCGCTCGGCATAGATAGTTTGCTTGTAAACGTGTTTTTCAGCAGCGAGACCGGCATATTCGTCGTGTTTTATGGCCTGCAGATAAATTAGGCGAAACGAAAAGATGCTAAACAAGCCGATAAAAGCAGCGCACACCAACACGCAACGTATTCGGCTGTTTGGATTCATTTTGCTGCAGAGGGGTTAACTACAGGCTGGATCGTGTCTTCGTCCGGTGAACGGGGAGGAATCGTCAGGCGCACGATATTTGCCTCGGAAATGGGGATCATTTTCAGGTAGCCTTCTTTTAGTCGGCGTTGCAACGCCGAGCGTGACGTGAATGCCTGGATTTGCCCGGTGGCTACATCATTTTGACTACGCAAACTCGTAAGCTCATTCTCAACTGCTTTTCTGCGCTCGCCGAGGTGATAGAGCTGCAGTGTCAAATAAACATAGCTCAATCCGGCCAGCGCCAGAAATGCAGTCATCACGATCCATCGCGCCAGCGAAGCCGCGTTTACCGTGTTACAGTTTCTTTGACGCGAACGGTTCATTTATTTTCTCGGCCACGCGCAACTTTGCGCTCCGCGAGCGGGGATTCGCGCGCTGTTCGTCGTCGCCCGGCTCCACCGGTTTGGGTGTAACCAATTTAAGGTCGTAATCGGGATTGAGCCGTGGTTCTGGCCACTCCGGTCTGTCGAGCCACTCCCGGCTGTGATCGCGAAAGAAATTCTTGACGATCCGATCCTCCAGTGAGTGAAAAGTGATCACTCCGATGCGCGCGCCCGGCGCAAGTCGTGAAGTTAAAGCGCGCAAGCCTTCTTCAAGCGCGCCAAGCTCATCATTTACTTCCATCCGCAGCGCTTGAAAAACCTGAGTGGCTGGATGTTGGCGCCCGTGCCTGCCGACCAACTTTTCGATCGCGCGCGCCAGATTCAGAGTTTCACGAAACGGCGAAGTCTTACGCATCTTGACGATCAGGCTCGCGATTCTGCGCGCGGCTGGTTCCTCGCCCAGTTCGCGAAACAACCGCGTCAATTCCTCTTCGTCATATTCATTTATGATATTAGCGGCAGTCAGTTCCGTTTGGGGGTCCATGCGCATGTCGAGTGGACCGTTTCGCACAAAGCTGAAACCGCGCGCCGCATTTTCGAGCTGGCGCGAAGAAACACCGAGATCAAGAAGCGCGCCGCCTATGCTGCGGATGTCCAGCTCATTGAGAACCCAGGCTGCGTGTCGGAAATTCGCCTGTCGCACTATGAGACGGCGGCCGAAGCGTGCCAGTCGCTCGCTTACATGCTTTACTGCATCAGGGTCTTGGTCCAGGGCCAGAACATCGGCACCACTTTCCAACAGCGTCTCGGTGTGTCCACCCCCACCACATGTCCCATCTACGATGAGCAAGCCTGCTTTCGGCTTGAGCGATTCAAGCACTTCCCTCTGCAAAACCGGACGATGATATACGAAGTCCTCCGTTGCATTGGTCTCCTCTTCGCCAGCTCGCGGATCAATAGCCAGCCAGGCAGGCGGCTCACACCTCAATATTGTAGCAACGTTTTGACGAATCATCGGCTTATAAACCAATTGCACTTGCCACGTGCTGGTAGGTGGGCGTTTCCTCCTCGTGCGCCCGTTTCCAGCGTTGCAAATTCCAAATCTCAAAACGGCCCTGTCCGCCCACGAGCGCAACCTCGCCTTTCAATCCAACTTTTCGGCAAAGGTCTTCCGGCAATAGCAGCCGGCCTTGTCGGTCTGCGCCTGCATGCTGTGCGCGAGAATGCAAATGGCGCAGGAAGACCCGCCGATCACGTGCGGGTACAGTCTGATTTGTTTCCGCAGCCGAACTCACTTTTGCAAACTCTGGTGGCGGCATGACCATCAGGAATTGATGAGTCGCCTCCGGCAAGATAATGAATTCTTCTGGACGACCGCGTCGCCAACGAGAGGGGATCGTAATCCGATTCTTGTCGTCGATGGAATGGCGGAACTCTCCGGCGTAGAGGCGTTCGGGTTGGGAATCGGCGTCCATTGGTCAAGGTGGAGCAATCGTCCATTCTGCCCCACTTGACCCCACTTTTAACCACCTTCACAACCGGTGGTCAATAAAAATTTTCAGGCTTTATTGCACCCAGCGGTCTTCACCGTAAGCTCCTCGGGTCATGAAATTTTTCCCCCGCGCACTAGCGATCTGTTGCGCTTTTCTCATCTGCCGTGCCACCACCGGGCTTGGCCAGTCTTCAGAGCAAGCTCCCGGTGGTGCTGTAAGGGTCACTGTGACGATGCACCCTGATGGCTCACGCACCGTCTACAATTTCGATAATGCACAGCATAAGGCAGTGGCCACGACCACCGGCCAGGACGGCAAACTTCGCGAGACGATTCGTTATGAACTGGATGAAGCGGGGCGTTTTTCCAGCGGAGAAATCTCCGGACCTGACGGGCGTGTTCGACTTAAGAGCCGCTACAAGTACGACGATGCGGGCCGCATACTCGAAGAAGCGCAAAGCGCACCGGACGGCACTCTTCAGCATAAAATCGTTTACAGCTACGACTCGTCCGGAAAGCAGACTGGCTATTCCATTTTCGATGCGTCCGGAAAATTGCTGGGCCGCACGGGTGCCGCAATCAGCCGCCCGTCTCCCTCCACAAAACCGCGCGAGAAAGCTCGGCGATGATTCCGCGGTTTTTGAAGAACCCGACGCGAAAGGCTCACGCTTGCCACTGCGCGCTGCAGAGAGCCATAGGTTGTTGGCTTGCCACAGTTGGGAAAGAGCGTTAGAAAAATCGGTGTGATTGATTACCTCCAAAAGGGCGGCTTGTTGATGTGGCCAATTCTGGGCTGTAGCATCATCGCGATTGCTGTTTTCGCCGAACGCCTGTTCTATCTACACCGTGCCACGATTCATGTGGGCGAGTTCTTAAAGGGACTGTCGAACCTCATTCGACGGCGTAATTTCGCCGAGGCACTGCATGAATCTGCGGGCACACCGGGCCCAGTGGCGCGGGTGATTCATGCGGCCATTATCCGGCACGATACGCCTCGGGCGGAACTGCGTGATATCGTACAAGAAAGCGCCCAGCTTGAAGTACCGAAGCTGGAGCGGTTTCTCCCGGTGCTGGCTACCATCGCGTTTTTGACGCCACTGCTCGGATTACTAGGCACCGTCACTGGAATGATCGACGCTTTTGGTACAATCGCTTCAAGCGGGGGTTATGCGACAGTGACTGAGCTTTCCGGCGGCGTTTATAAAAGTTTGCTGACTACCGCGGCAGGGTTGGTCGTCGCGACGCCGACTTTTGTCGCTTACAGTTATCTTTCCTCGCGCGTAAACACAATGCTTCATGACATGGAACGCGCGGGAATCGAGATCGTCCACATGCTAACTGAAAGCCGCCCGATCAGTGGCATTATCAGCTTTCAACAACCTGAAGAGTCTCGCTCAGGAGCGCAGTTTGATTCCTAGACCGGCGATTCGGTAATCGGCGAAACCTGCAGCGTGTCATGAACCTTCGCCGAACGACAAATTTCAATTTTGGATGGGTTGTCCTTGTGACGCTGGTAGACGTCGCCTTCCTCCTTGTTTTCTTCCTCTTGCTCAGTTCGAATTTCATCTTGCAGCAAGGCATCTCGATTTCGATGCCGTTCTCGCGCTTTACGCTCGGCCCACAGACCAGCCATCAAATCATCAGCATCAGCGGCGGGGCAGTTCCGGCTATTTATTTCCAAGACCAAAGAGTCACGATGGAACAACTCGGGCCATTACTGGAAGCCGCCAAACGCAATGACCAGTCGATCATCATCAAGGCCGACCGTTCTACTTCCTACGAAACCGTTGCCGACGTGGCAAACGCCGCGCTCGAACATGGCATCACCTCGGTGGCGTTGGCTGCCAGCCCGCCGCGATGAACAGGATAGTCTCGGAGAGTGCAGCCGAACCACTCGTTTTTAGCTGGGATTCGCCTGGGCGCGGAAAACTTGCGATCACACTTTTTCTGGCGCTTTCTTTGGTGGCGCACGCTCTTTGCTTTTACATCTTTCAGATCGTCTATCCGCCAATGATCGCGCTTCTCCCGCCGCCAGCCCGCGTCACGTTCATTACACCTGCCTCCGAAGAAGGTCGCACGCTGCTTCGCTGGATAGATTCGGAAGATCCTGCGCTTGCTTTTACAACTCGACGTCCACCCGAAGCGAGGCTCCCCGCTCTGCCAAAGGCTGAACACGTGCCATCCTATTCCGCAATACAGCCCACCTTGAAGGAGATTCCGCCTGTGGAACGCGATCTGCGCATCCCGAGTTGCCAGGCACCCGGTGCGGTACGGTTCGTTCGGCAGAAAGCCAGTCGCGCCATGGGTACGTTCACAACGTCCGTTTCATTTTCAAGCGACTTGGATGTTTTTGGCGCTCCGACCTTGCCAGACCAGAATTTCGTCGCTTCCAACGAGCAGGCGCCTCAGACCGTTCGCTTTCGGGTAGCCATCAACAAGCTTGGAGAAATTCGACATTGTTTTCCGATCAATTCATCAGGTGATCCAGCGTTGGATCAACAAGCTCGTTTGTATGTGGCGGGTTGCCGCTTTTCTAAAAGTGCCGAGAATTTTGGCAAGGCCGATTCGTTTCTGGCTTGGGGAGTCGCGACAATCGAGTGGGGAAATGACATCGCGAGCCCGCAGCCACGAGTGGCAGCTACCGCGACCCCATGATTCGCGTCAGCCTTGCTGCTCTTGTCACGATTTATTTGCTGCTTTTTCTTGCGGCGGTTTTCCTCTTCTGGATAGTTGGAGAATGGAATCGCCGGCGGCGGGAGCGACGAGCTCTACAGCACCGGTTGCGTTGCGTGATTTGCGCGTTCGAATTCGAAGATCGAACCGACGCGCTGCTTCCCCGGTGCCCGCACTGCGGAAGTTTGAACGAAAGATTCAAGATGGAGCGGATTTAATATGGGAATGTGGATAGGCCGAAATCGCAAGGCCCGTGTGACCTACGGATTTGACGAAATCGCGCTCGTACCCGGGCGCATTACGATCAACCCGAATGAAGTCGACATCAGGTTTCGTTTGCCGCGGAAAGACGCAGAACCGCTTGAGTTGAAAATTCCCATTCTCGCGAGCGCCATGGATGGGGTGGTCGATGTGCGTTTTGCCGTCGCCATGAACAAATTGGGCGGGCTCGCTGTTCTGAATCTCGAAGGCGTGCAAACCCGCTACAAAAACCCGCAGGAGGTACTGCAAAAGATCGTCGAAGCCAATAAGTCCGAAATTACTGCGCTGTTGCAACGGATCTACCAGGAACCCATCCAGGAGGATCTGATCGCAGCGCGTGTGCGCCAGATCAAAGACGGCGGCGTATTGGCTGCGGTAAGTTCCATTCCCCAGCGTGCCGCTGAATTCGGCAAGATCGCGCAAGATGCTGGGGCTGATGTTTTCGTGATACAAAGCACGGTTTCCACGGTGCGGCATCTTTCGTCCGAGTATAAGTCGCTTGATTTGGAAAAGTTTTGCCGTGAAATGCGCATTCCGGTAATCGTCGGGAACACGGTCGGCTATGACGTGACCCTGGAGATCATGGAGTGCGGCCCGGCTGCAGTTTTAGTTGGCGTCGGACCAGGAGCCGCTTGTACCTCGCGCGGCGTGCTTGGACTCGGTGTTCCGCAGGTCACCGCAACAGTTGATTGTGCGGCCGCGCGTGATGCTTATTTCAAGAGAACGTCACGGTACGTGCCGATCATCACTGACGGCGGGATGAGCAAAGGCGGTGATGTTTGCAAGGCTTTGGCCTGCGGCGCAGATGCGGTGATGGTGGGCAGCGCATTCGCAAAGGCGCACGAAGCCCCTGGCCGCGGATACCATTGGGGAATGGCCACTCCGCACGCAAACCTTCCACGAGGGACCCGCATCAGGGTGGGCGCTACGGGGTCGCTCAAACAAATTCTGTTTGGGCCGGCAGAAGTGGACGATGGCAGCCAGAACCTGGTGGGCGCCATCACCACGTGCATGGGCAACGTCGGCGCGCGCAACATTGCTGAGTTTCAACAAACGGAGATTATCATTGCGCCTTCCATCAAGACCGAAGGCAAGCTCTTCCAAAGCGTCCAAAGCGTCGGAATGGGGACCAGCTAGGATCACTGAGCGATTTAGTAATTCAGAGATTTAACGATTGACCTCACGTTAGATCGCTCGACCCTTTAGACCCTTAAACCGCTAAATGAATAACGATCGAAGAGTTGTTATCACTGGTCTGGGTGCCTTCTCACCGCTTGGCAATGACGTCGAGACGTTTTGGTCTAATCTTAAGAACGGGGTCAGCGGCATTCATACAATCGATACGTTCGATACCAGTGCATACGATTGCCGAATCGGTGGGCAAGTCCGCGATTTCGATCCGAAACGATTTTTCAAAAATCCGAAGGACGTCCGCCGCACCGATCGATTCACCCAGCTTGCAATGGCGGCGTCAAAAATGGCGGTCGAGGACAGCGGGATTGATATCGAAAACCTCGAACGACGCGACCGTTTCGGCGTCATCGTTAGCACCGGAATCGGCGGACTAAAGACACTTCAGGATCAACTCACGATCCTGTTGACGAAAGGTCCCTCGCGAAATTCGCCGTTCACTATTCCGATGCTGATCAGCAATATGGCCACTGGCGTCATCTCCATGGAGTTCAACCTGCGCGGGCCTAATTTGTGTATTGTCACAGCTTGCGCGACATCGAATAACGCCATTGGTGAATCGTGGCGAATTATAAAGTTTGGTGACGCGGATATCTTTCTCGCAGGTGGCTCGGAGGCGTCCATTGTCGAGATTGGTCTTGCAGGATTCTCAGCCATGAAGGCGCTGAGCACTCGCAACGACGAACCCGAGCGCGCTTCCCGGCCATTCGATCGTGATCGCGACGGTTTTGTGATGAGCGAAGGCGCAGGAGTTGTCGTGGTGGAGGAATTGGAGCATGCCAAAGCGCGCGGCGCGAAGATTTACTGCGAACTCACAGGATACGGCGTCTCCGCGGACGCTTACCACATGACGGCGCCGCCCCCGAACGGTCAAGGCGCCGCCCGTGCCATGCAACTCGCGCTCGAGCACGCCGGCATATCTCCGGACCAGGTCGATTACATTAACGCGCACGCCACTTCCACCGATATCGGCGACATCTGCGAGACCCGCGCGATCAAACAGGTCTTCGGAGACACCGCTTATAAGGTTGCCATCAGCTCCACCAAATCGATGACCGGCCATTTGTTAGGCGGCGCCGGCGGAGTCGAGATGGCCGCCTGCGCTCTCGCCATCCGCGATGGAGTAATCCCGCCGACAATCAATCTGGAAAATCCGGGCGAGGAATGCGATCTCGATTACACACCGAACGTCGCCCGCGAAAAGAAAGTGCGCGTCGTTCTCAATAACTCCTTCGGCTTTGGCGGCCACAACGCTACGCTGGTCGCCACCGCATTTGAGAAATAGTAAGGCGCGCGCGGCAACCTGGCTTCCTCACTTTTGACTATTCACTAGTGACAAGTCACCTTCCAGTTTCTGGACAACGCGGGCATAGCTTAATGGTAAAGTTCCAGCCTTCCAAGCTGGCCATGCGGGTTCGATTCCCGTTGCCCGCTATTTTGTTTTTCGGTGTAAATGCGCCTGAGCGAATGTGGTTGGATATTGCTGCCCGCGCGTGCCTGCGGAAGATCTTTGCGAAATTGTCGTCAGCCTCGTCTCAGGTTAGATTATTCAAACGTATGAAGCATCAAATGATGAAAGAACGTCAGCTGCTCGGTTTACTCTTGGCCGCGGGACTGCTTTGTAGCTGCGCTTCCACCGCTCCTTATTCGGAGACGATGATTGACACCGGCACGCAGAACCGACACACAGTCTTGCCTGACGCACCGCCGCAGCCGCCGCTGACCTATCAGCCAGGTCTCGATTCCGGGCCAGGGTTCGGGCCCCCCGGGCAATAGGAACCCTCATTTTCCGCCAATTTTTTAGTCGTTAACGGCCATTGGATGGCTGTTACGGGTTTCTACAAATCCGGGCTCGATTTCCGTTGACCGCTATTGATCCGGCGCAAGCAGTTCGCGGTTTCGCCAGGTGAAGCTGACACCCGAGTAGATCGTCAGCGCTACCGTAACCCACACCAGCACCGGACCGGCTTCGCCCCATGCACGCATCCACCACGTTGACGTTTCATTGGCATAGCGCAGTTCGGCAATTGAAAGAAGCGCGAGGAAGAAAATAATAGTGATGATTTGCCACGAAGTCTTCTGTTTACCCAGACTTTCCGCTGGAAGAATTTGCCCTTTGGCGCTGGCCATCAAGCGCAATCCGGTAATCAAAAAATCTCGCGCCACCACCGTCGTCGCTGCCCAAGCCGGCACTGCCTTCAGAGGCACCAGTGAAATGAATGCCGCGGCGACCATTATCTTGTCCACGAGCGGATCCATCAGTTTCCCAAAGTTAGTGATTATTCCGTACCGACGGGCAATTTCTCCATCGATGAAGTCCGTCAGGCCCGCGATGAGAAAAATCACCAGCGCAGCCGTTCGCGCGTAATGCCACGAAGAATTGAGCGCCAGCACAAAAACGACTGTAAGCGCGAGCCGGCTCAGAGTAATCCGATTCGCCCAGTTCATTTGGTTGTAGCCGCCAATCCTGCTATAGCCGGAGGCATCGAGGCCGGCCGCTTGTCATCGTCTACCTTAAAGCGGGGCCGTTTCCAAATCGGTACTTTCTTCTTCAGCTCATCCACGATCCATTGACTGGCTTGAAATCCTTCGCCGCGATGCGCACTTGCCACCCGCAGAAAAAGCGATGGTTCGCCAACGGCGATAAATCCGATTCGGTGATGAATGGTAACAAGCTCAAGTCGAAATTTGTCCGCTGCCTGCTCGGCAATTTGTCTCAACTGATGCTTGGCCATTTGACGATGCGCTTCATATTCGATTCCTTCGATGTAGCGTCCATTTTCAAGCCTCCGCACGATTCCCCAGAATTCGACCACCGCTCCCGCCTCGATAGGGTGCTTTTGCGGCGCATCAAGCGGCGCTTCAGTCAGTAAAATTTCGCAAACGAGATTTGCCATGCGCTCAAGGTGCTCGTTACAGTGATCTCTTCTCCAAAGGAATAAGAAAAGAAGATACTAAAATGACAATCAATCAATGTGATATTGGCCTGATCGGCTTGGGTGTGATGGGCGAGAACCTCGTACTCAACATGGAATCGAAGGGATTTTCCGTCGCTGTGTTCAATCGCACGACTGAAGTTACCGACAAATTCGCTGCCGGCCGTGCAAAGGAAAAAAACATTCAGCCGACGCGGACGATACAAGAATTCGTCGCTGCGCTGAGAAAGCCGCGCATAGCGATGATTATGGTGAAAGCCGGCCCACCGGTAGACGCCGTGATTGGTGAACTTGTCCCGCTGCTCGAAAAGGGCGACGTGATCATTGATGGAGGCAATTCACTTTTCACTGATACGCAGCGGCGTGGAAAGGAATTGGAGGAAAAGGGTATTCATTTCGTCGGCATGGGCGTGTCCGGCGGTGAAGAAGGTGCGCTCAAAGGGCCTTCACTGATGCCGGGCGGTTCACGTGAGTCATGGGAAATTATCGCGCCGATTTTCCGCAAGATTGCCGCGCAAGTGGATGGCGAACCGTGTTGTCGTTACATGGGCCCGGATGGCGCCGGTCACTACGTCAAGATGGTCCACAACGGCATCGAGTACGGCGATATCCAATTGATTTGCGAAGCGTACGCTATCCTCAAAGACGTTTTGCAAATGGATGCGTCGCAACTCGCCGACACCTTTGCTGAGTGGAATAAAGGCGAACTGGAAAGCTATCTCATCGAAATCACATCCGAGATTTTTCGAAAGATTGATCCCGACACGGATAAGCCGCTCGTCGACGTGATACTCGACAAAGCGGGACAAAAAGGAACCGGCATCTGGACACTTCAAGCCGCAATCCGCCAGTACGTCGTCATTTCAACGATAAACGCCGCAGTTGAAGCACGAGTTATCTCCTCACGAAAAGAAGAGCGGGTCGCTGCGTCGAAAGTTCTGCCACAACCGAGAGTCCGGAAGTTCAAAGCCAATCGCGCTCGGTTCATCGATGCGGTACGCGATGCGCTTTACGCGTCGAAAATTGTGTCGTATGCGCAGGGAATGGAGCTTCTGCGCTCTGGAAGCGCTGAATACAAGTGGGAGCTCAACCTGAGCGACATCGCCACCATCTGGCGAGGTGGCTGCATCATTCGCGCGAAATTTTTGAACCGGATCGTCGAAGCATATCGGCGCGATCCCGCCCTGCACAACCTGCTGCTCGATCGCTATTTCACGAGGGCGATTAGGAAAGCGCTGCCGAAATGGCGTCTGGTTATCTCGATAGCCGTTAAACATGGTGTAGCAGTTCCTGCGTTTTCAGCCTCTCTCGCTTACTTCGATAGTTATCGCTCCGCTCGTTTGCCGGCGAATCTCCTGCAAGCACAGCGCGATTTCTTTGGCGCGCATACGTACGAGCGGCTTGACAAGCCCGGCGTTTTTCATACCGACTGGCTCGAGCCCGAGCAAAAACCAGCCCAAAAAGCGACCGAACCAAAAACGCCTCCGCCGCATCACGCGGGGGAATGACGGCATGCGGGAGGGACCTTAGTATCCCGACATTGAGATAGAATCGCGGTACGGAGGAGGCTCCGACATTTTACCTGAAATCGTGGGACTCGCTCCCGATGAGTTGTTCATGCGCGAGGGGTCTGATCTCGCGTGCTTTAATTAAAACAACGTTATCTGAATTTTGCACTTCCCCTTCGATGAGCAGGAAGGCTTCTTCGGTGATCAGAAGCCGGAAACGTTCAAACAAGTCCGGTTCAACGATCGCATTCGAAACGCCAGTCTCATCTTCGAGGCTGATAAAAACAAATCCTTTGGCCGTACCCGGACGCTGCCGGCAAATTACGTTCCCGGCGATATGAATGATTGAACCATGTTGTGCCTGAGTGAGATCGATTGCCCGCCAGATGTTCGGTAAACTTTCGCGCAACAATTTCATCGGATGCGGTCCGGTCGTCAGGTTCATTGTTTCGTAGTCCGCGCGCACGCGCTCAGGTAACGTCATTGGAGTTAAAGGCGTGTCATCCCGAGCAGAGCGAGGGGTCTCACAAATGGTGATGAAATGTTCTTTGTTCGTAGCGTGACCAAGGTTTCGTGGGTGAGGTCCTTCGCTTCGCTCAGGATGACATACGTGGTTTGTTAGCAAATCGTCGTGGATTGTTTCTTCGATTTCCCACATCGCCGCGCGCCGATGTTCAGCAAAACAATTGAGCGCACCCAATTCCGCCAGTGTGCGTAATTCGTCTTTCGTCACGGGAATTCTCCGTTTGAAATCATCTAACGACTCGAATTGTAGATGTTGCCGTTGTCGGACCAGTTCTTTGCGGTGCTCCTGGCGCAGTCCGTTCACGACACAAAGCCCAAGCCGGAATGTATTGTCATCGATTACTGTGCAGCGCCAATCTGATTTCAGGACGCAAACTGGCTTCACTTTCACGCCATGCCGTTGTGCATCTTTGACAATCGTCGCGGGCGTGTAAAAACCCATCGGCTGATTATTCAACAAGCTGGCATAAAATTCGGGCGCGCGATGCACTTTTAAATACGCGCTCCCATAAGCGAGAATGGCGAAACTGATTGCGTGCGATTCGGGAAATCCGTAAAGCGCAAACGATGAGATCGACTGAATAATTTTATCGATTTTATCCGACGCCACGCCTTTGCGTTCCATCGCCAGGCGTAATTTCCCGCAGACTTTGTTCATCCGTTCTTCGGAACGGTGGAAACTTAGCGCGCGTCGCAACTCTTCCGCTTCGTCGCCGGAAAAATCCGCCATCACCATGGCGATCTTCAGCATTTGCTCCTGAAATAGCGGCACACCGAGCGTGCGTTCGAGCACGGGCTTCAGGCGATCGTCAAAATAAGTCACCGGCTCCTTTTGAGCGCGACGCGCGAGATACGGGTGCACCATATCTCCCTGAATCGGGCCCGGCCGGATAATTGCCACTTCAATCACAACATCATAAAAACATTCCGGCTTCATCCGCGGCAGCGTTGCCATTTGCGCCCGGCTCTCGATTTGAAACACGCCGATCGTGTCGGCCTGCTGCATAATCTCGAATGTCGCCGCATCATCTTTCGGTATGTGTGCGAGATCCAGCGGTCGCCCGCGTTCGCGACAAAGCTCCAGCGCATCCTGCATTACTGACATCATCCCGAGCCCAAGAAGATCGACTTTCACGATTCCCAAGTCTTCGCAGTCGTCCTTGTCCCATTGAGCCACGACACGGCCGGGCATGGACGCGTTTTCCAGCGGTACAAAGGAACTCAGTTTGTTCTGACAAATAATCATTCCGCCGGAATGCTGGCCAAGATGGCGCGGCAATCCGTAAATCGCGTGATACAATCGAATGAACGCCGCCATGCGTGGATGACCTTTCGGCAAACCCGCCTGCTCGATTTGCGATTCGAGCTCGAGCGTGTGCGGAAAATCGCCGCTGGCAAACAAATGTGAGAACCGATCGATGATGCTTGGAGAAAAATTGAGTGCTTTGCCGATTTCGCGCGCGGCGCTGCGTCCGCGATAACTCATGACATTTGCGGTCATCGCTGCGCCATGTTTGCCGTAGCGGCGATAAATTTCTTGAATCACCGCTTCGCGCCGGTCGCCGCTGGGAAGATCGAGATCTATATCCGGCCATCCTTTGCGGCTCTCGTTGAGGAACCGTTCGAACACGAGGTGATTTTCCACGGGATCAACCGGCGTGATTGCCAGGCAATAACACACTGCACTGTTCGCGGCACTGCCACGCCCCTGGACCATAATATTGTGTTCGCGACAAAAATTGATGACGTCCCAAACAATCAAAAAATAGCCAGGGAAACCGAGCTTGATTATCAGCGCGAGTTCTTCCTCGAGCTGACGTTTCACTTTCGTGCTGATTGATGCATAACGCTGTTGCGCGCCGAACCAGACGATGGTGCGCAAAAACGAATCCATCGTGTGGCCGGCAGGCACCGGAAATTCGGGAAATTCGTATCCGAGATTCTCCAGTGAAAACGTGAGCCGCTCGGCCAAGTGCGACGTATTTTCGATGGCTTCCGGCAAGTCTGCGAAAATTGTTCTCATTTCGCGATCATTCTTCAGATGGCGTTCGGCATTGCACGTCAGCAATTTTCCAGCGGCATCGAGATGAGTGTGTTTACGAATGCAGGTGAAAACATCCAGCACCTGGCGTCCATACGGTTTCGCGTATTGCACCCCGTTTGTGGCGATGAGCGACAAGCGATTTGCGCGGGCGAAATCAATCAGTTGGCGATTGATGCGGTCCTCGCCGCGAATGAAATGGCGCTGGATTTCCACGAAGACATTTTCGCGACCGAAAGCATCAATCAAAAAACGCGCGCGATCTTCTGAATTCTGGGGAGCACAGGCTGCTAGCCTATTGTTTACGGCAGCCTGCCGCAAACGTGGCATCAATCGGCGCACGCGTGGAGAAATTGCGTCCGGCAAGCTGCCGGACGCTACAGGCTGGCAGCCTGTGCTCTCCAATCCAAACAACGCGACCAACCCTTCGGCAAAATCGGGCAGCTCCTCCCAACGCACCGCACATTTCCCTTTTTCGCTTCGCAAATGAGCCTGAGTAAGCAATTCGCAGAGATTTTTGTAGCCACTCCGATTTTGAACCAGCACAGGCAAAATGCCGCCGTCTTCCATTGACAATTCGCAGCCGATAATTGGCCGCACGCCGTACTCGCGCGCAGCGACGGAAAATCGTTGCGCACCGTAAACGCCGTTGCGATCGAGCAAAGCCATCGCAGGCATTTCTAGTTCTGATGCGACTTCAGCTAATTGCTCAGGAAAAGACCCGCCCCGCAGAAAGCTGAACGCGCTGCAACAATGCAATTCGCAGTAGCTCATTGCCAGTCCGTGATCTTTGAATCGGCGTTTCGCTGTAGCGGCGGTCTATGACCGCCGAAATCGCTAGTCATACACGCCGTCAATTTTCCAAGTTCCCTCAGCTTCATGAACACGAAGGATTTCTTCATTTTCCAATTGCAGGTCCCATTCTGCGTGCGTCCACGATTTTTCATCCCACCAATTTCCGGAAATAAAATACGGGCCGCAGTGCTCAATGACGCTTCCTCGAAATTCTGGGCTCCGAACGTGTGCGGGTTTGTGTCCATCCATCAAAACTGATGCGGACGCGGCCGGACGAAATCGGCGTAGTGCCGGTGTAGTGTGCGCTATTCTCAGCGCGGGGGAGTTCGAGCCGAAGTGGGAGCTTTGTCCGCTGAAGACAGGGGATTCTGCAGGAGCCCACGAAAACGGTTCGATGCGAAACGCGTCCGGCCGATGAGTCTCTTCCAAAACCGGCGTGCCGACTCGATCAGCACCCAGAAGAGCGATGAAACGGGCGAGCGTTTCTGAGAGTTTATGCGGGTTGCGTAGTGTCGTTTCAAATAATCCGAATTGTTCCCTGGCGGGTTTAATCGGCTGCGCACTCAGCGCGACTGCAACGATCGGATATTCGGATTTAAAATTCTCCAGATGCGTCTGGAGCATGCGAAAAAGGAGATCAACATCATTGGTCGGCTGGGGAATTTTGAAAATCCGTTCGTAAATTTGTTTGTGCGGCGTGGCGGCGGATCCGTTTCGCCTGCGGACGAATCCGTCCTGAGTGCGATCCTGTGGCGGATTCGCGAAAGTGATTAGGAGGGTGAGTTCTTTTGCGACCAGATAAATTGCGTGCAGCCGCAAGGCAAGCTGCTCCACAAAACGGCGAAGCATGAAAAGGAGCGGCTCAGCTGTTTCAATTTCATTCTCAAATTCAAAGCTCTCCTGGAACGATTCCGGCGGCCGAACCAGTTTGAGCACACGGCTCGATTGCCCGTTCGCGCGTTCCCACATATGTATCGCTTCCGGTCCAAGTCGCGCCGCAAGCTGCTCTTTATCAAGCGCGGCAAACTGACCAAGCGTGTGGATTCCCCACTTGTGCAGAATGGTGAGGATATGGCCAATCTCAGTTTCTCGGTTTTTGGGGGCGGCGGGACCTGACGAATTAGAGCGCTCCATGCGCTCAGGTTAGCGGCTTTCCCTTAATGTTCAAGCGAACATATTAAACCTGTCTCAAACAATTTCGACGGGACATTTCGGGAGCCCCTGCATAAAGGCCCGGCCGTACGGTCTGGTCACAATGCGGTTATCGAGGATAACGATGATGCCGCGATCGCTCTTCGTCCGAATCAGGCGGCCGACGCCCTGTCGAAGTTTCAGGATCGCTTCCGGCAGAGAATATTCGGTAAAAGGATCGCCACCGCGCTCCTCGATCAGCTCGAGTTTCGCTTCGATCAGCGGATGATCGGGCACGGCAAACGGAAGCCGTGTAATGATCACGTTCGAAAGCGCCTCGCCAGGAACATCCACGCCGCCCCAGAAACTATCCGTGCCGAAGAGGACAGCTCGCGGGGTTGATTTAAATTGTTCCAGGAGCTTGCTTCGCGGCGCACCTCCGCCCTGCACGAAAAGGTTCATCCCATTCTCTACAAAAAATTTCTGCATCGCCCCTGCGACCTGCTGCATGTCGCGATAACTGGTAAAAAGTACAAACGCGCGGGCATCGGTCTTTTTAACGAAATGCGCGATCCAGCGCTCCAGCTCTTTCTGATAGGCAGCGTCGCGCGGGTCGGGCATTTTTTGCACGACAAACATTTTCATTTGCCGTCGAAAATCGAACGGGCTGCCGAGCTGTAACGGCTCAGCCTCTGTCCCGCCCGTGCGCCCACGAAAATAGGCGAGATCCGGTCGACCCACCGCCAGAGTGGCGCTGGTCATTATGCAACAACAGTTCTCGCGAAAGAGCATCCGTCTAAGTTCCGGCGCCAAATCGATGGGCGCGGCGTTCAGCGCGAGGAATCGTTCGGTTTTGCCCGTGCGCTCGACCCAGTAGACATACTGCCGTTCGCTTTGCTCTAGGAAAATCGAAATGCCGTCCCGCGCGTCGCGAATGCGTCGGCCGAATTCCTGCAGCTCGGCTTTCAAAATCTCGTCATCGGAGCGCTTCACCAGCTCGGCTATACGCGTCTGAAGCGCGGTCAACCGCCCCGTGATCGTGTCCGGAACAAAATCGACATTGCGGACACGAAACTCGCGGCCCTTGCGAAAATCTGAGTTGGATTCGACTGCCGCAAAAAATTTATCCACATCGTCAATGAGTTCCGCCGCGAGTCGCACACCGGCGGCGTCTCGCATGACAGTGAACAGTCCTTTGCGGGTTCGCGCATTGTACAGCCGTTGGATCGTCGCTCGCAATCCATACTGCGAGACGCCGATGCCGATCTGCTTGGACGCAACCTGCTCGATTGTGTGCGCTTCATCCAAAATGAGGAAATCATTTGGAAAAAGAAACCCGCTCTCGCGCTCTTCCTGTTGGTCCGGTGAGCCGAGTAATATGAAAAGCAAGGTGTGATTGAGGACGACCAGGTCGGCAGCCAGCAAACGTTTGCGTGCCTGCTGATAGAAACAACGCGGATTCTGCCCGCACGTTTTCTGGGTGCATATGTGCGCTTCGCTACAAACCTGCATCCAAACTTTTGGCTCAGGCTCGACGGCTAAATCGCTGAGTGAGCCGTCGCAGGTTGTGCTGGCCCATTCAGCTAACCGCTGCAATTCGTTCTCCTCCGGTCCAGTGAAAAGTTCCTTCGCGCTTTGCAACGCGCGCTCGAGCCGGCGCGGGCAAAGATAATTTTGCCGGCCTTTCATCAACGCTGCCTCAAACTCGACCGGCAGCACTTTTTTCAAGATCGGGATGTCTTTGTGCAGCAGTTGTTCCTGGAGATTAATTGTGTGTGTAGAAACGATCGCCTTCTTGTGCTGCTCGAGCGCGAAGAGGATCGCCGGCACGAGATAAGCCAGCGATTTGCCGATGCCGGTTCCTGCTTCGACCACCAGATGACGCTCTTCCTCCAGTGCTTGCGCCAGGCGCGCCGCCATTTCCTGTTGTTGCGGGCGGAACTCGAAATTTTTTGCCTTGGACAAAGGCCCGTGTTCAGAAAAGAACGCGTGGACTCGCGCGCCAAATTCGCTGCTTACTACGGTTTTTAGCGCGATCATGGTGGACAGCGACAAATGTGGAAACACGAATGTCGAATGACGAAGGAAGCCCCGAATGACGAAAAGACGACGTTACAATCGCTTGGGATTTGATCATTCGCCATTGCTTCGAGCTTCGTAATTCCTTTTTCTTGCGATTTGGCGGAGGTCATCGATTTGAGTACGCTAATTACGATGGAACCATCGTAAATCGCAATGACGCTCCTTGATCGATACGTTATTCGCAATTTCCTGCAGGTTTACTTTTACTGCATTGCCGGCTTTACGTCGATCTGGCTGATCTTCGACGTCAGCGACAATATCTCGAGCTTCATTGACAACCACATTCCTCTTTCTCTTGTCGCTCGTTATTATGGCACACAGCTCCCGCAGGTATTCATCATTCTGCTGCCGGTTGCCCTTCTGCTGTCGCTTCTTTTTACACTCGGTCGAATGTCGCGGGCGAATGAAATCGTGTCCATGCTCACTGCAGGTGTAAGTCTTCCCCGTGTGCTGTCGCCGTTAATTGGCATAGGCCTGCTGACAGTAGCGGCGAGCATGGCGATGAATTATTCGCTCGCGCCCCATGGCGAACTGGCGCGCAAAACATTCCTTGCCGAAGCACAAGCGCATCCTGGCCGATCTATCCAGGGCCAGGTTTTTCGTAATCGCACCGACTTGCGGACGTGGTTTGTCCAGAATTTCCGGCTCGGCGACAACAAGTTCAACAACATCCAGGTGCTGCAACAGGATGCGAAAGATAACATCGTCATGAGTTATACGGCTACGCGAGCTGAGTACCGCCCCGACACGAAAACATGGGACCTGGACAATGTCAGAGCTGCTGTGTACGACCCCGCTGGAAACATTATAAAGGAAGAGTTTTATCCCTCGCTGAAAATCGAGCATTGGAGCGAAACACCTTTCCGGCTGCGCAGCGCAAACGTGCAGGCTGAATCGCTCAGCTTACCCGAACTGCGGGAATACCTGTATTTCAACGGCGACTTTCCAGCGGCGTTACTTGCCCCATTTCGCACACACTTTCAATATCGGCTGGCGCTACCATGGACGTGCCTTGTTGTGGTTCTCATGGCTGCGCCACTGGGAATTGGATACTCTCGGCGGGGTGTCCTCGGAAGTGTGGCCATCGCCATTGTCCTTGTATTTCTCCACGGTTATTTGTTTACACACCTCTTTCTTGCGCTTGGTGAAGGCGATCACATTCCTGCATGGATCGCCGCGTGGACGCCGAACATTGCATTCATGGTGGTTGGCTTGTGTTTGCTCTATTTTCGCGCGTCGAATCGTGAACTGCCCCGCTTTCATCTGTTCAGCGCTCGGCGTATATTTGCGCGATGAGTCCTCTCCCAAACGAATGGGCGATTAAGCATCGGGCGGACTTCTGCGCCGCGACGCATCGGCCGTTTGTTGCCGGCGAACATTTTTTTACTCTGTTGTACCACGACGCTGAAGGCTACCGGCGAGAGGATTTGAGCGAGGAAGCGTGGCGAAACCGGAATGAAAACATTCGGCCGTTTTCTTTTTGGAAATCACGGTATGAACCATTGCCGCCAAAAGCCGCCGAAGCTGTGCCTAAAGAAAATGCGGAGCAACTCTTCCGGCGTTTGATGGCGTCGAAAAACCCTCCTGCAAACGCCTGTTATGTCCTTGCCGCGATGCTCGAACGCAAGCGCGTCCTAAAACAAGTAAAGACAGAGTCCCGCAATGGCGGGAGGCGCGTGCTCATTTACGAGCAGGGCACAACAGGCGACGTATTCGTCGTGCCTGATCCGCAACTGCGCCTCGACGAACTGGAAACCGTGCAGAACGAAGTCGCGCAGTTGCTCGGTGGCGCGGCGAAAACCGTAACATCAGAATCTGACCTGCGATGACCACAGAGACAGCGGCGATCAATTATAAGGTTGGCAACGAGCGCCTGATTAGCGTCACGGAAAAAGCGGCGTGCAAATTAGCATCGCTCCTTGAAGAAAAAGGCCAGCCCGAAGGGGCGTTGCGCCTGAAGGTTGTGGGTGGGGGGTGTTCGGGCCTGCAATACGTGATGGATTTAGTGGATGGTCCGAATGAGCGGGACATCCTGGTGCCAACGCAAAATGTCCGCCTCGTTGTCGATCCAAAGAGCGCGCTTTTCGTGAGTGGTTCCGTGCTCGATTACAGCGAAGACCTGCAAAAAGGCGGCTTCAAGGTCACCAATCCCAACGCTGTGGCTCACTGCTCCTGCGGCGAAAGTTTTGCAGTCTAGCAAGACTATTTTTCAGCTAAGCAGTCGTACGGCCAACGTCCGCCGAAACTACACCTTCATGACCTCGGCTTCTTTGTGCTTGAGATGATCATCGATGGATTTAACGAATCGATCGGTGAGCTTTTGCACTTCGTCTTCTACATCGCGCAAGCCGTCCTCAGTCAGTTGCCCGGCGGTTTTGAGTTTCTTCGCCTCGTCGAGCGCGGCGCGGCGGTTTGCTCGTACACGCACACGCGCTTCCTCGGCCATTTTGCCCAGAGAACGCACTAGTTCTTTTCGCCGCTCTTCTGAAAGCTCCGGGATTGGCAGCCTGATGATCTTGCCGTCAACCGCAGGCGTAATACCAATCTTCGATTCCTTGAGCGCTCTCTCGATGTCAGGCACCGTTCCGGCGTCGAACGGTTGAACGACGAGCAAACGCGGCTCAGGTGTCGTGATCAAAGCGAGTTGCTTCAGTTTCATGCTCGAGCCGTACGCGTGAACATCGACGTTTTCTACGAGGCCAGGCGAAGCTTTGCCGGTACGCACCGCGGCAAATTCGTGCGTCATGTAATCGACGCTCTTTTCCATCGACATTTCGGCTTCGAGAAGGATGTCGTCTCTGCTCATGTCGCTTGAATTTTTACGTCCGAAGAAGGATCATCGCAAACCAGCGTGCCGACTTTCCTTCCCAGCACGACATCCCGGATATTGCTCGGATTATTCATGTTGAAAACAACGATCGGAATTTTGTTGTCCATGCACAGGCTGAATGCAGTCGAGTCCATAATCTGCAAGCGTTTCGCGAGCGCTTCACTGAAGGTGAGCCGGTCGAAGCGTCGCGCGTCTGGATACTTGTTCGGATCGCGATCATAGACCCCGTCAACCTTCGTCGCTTTGAGGATGACATCCGCGCGAATTTCGCTCGCCCGTAAAGCCGCTGTGGTGTCGGTGGAAAAATAAGGGTTGCCAGTGCCCGCAGCGAAAATCACCACGCGGCCCAGTTCCAGATGGCGAATGGCGCGCCCTAGAATAAACGGCTCTGCCACATTTCTCATATCGATAGCGCTCTGCACGCGCGTTTCGACACCTATTTGGTCGAGCCCACTCCGTAGCGCCAGCGCGTTGATTACAGTGGCGAGCATGCCCATGTAGTCCGCCGTCGTGCGGTCCATCCCACGCTGCGACGCTGACAAACCGCGCCAGATATTTCCGCCACCAATCACGACCGATACTTGCACATCGAGATCACGTACTTCTTTGATGCGCTCGGCAATCTTATGCACAACTGTGGTAGAGATGTTGTCGCGTCCGCCGCGCTCTTGCATGGCCTCCCCGCTCAGCTTGAGCACGATGCGTTCGTACACTGGTGTTTCGGGTTGCATGAGCGGTTTACAAGATCAACAGAAGATTGCGATTTTGGGAAGCACAAACGCGAGGTCATCCCGAGTCGCGCAGACGGCGACGGAGCTCTCAACAACGCTTGTGTCATCAAGCTAACTTCGTCTCTTCAAAGCAGCCTGTGCGAGGTCCCTCACTCCGTTCGGGATGACGCTGCGTGACCGCGCAAAAATTCCGATGCGCTCATCCGCCGTTTCCCTTCCAGTTGCACGTTACCGAGAGAAAGCGCGCCTTTGCCAGCGGCAATAACCAGCTCCTTTTCGCTGCCCACAATCTCGCCCGGCTCGCCGCTGACATCGACAATAGATGAGGAAAAAATCTTCAGGTTTCGCCCGTCGATTTTCATGAATGCCCCCGGCCACGGATTGAACGCGCGGATTCTTCGTTCGATCGTTTCCGCCGGTTCCGACCAGTCGATCTTGCCGTCTTCACGCTTCAGCTTTGGCGCGTACGTCGCAAGCGTGTTGTCCTGCGGAATGCGTGGCGCACCTCCTTTTGCAAGCATTCGCAAACATTCAAGCAATGCGTCAGGTGCAATCTGCGCCAACCGGTCATGCAATGATCCGCCTGTGTCGTCCGACCGAATATCGATCGCGCGCTGCAACAGCATATCGCCGGTGTCGAGTCCCTCGGCCATGTACATGACGGTGATGCCGGTCTCCCGATCGCCCGCTGCGATAGCAGCTTGGATCGGCGCTGCTCCGCGCCAGCGCGGCAGAAGGGACGCGTGCAAATTCAGGCAAGCGATTACCGGAATTTCCAGAACGTTCCGCGGCAAAATTTGCCCGTAAGCCATGACCACAATCACATCCGGCTTGAGCGTGTGGATCTCTTCAATCGCTTGTTGGTCTTTAATTCGCGCAGGCTGCAGAATCCGTACAGCCGTGCCCTGCATCGCTTTTTTTACTGGGGTCGGCTCCATCGACTGAGCGCGTCCCACCGGCTTGTCGGTTTGGGTGACGACGCCGACGACTTGGTGTTCAGACTTCAGCGATGCCTGCAGCGTCGGTACGCCGATTGCGCCCGCGCCGACAAAAACGATGCGCATGCCGAATTATGGCATCAGTTGATGCTTGGCGCCGGAGCGACGCGACCGTCGCCCGGCCATTGCTTGTGCCAGGAGTTTTTCGCCGGCCGTGATCTCGCGCCGGCCTACCGATGATCCACAGCCTGTGCAGAGATAGTCGAAAATCTCGCGGTCGGGCAGGACTAAGAGCAGCCGCTCGCGCACCGGCATCGCGGCCTTGCACTTTTCGCAATACAGACTTGAAGCGGTGAAATTTTCAAACTGCTGCTGGTTCATACACGCCGTCGTTCACGCTCTGTAGAATGTCGAGCAGAACTTTGGCGGGCGGCTGAGTTGCGTCAACCACGCTAATCAGTTCCTGCGAGTAATACGAAAGCACCGGTTTGGATTCGTTTTCATAGATGTCGAGGCGTCGCTGAATCACCTGTTCGTTCGCATCATCGAGCCGGTTGTCTTTCAACGCACGCTTCTTCAGCCGGTAAAACAGTGTCTCGCGATCCGGACAAGCGAGATGAAACACTCTCTTTACGTCGATCATTTCCCCCATGATTTTGGCCTGGCCAAGGTTTCGCGGAATCCCATCCAGCACCAGGGTGTCGATGTCGGGCTTGAACTTGTGCGCCTCCACGGCCGCTTCGATTGCTTCTCGCCAAAGCTCCACGGTGATATCGTCCGGCACCAGCTGCCCTTTGCCGGAATATTCGAGGAATGCTTTGCCGACCTTCGTGCGCGTGTCGATGGAGCGGAACACGTCGCCACACGCACAATGATAATAACGTGGGATCGTCCCGAGCGTTTTGCCTTGCGTGCCTTTGCCGCTGCCGGGGGCGCCAAAAAGAATAAAGGTGTTGTATCTCATCATGAGCGAAATCCGCTTATACTGCAGGTCGGCTCGGAGGGGGAAGCAGAATCCGAGCGGCTATTTCCCAGTGACTAGCGGATCGACATTCACGCGTCGCCCGCCGCGATCGAACCGCACGTTGCCGTCCAGTAGCGCAAAAATTGTGTAGTCGCGACCGAGTCCGACATTCTTTCCAGGCAAAAACTTCGTGCCGCGCTGGCGCACGATAATATTGCCGGCCACGACCATTTCGCTGCCGAATTTTTTCACACCCAGCCGCTTGCTGACGCTGTCGCGGCCATTCTTAACGCTGCCTTGTCCTTTTTTATGAGCCATTAGAAAAAGTTTCTAGTTGAGAGTTGATGGTTGAGAGAGGCGACGCGCTTCTATTTCTCCGTTTTGTTCGCTGCCTGCTTTTTCTCGCCCACGCTGATGCTTTTAATCTTCACGCGGGTCAATTTGCGGCGATGCCCAACTGTGCGGTGATAGCCTTTACGTCGTTTGTATTTGAAAGCGATGACCTTCTTGTCCTTGCGTTGCTCGAGCACTTCAGCAGTCACCTTTGCTCCTGAAATCAGAGGATCGCCGTGGGTCACCTTGTCCCCGTCGGCAAACAGCAGCACGTCACCGAAAGTCGCGGTCTTGCCAGGCTCGACGTCGAGAATGTCTACATCGATTGTATCGCCTTCTGCGACGCGAAATTGCCTGCCGCCAGTCTTGATAATTGCGTAATTCATGAATGTCCCCCCGGGGAGAAAAAGCCGCCCAAAATTCCACAGATGGGTCGGCTTGGCAAACGGAAACCTCGAGAAGCGCCGGTTACATTCTATGCAGCTGCTTCCCCCGGCGCACCAACGAGTTCTTTGTATAGAGCTTCATAACGCTGCGCGGATGCATCCCACGAAAAATTCCGCGCCATCGCCAGTTTCATCAGCCTTGTCCAGAGGGCCCGGTCTTGGAAGATTTGCCGCGCGCGCTTGATGGCGTCCCAGAAAGCTTCGCTGGAATATTCGTAGCAGAGGAAACCGTAACCACTGTCGGTTGTCGGGTCATAATCTTCGATGATCTCCTGAATTCCCCCGGTGACGCGCGCGACCGGGAGGACGCCATATTTCAAGTTATACATCGCGCTCAGACCCGCCGGCTCGAAATGCGAGGGAATCAGGCTGATGTCCATCCCTGCCTGAATGAGGTGCGCCAGTTTTTCGTCGTAATCTTTTTGATACGCAAATCTTGCGGGAAACCTTCTTGCTGCGACCGCTAGAGCAGTCTCGTAGCCGGGGTCGCCTTCTCCCAGAATGATTAAACGGACGTCATCCCAAAGGAGTCGATCGAGAAGAGGCACGAGAATTTCGAAGCCTTTTTCCTGAACCACGCGCGTCACCATTCCGAAGACCGGGCCGCGCGGCGCGGCCTGGAGCTTCATCTGTGCGAGGAGCCCTTCGCGGCAAATTTGTTTCCCCTCTAGTCGCCTCGCATCATAGCGTGCCGGGATCAACCGATCCGACGCCGGATTCCAGCGCGTGTAATCTGCGCCATCCAAGATAGCGCTGAGCCGGTGCGCGTTTTCGCGCAGCACCCCATCGAGGCCGCAGCCGCCCGATGGCGTCTGGATTTCGCGACGGTAATGTTCGCTTACGGTTGTGATTCGATCAGAAAAAAGAATCCCGCCTTTGAGAAAATTCAACCGCCCAAAAAATTCGACTCCATGGAGCGTAAAAAACCACTGTGGCAAATTTGTGAGTCGAAAATCAAGTCCCCAAAAACTGCCCTGATCAGCCACGTGATGAATTGTCAGCACAGTTTTGAATGGTAGTCCTTGTGCATAAACAAATACCGGCACCAACGCCGGGGCCCAATCGTGCACGTGCAAAATCTGCAATTGCGGTGTCAATCGCCGAGCCAGTTCGATTGCCGCTTTGCAGAAGAAAATAAATCGCGCGGCATTGTCTTCGTACGCTTTACCGCGCTCGCCATAAATTCCAACGCGGTCAAAGAACTCATCGCAGCAAATGAGAAACAACTGCACGCCACTGGCGCTGCGACCCTCGAGGTATCGGGCGACGTAGGTTTCGTCCCCGACCTGCACATCGACAGTTATACCGGTGTTCTTCTTCTTAAACGCAGGATTCTCCTTTATCTCGCGGTACAACGGCAGGACCACGCTTACCTCATGCCCCCGCGCACGCAGCGCGCTCGGCAACGCGTCCATCACATCCACGAGCGCGCCCGCTCGCTGCAACGGCGGTCCCTCGGCACTGATCATTAGAATTCTCATTCGGTCATGGGCGTTCGGCATTTCTTCAATCCTTGGGGCCTGAAAAATACTCCTCTTTTACCCACTCCAGCGCTTTCTCTCGCGTGCGCAGTGCTCCCTCGAGTTGCCGCGTCTCAACCGCCTCAAGGATCTCGCCAAACTTCGGCCCGGGTTTTAGGCCGAGCGCTATCAGATCATCACCGCGCACCAGCGGCGGGGGAATGATCGGCTCGTTTGTGAATTCCTGGCGCTTTCGGAGGAGAAACTCGTAATTGTCGAGCATGCGATGGCTGCTTTCGCAATCGACCCGGTGCAATTCCAGCTCGTCGTCAAAGGTCGGTCGGGCCATAAAACGCTTCAGCTTCGCGACTCGCATGTTTGGGACGTCCTTGAAAACCATGTGCTGCCGTACCATTTCGACGGTCGCCTCGATTTCAGCGCCGGAAAATCGCAGCCGCCTCATGGTCGCCTCCGTCATCTGTGCACCGATGCGGTCGTGTTCGTTGAAACGGATTCGGCCCGTTTGATCCACTGTCGCGGTGACCGGTTTGCCTACATCGTGAAACAAGACGGCCAAGACCAGTGGAACAGGAACTTCCTGTGGAAGTAGCTGCAACATCAGCCGGGTATGCACGAATACGTCGCCTTCGGGATGAAACTGTTCCGGCTGCAACACGCCTTTCATAGCTTCCAGTTCAGGCAGAATTGCCCGCATCAGGCCGCTGGAATCGAGCAGGTCCCAACCGCGTACGCGATTGGGTGAATGAAAAATGCTCACTAACTCGTCGCGAATTCGTTCGGCGCTGATCTGGTTGATTGACTCCGCATTTGTCGCGAGCGCCTCCCAGGTTTTCTGGTCGATCTGATAATCGAGTACTGTGGCAAATCGCACCGCACGCAGCATGCGCAGCCGGTCTTCCGCGAAGCGTTGCGCAGGGTCGCCAATGGCGCGCACCAGGTTTGCGTCGATATCGGCGCGGCCGCCGACAAAATCGATCAACTTCTCCGCAACCGGATCATAAAACATTCCGTTGATGGTGAAATCGCGACGTTGCGCGTCTTCTTCAGGAGAAGAAAAATGCACCGCGCTGGGATGTCTTCCGTCGATGTATGCCTCATCGGAACGGAAGGTCGCTACCTCGAATTGAAACCCGTTCTCCAGCACGATGATTACGCCGAAATGCGCGCCCACTGCGAATGTGTGTGGGAAAAGACTTTGCACGGCTTCCGGTCGCGCATCAGTAGCAATGTCGTAATCCTTCGGGACTAAACCGCGCACCGTGTCGCGCACGCAGCCGCCCGCGAAGTACGCGATATGGCCGCTCTGACGCAAACGCGCCGCGACCCCGAGCGCGACTTTTTCCATGGGCGAGGATTCCACAGGATCACTGTAGACACTTCGCTGTGCGAAGCGCAACGCGCGCGTGCTTGGCATCGGCGCCTTGGCGGCGATGCGTCGACCTATGGAGCGCTCTTCTGTTTCTGAAAGGAATGGATGATGAAAAGCAGGACTGCAATTGAAATGCACGAGTCGGCTACGTTAAAGGCAGGCCACGGATCGGCGTACCGAATATGAAGATTGAAAAGCAGAAAATCGATAACATGGCCATAAAGCAGCCGATCGGTCAGATTACCCAAAATGCCAGCAAGCAGCAGTGCCAGCGAAAGATCGCGCCACGCGTCAGGCTGCCGCCGTCGCATGAGCAAAACGGTCACAACGACCAGGGCGATAACTGAAACTACAATAAAGAAAGTATTGTTACCCCTGAAGGATCCAAACGCTGCGCCGGTGTTGGGGACGTTAACCAGGCTGAAAAAATCGGGGACGACAATGCGCGCCTCGTCGGGGCTAATCGATCGCACGACCAAGTGTTTGGTAAATTGGTCGATCGCGTAAAGCGGCAGCGAGATGAAGATGACGAATCTCATCGTTAACGCTGCGACGTAGCTGAATGCTGAATGCCGAATGCCGAATGCCCAATGAATGACGAAGCACGAAGGATCCTGATAGTCCACGCTCTGACTTCGTCATTCGTCATTCGAATATTCATTCGTCATTTGTCATTCGGATTTCGTCATTGCCACAACCACGCTTTCGCAGCGGTCGCACAGATCCGGATGGGCCTTACTCGCGCCGACTGTTGATCGATGACGCCAGCAACGCGCACACTTTGCGTACGGCGTTTTTGTCACTGAAGCGCTCGCTTCTTTTGCCTTATGGATCGTCAGGTCACTTACAATGAAGAATTCTTCCAGTTCCTCCTGAGCGACCTTCTCCGTAACTTCGGAATCCGAATACAAAACAACCCGGGCCTCCAGCGTGTTGCCAATCAATTTTTCCTGACGCGCGCGCTCGATCGCTTGGGCGATGATGCCGCGCAATCTCAAAAGCTCGGTCACTTGAGCGTTGGCCTTATCGTATCGATCCTGCGGTTGAGGAAACTCCTGCAAATGAACCGACGTTGTAGTCCCGACTGCGCGGGATGACCCCGGCTGGCCGGCATCATCCCGACTAGTCGGGCCTCCAGTTGAATGGCGCCACGCTTCCTCGGCAGTAAAAGCAAGAACTGGCGCAAGCAACCGGCACAGCGCGTCGAAAATCTCACGCATGACTGTCTGCGTTGCGCGCCGACGCGGCGAATCCGGCGCGTCGCAATACAGCCGGTCCTTGGTGATGTCGATATAAAGGCTGCTCAGATCGACGGCGCAAAACTGGTTAAGTATGTGATAAACCTTGTGGAACTCGAACGCATCATAAGCCGACCGGCAATCGCGAGCCACCTCGTCAAGCCGCCCCAGAATCCAGCGATCGATGAGCGTTGTAGCCGGCATCGGTGATGCCGGCCGGCCGGGGTCAGCGCCCCCGGCTACAGGAAAATCGTGAAGATTTCCCAACAAAATACGCAGCGTATTTCGCATCCGGCGATAGGCGTCGCCCAGACGCGTGAACATTTCTTCAGAAAACGGAACGTCAGCGGTGTAATCGATGCTGCTCGCCCAAAGCCGCAGCAGATCGGCGCCGTACCGGCCAACGAAGTGATCGGCAGCCGTTGGTTTCGCGTATGTTCCCGATTTCGAAATCTTTTTGCCGTCGACATCGACAACGAAACCGTGCGTGACGCATATCTTGTACGGCGCGCGATTGTTCAGCGCGATGCTGGTCATCAGGGATGATTGGAACCAACCGCGATGTTGATCGGTCGCTTCGAGATACATATCGGCGGGATCGCGCAGCTCGGGATGGAGCGCGCAGACGGCTTTGTGTGAGACGCCGCTGTCGATCCAGACGTCGATCGTGTCGTTGCGTTTCGTTGTACCCGACGGAAGGCCGAGCTCGCGCGCAAGATCCGCATCGCTCAGTTCAAACCAAATATTTGAGCCGCGCTCGCCGACTAGATCAGCGAGCTTTCGGATGATTTTTGCATCGAGAATTGCTTTGCCGTCCTCCGAATAGAAAACGGGAAGCGGCAAACCCCAGCTTCTTTGCCGTGAAATCACCCAGTCGGGACGCGATTCAACTGTACCAGCAATGCGGTTTTCACCCCACGCTGGAATCCATTTCACTTCGTTGTGAATGGCATTGAGGGCTCTGTCCCGCAGTTCATCGATCCGGATGAAGAATTGCTCGACGTTGCGAAAGATAATGGGCGTCTTTGATCGCCAGCAATACGGATACGAGTGATGAAACTTTTGCGCGCCTAGAAGCATTCCACGCTCGCGCAGTAAGTTCACGATATCCGCATTTGCATCGAAAACGTATTTGCCAGTAAGATTCGGCAGACCAGCTTCATCAGTGAGTCGGCCGTGATCGTCCACGGGCGATAAGATCGGCAGGCCATGCGCTCGGCCGAGTTTATAATCGTCCTCACCATGTCCGGGAGCGATGTGGACTGCGCCGGTGCCGCTGTCCATTGTCACAAAATCTGCCGTGAGCACGGTAACGTCACGATCGAGAAACGGATGGCGCGCTTTGATTTTCTCGAGCTTCGCCCCCGGGAAAGACGCGAGCGGTTCACCCACCGGTTGCAAGTTTGCGTTTGCGGAAAATTGCGGAACTAATTTCCCGGCGAGAAGCAAAGTCTCTGACACACCGTCGCGCGAGAATTTCTGAATGACATATTTTTCGTCAGGATCGACAGCGATAGCCAGGTTCGCCGGCAATGTCCACGGTGTGGTCGTCCAAATCGCGATGCTTGTTCCGTCCGGCGCGCCCGGCGGTCGAGCCCCATCAATGATCGGAAACTTGACGTAAACGGCTGTGTCATCGCGCTCCTGGTACTCCACCTCGGCTTCAGCCAATGCGGTTTGTGCGCCCGTGCTCCAAAAGACTGGCTTCTGCGCTTGGTAAACCAAACCTTCCTCCACGAAAACCGCGAACGCGCGCAGGATTTCTGCTTCGTAGTTGGGATTCATTGTCAGATACGGATTTTCCCAGTCGCCGAAGACGCCGAGCCGCTTGAACTGTTCGCGCTGGATGTCGATGAATTTTCGCGCAAACGCTTCGCATTTCTTTCGGACCTCCAGCGGAGAAAGAGCGCGCGACTCCTTTACGACTTTGTATTCGATTGGCAGCCCATGACAATCCCATCCCGGAACGTACGGCGCGCGTTTGCCCAGCATGGTCTGCGATTTCACCACAAAATCTTTCAGAATCTTGTTGAGCGCCGTGCCCATGTGCACATCGCCATTAGCAAAGGGTGGCCCGTCATGCAGAACAAACAGGTCTCGACCCTCTCTGGATTTTTGAATTTGCTGATAAAGGCGTGTCTGCTCCCACGCGCTGAGCATCTCCGGTTCACGCGCGGCAAGGTTTGCCTTCATCGGAAAGTCCGTCCGCGGCAGATTCAGAGTATCTTTGTAGTTCTGGCTCATTGCAGGCACGCGACGCTAACATCCGTCAAATGGCGAAGCAACGTAGTGGCCATTACGTGAGACCGACAAACCGGGATGTTGTTTGCGGCTGTTCGTTAGTGAAAGTTCTCGCATGCGCAGCTTGCTCATCATCTGTCTGGTCACATCTCTTTTAGTGATTCTCTGCGGATGCAACGCACGCCGAAACACCACACTCGTACGCGACGCCTGCAACCTTGTCTCGAAAGAGGAAGTCGGATCGGTTCAGACATCGCCGGTCACCGACACGAAGAGCAGCGAACGTTCGGACGATCTTTTTCGTGTCGCAGAATGTTTCTACACAACAGCGGAATCCAATAAATCTGTGAACCTGGCACTCGTGCAATCTGACCCGAAGCAAGGCAGCGAGCGTAGTCCAAAAGATTTTTGGAAAGAGAAGTTTGATCCGTACCAAAACGAAGAACCCAAGACGCAGAGCGGTGACGAGAAGGAGCGAGGCTCCGCGCCGAAAAAGATCGAGGGCCTGGGAGATGATGCCTATTGGGTCAGGAATCGATTCGGCGGCGTGCTTTACGTTCTAAAAGGCGATGCCTTCATCTCGATCGGCCTCGGCGGAACGGACGACGAAGAAACGAAACTCAAAAAGTCTGAAGCGCTCGCCAAAAAAGCGCTTCAGCGTTTATAGCGCTTAGCGACGCAGACGTTGTTTGGCTACGTTGAAGCCGGTCGAAACCGCGAGAGCAGTTAGCGCTAAGGCGTGGTAAAGGTTCGGTCGCCGCCGTACGTGGTGCCGGCACTGTTGGCCGCTACAATTCGGAAATGATAAGTACTGTGTGTAGTTAAGCTGCTAATGTTGGCAGTGATGTTCCGGTACGTGTTCCCAGTTTGACTCTGCATAGGAGTGGTGTGCCCATAGCTGTTCGTGGTGCCATACTGGAAATAGACGCTTGTGGTCAACCCATGCGGGTCCAGTGAGCCGTTGAGATTCACCGAAGAACTAGTCAGATTGGTCGCCGGGTTGGTTGTGACGACTGGAGGCCCGGTCGCGGTAAGTGTAGTAAAGGTCCTGTCGCTGCCGTATCTCGTGCCGGCGCCGTTAGTGGCTACGATTCGGTAATGATAAACGGTGTTCGCACTTAAGCTGCTGATGTTCCCCGCCACATTCTGGTACATGTTGCCAGTCTTACTCTGAGTCGGCGTGGTGAATCCATAGCTCGTAGTGGTGCCATACTGGAAATAAACATTCGTGGTCAACCCATGTGGATCCAGTGAGCCGTTGAGGGTGGCTGAAAAACTAGCGATCAACGTTGCCGGATTGGTTGTGACGACCGGAGGTCCCGTCGCGCTCAAGGTGGTAAATGTCCTGTCGGTGCCGTACCTGGTTCCGGCGCTATTGGTCGCCACAATCCGGAAATGATAGATCGTGCTCGCACTCAAGCCATCGATGTTCACACTGACACTCTGGTAGGTGTTCCCAGTCTTGGTCCGGAAGGCAGTGGTCGAGCCGTAGCTGGTCGTGGTCCCATACTCGAAATAAAGAGTTGCGGTCAATCCGTGGGGATTGACCGTCCCATTCAGCGTAGCTGAAAAACTCGCCGCATTCGTCGCGGGATTAGTCGTAACAACAGGCGCACCTGTTGGCGTAAGTGTGGTCAAAGTAATCGTGTTTGAGTTGCCGCTGGTTCCAATCCCGTTGTAGGCGCGCACACGATAGTAGTACGTAGTGTTTGCGTTTAGGCCGATGACGCCGCGACTAGTCAAATTGCCGACGTTCAGATTTTGGTATCCTGTCACGTAGCTGTTAAAGGAACTGTTCGTGGACACATCCAGCCTGTAACCGGTCGCCCCACCCAGGCCACTCCAGTTTGCTGTGAAACCGCTGCTGGTGACGAACGTTGCCGGATTCGCTGTTGGCGCCGATGGAGGCATAGGACCGGCGGTATCGTACAGTTCCGCGCTCGAAAGAACTTGGTCATCGTTCCCTACTCTCTCCAGTCCTCCCGCCACCAGCACATTGCCGTTTTGCAGCAGGGTCGCCGTATGTATGTAGCGTGCTGTGTTGAGGCTGCCTGTTGCACTCCAGCTTCCGATGGCCGGATCGTACAGTTCCGCGCTCGCGAGACTGCCGCTGTTCCCAAATCCCCCTGCCACTAGCACCTTGCCGTCGGGCAGCAGGGTTGCCGTGTGCTGGTCACGTCCGGTGTTGAGGCTGCCCGTGAAAGTCCAAGTCCCGCTCGCCGGATCGTACAACTCCGCGCTCGCGAAAGCTTCGGACGTGTCATCATACCCCGCTGCAACAAGCACCTTGCCGTTGGGCAGCAAGGTCGCGGTGTGGGCCGCGCGTGCGGTGTTCAGGCTATCTGTCGCGATCCAGCTGCCGGTGGCCGGGTTGTACAGCTCGGCGCTCGCAAACGAGCTGCTGAAATCTTCTCCCCCCGCCACCAGTACCATGCCGTTGGGCAGCAACGTCGCCGTGTGTCCCACGCGCGCGATGTTGAGGCTGCCCGTGAAAGTCCAAGTCCCGCTCGCCGGATTGTACAACTCCGCGCTCTGGAGAACTTCGAAGTAGCTCCCGTTCCCTAGTCCCCCCACCACCAGCATCTTGCCATTGGGCAGTAGCGTCGCCGTGTGAAAACGGCGTGCGACATTGAGGCTGCCGGTTGCACTCCAGCTCCCGGTTGCCGGGTTGTATAGCTCGGCGCTCGCCAACGAGCCGTAGTGATCTTCTCCCCCTGCCGCCAGCACCTTGCCGTTGGGCAGTAGCGTCGCCGTGTGACCGTCCCGTGCGGGATTGAGGCTGCCGGTTGCACTCCAGTTCCCGCTCGCCGGGTCATACAGTTCCGCGCCGCTAAGAAGATCGCTGGTACCTCCTCCAAATGCCACCAGCACCTTGCCGTTAGGCAGCAACGTCGCCGTGTGAGCGTAGCGTCCGGGGTTAAGGCTGCCAGTGAAAGTCCAGCCCCCGGTCGCCGGCGTGTCGAAGCCCTCGGTAGCGTTAAATGTAAACCGAGCGTCGCTGCTAGACAACGTCGATACCGGCGCCGATGCCAAGAGAAGGGGGAACGCGAGAACAAGAGGAAGCCCAGTGCGGAGGCACGGGCAAATCACAGCAAGGAAGGAAGATATTTTCATGATTGTAATTGGAGAGTTGACATCATGAGGTGCTCTTCGTCACTAGGCGTTAAGGCGTGGTAAAGGTTCTGTCGCTGCCGAACCTGGTACCGGCATTGTTGGTAGCTAAGATTCGGAAATGGTAAGTAGTGTGCGTAGTTAAGCCGCTGATGTTGGCAGTGATGTTCCGGTACGTGTTTCCAGTCTGACTCTGCATAGCCGTGGTATGGCCGTAACTGGTTGTGGTGCCATACTGGAAATAGACACTCGTAGTCAACCCATGCGGATCGAGTGAGCCATTGAGTGTCGCCGAAGAAATAGCCACATTGGTCGCCGCGTTCGTCGTGACGACGGGGGCCCCGGTCGCGGTAAGTGTGGTAAGGGTTCTGTCGCCGCCGAACGTGGTGCCAGCGCTGTTGCTGGCCACGATCCGGAAATGATACGTGGTGCTCGCACTTAAGCTGCTGATGTTGGCGCTGATATTCCTGTACGTATTTCCACTCTGACTCTGGGGGGCGGTGGTAAGCCCGTAGCTGGTCGTCGTGCCGTATTGGAAATAGACACTCGTGGTCAAGCCATGTGGATCGAGTGACCCATTGAGCGTGGCCGAAAAGCTCGCGATCAACGTTGCCGGACTAATTGTGACGACCGGAAGCCCGGTCGCCGTGAGGGTGGTAAATGTCCTGTCGCCGCCGTAACCGGTGCCGGCGCTGTTGTGGGCTACAATTCGAAAATGATAACCGTGGTTCGCACTCAAGGCGCTGATGTTGGCACTGATATTCCGGAACGTGTTCCCAGTCTGAGTCTGCACAGGGGTGGTGAACCCGTAGCCTGTTGTTGGGCCATACTGGAAATAAACGCTTGTCGTCAACCCGCCAGGATTGACCGAACCATTGAGTGTGGCTGAATAAGCGGCCACATTCGTCGCCGCGTTGGTGGTTGGCGGGATCGTAGATCTACGTATCGAGCCGTCCCCCGAAGCGGTCCAGTACAGATAGGTACCATCTGAAGTAAGACCCAAAGGAACAAAGGCGTGTACAGCGTCAACCATTTCTATAGGTGTGCCACCGTTTATTGGTATTCCAGTAATTGTACCGTTTGTCTGGAACCGCATTACGCAGTACACGAAAGAGCCCACTTGGACAAAACTGTTGAATCCTGTATTTTCCAGCCCATTAAGAAGGGTAAAAGGTGCTCCGCCGGGTGTTTGTTCCCGCAAAACTGCATTGGGGGCTCCCTCTACCCAAAAGTGATATCCTCCGGCTGGCCCAGTAGTGGGAGTACGAAGGTAACCAGGTCCGTTTGGGGCGTTCGCATCAGATGAGTAACTGAGGCCACCCACGAGCGGGACTCGCAAAATTGCATTTAGATCTGACCAATGCAGGTAGACGCTATCAGTGTCAAAAGACCCTGGGGCGATGTTCAGATTGGGAAATGATGCAAGTGGGATGACCTGCGCTGGCGTCCCTCCTTGTGTAGAAATCTTTTGAATAGTTCGATTATCATTACAATTGTCCGGGTAATTAGGATTATAAGTACGACTTCCCGGACAATTAATTGAGTGGAGTCCACCGAAATAGTACAGCGATCCGTTCGAGATTCCCAAGGCTCTGCCACTGCCACTAGTGGTGGTTTCCGTATTGACAGTGTCGACCGTGAGTTGATGGACAATTGAGGAGAATTTAGGGACGCTGTAGAGATTCCAAACCGAGGGGAGAAATGGGCCTGTCTCACTGGCAAAATAAAGATTTCCATTGTCTTGTACAATATTGCCACCGGGAACATTGTTTGCAGGGTTATGGATGAACACCACTCCCCCATTCAGTTTATCCACGGACGACACCCTGGAATTGTTATTGTTAATCCAGTACACCCGAGATCCGTCCACAATAATATTTCCAGCACCAGCTTGACCTGTAGCCAGAATCGTGAGCTCCTGCGCCTTTGCCTTGGTAGCGACAGCCGAACCTGTTAGTAAACAAGCGGCAAATAACCAAGATGCGAACGGGTAGTAGGATGGGTGTCCAAGCAAGCTGCTCTTTTGGCGAATCATTTCATGACCCTTTCCACAGATTCTGCGGCTGGAGCAGAAGCAATAGCCGCGGCAAACGCCCAGAAGCTGAGCGAGATGGACCGCTCCGATTGATTTTCTTAAGTGTAGAGTTGTCATATTTTTGTTTGCATGTTTTGTTGAGGCTGGATTGTCCACTAAGGCGTGGTAAAGGTCCTGTCGCCGCCGAACCTGGTTCCGGCATTATTGGTGGCCACAATCCGGAAATGATAAGTAGTGTGCGTAGTTAAGCCGCTGATGTTTGCGCTGACATTCCGGTACGTATTTCCATTCTGACTTTGGGGAGCGGTGGTGAGTCCGTAGCTATTCGCGGTGCCATATTGGAAATAGACATTCGTGGTCAACCCATGCGGATCGAGTGAGCCATTGAGCGTCGCCAAAGAACTAGTTATATTGGTCGCCGGGCTGGTCGTCACGACGGGTGCGCCGGTCGCGCTAAGCGTGGTAAAGGTTCGATCCGCGCCGTAAGTAGTGCCAGTGCTATTAGTGGCCACGATTCGGAAATGATAAACGGTGTTCGCACTTAAGCTGCTGATGTTGGCACTAATGTTCTGGTACGTATTGCCACTGTGATTCTGCGGGGCGGTGGTGAGTCCGTAGTTGGTCGTGGTGCCATATCGGAAATGAACACTCGTGGGCAAGCCATGTGGATCGACTGACCCCTTGAGCGCGGCTGAAAAACTCGCGATCAACGTTGCCGGGTTAGTTGTGGCGACCGGAGGCCCGGTCGCGCTAAGCGTAGTAAATGTCCTGTCGCTGCCGAACGTGGTGCCCGCGCTGTTGGTGGCC